>X409_Impala__coassemble_440_pt1 | contig 21454 bp, 17 predicted proteins | sample X409_Impala__metabat2_low_PE_002 | metagenome-assembled genome bin X409_Impala
AGAGTCTTAAAAGAATATGAGAAAAGCGGAAGTCTTGCAACCATCGATAAAGGTTCCGAAAAAATCGGTTACAAGATTCGTGAAACAAGAATGGCAAGAGGACCTTATATGTTGGTTGTCGGCCAGCAGGAAGAAGAACAGGGTAAGGTATCTGTAAGAAGCCGTTTTGCAGGCGATGAAGGCCAGAAGGATTTGGCTGACTTTATCAAGGATATCTGCGAAGAAATCCGCACCAAGGAAATCCGTAAAGTGACGGTGGAAGAGCAGAAGTAATTTTAAAAAAATAAAATAATGTATAAAAATGAACTGCCATGGTGAAACTAACTTTTAGATTATAAAAGGAGGTTTTGCCATGGCAGAATTAAAATGTAATGCAGAAACATGTACCTATAATAAGGACCATTATTGTTGCAAGGGTGATATTATGGTAGGCGGTAAGCATGCCGACACTACAGAAGGCACTTGCTGTGAAAGTTTTGTACCCGTAAAAGGTGACTCTTACACCAATACTACAAAGCACCCCAGCGCAACCATCAGCATTGATTGCGAAGCGGTAAAATGCGTTTATAACAACAATTATAAGTGCGTTGCCAAGAAGGTTGATATCTTAGGAAACGGTGCAATGAATAGTGCCGGAACAGCATGTGGTACTTTTAAGGAAGCGAAGTAAGAAATGATATAAATAAAAATGACAGAGAAGAGATTCTTCCCTGTCATTTTTTATAGTATGCGAATGATTTATGTGGCTCGATATCGCATTGCATATTATTCTTTGGTAAGTGAGTGTTTATATTCGGATTGTCCCAGCAATACCTGAACCTTATCCATAGTAGGCGGATTCAAAGGCAGAGGGAAACATGAGATGGCAAGAGCAGAGCAGGCGCTTGCAAAGCGCACCAGTCCATCGTCCGGCATTTCATGAAGCAGACCGTAAATGCAACCTGCTTTAAAAGTATCGCCTGCACCTAAGGTGCTTTTCACCTCTACGGCAAAAGGTTTCATAGTCTTCATAGGCTGACCTTTTCTGCCATACAACATATCTTTTTCGCCACGGGTGATGATGACAAGTCCATCTGTAGTGCTTGTTAATAGTTCATAGATTTCTTCTAGTGTTTTATTCTTGTAGACATCTAAACCGGTGCATTCCTTGGAAACTACATTGATGGCACAATGTTGGTGAAGGTAAGTATCGTGACAACTGTCAATCGTCACATACGGCTTGCTGTGCTTAACACAAAGTTCTGCTGTTACCTGAGTTTCTTCCAGGAAGAAGGGGTCAATGCCTGCAACCTTACAGCTTATAATATCTTCTTCCTTAGGCATGTTCCAGCGTTTGACAGCACCCGGTTCGTAGAGCGCCTGGAATACGCCCATAGGGGAACGTACCAGCCCGGCAATGATGACATAATCCATCAGTCCCTCGTAATCAGGGTCGAAGTAGAGGGAAGATAAATCTACATTTTTATCTTTATAAAAATTTTTTATCAAAGGGGCAACTTCCGTGCCGATATGGGTGCCGTCAATTTTTACTATGGCACCAAGGGATGCCAGTACGGTTGCTGCAGTGCCGGTTTCGCCACCGGGTAAAAAGTATTTGGCCTTGATTTCAGAGTATTCATCGGGTTGAAGAAAACCCTCTTTGAGTAGGAATGAATGAGTACCGAGAATTTGCCCGTGCATATAAATGTCGTAGTTCATAAGTGCCTCCTTAGAAAATGAGAAGTGATTAATTTCATTATGCCAAATAGAGGATGGTTGTCAATGAAAATAGCAATGGATTATTGCAAAAATTAAAAATAAAAAAGCCTTGACTTCTTCCCAAAACTATGCTAAATTTATTTACGGTCAGTAGACCATAGCAAGCAGAGTTATCCACTCTCACCCTGCGACAATTGCGTTTCAGGCGTTTATGATTTTTATAAAATAAGGCACAAGCCCTAATTTTGTATTTTCGAGTGGATAGTTTATGCTATCCACTTTTTTAGTGATTTTAATACAACGAATTCTTTTATGGAGGTGCAAGGTCATTAACGATTTTTTTATTAACGAACAAATCAGAGACAAAGAAGTACGTGTAATCGGTGCAGATGGTGAACAGGTTGGTGTTATGTCTGCGAAAGACGCAATGAAGATGGCAGAAGATGCAGGATTGGATCTTATTAAGATTGCCCCTACAGCGAAGCCCCCTGTGTGTAAAATTGCAGATTACGGTAAATTTCGTTATGAGCAGGCACGTAAAGAAAAGGATGCCAAGAAGAAGCAGAAGGTTGTTGAAGTCAAAGAAATTCGTCTTTCACCCAACATTGATACGAACGATTTGAATACTAAGATGAATTCTGCAAGAAAGTTCTTATCCAAGGGCGACAAGGTAAAGGTTACTTTACGTTTCCGCGGACGTGAAATGGCACATATGGCTAACAGCAAGCATATTTTGGACGATTTCGCAGCAGGACTTGCCGATGTGGCAGTTGTGGATAAAGAGCCTAAAGTGGAAGGCAAGAGCATGACAATGTTTTTAACTGAGAAACGCTAAGGCACAGTTAAAATAGAAAGATTTTAATCAGGAGGAACGAACAATGCCTAAAATGAAAACAAGCAGAGCAGCTGCAAAGCGCTTTAAAGTAACAGGAACCGGTAAATTAAAGAGAAGCAAAGCTTATAAGAGTCATATCTTAACAAAGAAGTCTACAAAGAGAAAACGTAACTTAAGACAGTCTGCTATTACAGATGCAACAAACGTTAAGAATATGAAGAAGATTTTACCTTATATCTAAGTAGGAGGAAGATAAGAAATGGCTAGAATTAAAGGCGGCTTAAATGCTAAGAAAAAACATAATAGAGTATTAAAACTTGCAAAGGGTTACAGAGGAGCAAGATCTAAGCAGTATCGTGTTGCTAAGCAGTCAGTTATGAGAGCTTTAACTTCCGCTTACGCAGGCAGAAAGCAGAACAAGCGTCAGTTCAGACGTCTTTGGATTGCACGTATTAATGCTGCAGCAAGAATGAACGGGTTATCATACAGCAAATTCATGTATGGTTTAAAACTTGCTAATATCGACATCAACAGAAAGATGCTTGCAGAAATGGCAATCAACGATGCAGCAGGATTTACAGCTTTAGCAGATATCGCTAAGAGCAAAATCGCTTAATAGATTTTAAAAGGAAAAGTGTACTATACACATAAAAAGACAGGTTCGCCTGTCTTTTTTGTTTTGGAAAAAGATATAATTTTTAAAATAAAAAAGTATGGAAAATCTTGTAATATCTTGATTTTTCGGCGTTTTTTTCTTGCAATAATGGGAAACCTATAATAAACTGTTATAGTATGGTTTAATATGTGGATATTTTCGTCTTACATAAATGACAAGGAGAAAAAATTATGCAGAATGAGAAACAGAGATATTTGTTCTGGCTGAAAATTTTACTCACGATAGCCGCCCTGACTTTGGGTGTAATATATTTTGAGCAGGTTTGTGCATTTGTAAAAGAAGGATTTAGTATTTTATCCCCCTTCCTAATCGGTGCGCTGATTGCTTTTATTCTGAATTTGCCGATGCGAAGTATTGAGAAGCATCTTTTTGGCAAGGCGAAGGGAAAGTTTTGGTTAAAAGTGAAACGACCGGTCAGCATCATCCTTTCCATTGTTTTAATCTGCGGTCTTTTGACTTTGCTTGCATTTGCGGTTATTCCGCAAGTGGTGGAAACGGCTGAACTGATACCGGATAAAATTTCGGCATTTTGGTATTCTACCTTGGATTGGTTGGAAGAACTGCTTGCCAAGTATCCGAAAGAAACCGAAATGGTTATGGTGGAACTCAACAAATTAAGCGAGATGACAATTGACTGGCAGGCACTTATTGTTCAGGTCAAGGAGTTCTTTTTTACCGGATTTGGTGGTTCATTTATTAAAAATATATTCAGTATTACGGGTAAAATCGGCGGAGGCATTTTTAATGCCGTGATTGCAATCATCTTCTCTATTTATATTCTTGCTCAGAAAGAGAAGTTGTGTATGCAGGGAAAACGGATTTTGAGTGCGTTTCTTTCCGAAAAGGCATATCGGAAAACGGCCAAAATCATCAGCGTGCTGATGACCAACACCAGCAATTTTATTGCCGGACAGTGTATTGAAGCGGTGATTTTGGGATTGCTCACTATGTTGGCTATGGCAATCTTTGGATTTGATTATATCCTTCTGGTTGGTGTGTTGGTTGCCTTTACGGCCTTGATTCCCGTGGTCGGCGGTTTTATCGGTTGCGGTATCGGAGCATTTTTGTTCCTGATGGACAACCCTATGACCGCATTGTGGTTTATTGTACTTTTTATCGTTGTACAGCAGATTGAAGGTAACTTGATTTATCCTTATGTGGTAGGCAATTCCGTAGGACTTCCTTCCATGTGGATTCTTGCAGCGATTACCATCGGTGGAAGTGTAATGGGCATCGGCGGAATGTTATTCTTCATTCCTTTATTCTCTACCGCTTATATGTTGCTTCGGGATGAAGTAAATGAGCGGAATGCAAGGAAGGCCTGGACTGAGGAGGCTTTAAAAGAAAAAATCAAAGCCCACGATGATGAAGAGGATATTAAGAAGAAGCAGAATAAGTTGTTTGCGCTTTTTAAGAAAAAAGACAAAACCGCAAAGAGCGAACGGATAAAAACTGCAAAGAAACATGAACCGCAAAAAAATGTTAAAAAATAACATAATATTTAAAGTTACAAAAACAAAAGAATTTTAACGCGCAAAACTATATTGAGAGTTGTGTCAGATGGGAGAAAAAACAATGAAACAGAAAAAAGAACTTTCCGTGGTATCCGTTATTTTAGGATGCCTCATGGCCGTCATCTTTGGTGCTGCCAATGCGTACCTGGGATTAAAAGTAGGTATGACCGTATCCGCTTCCATTCCCGCAGCGGTAATTTCCATGGGTATTATCCGCTTTGTCTTACGCAGAAACTCTATTTTGGAGAACAATATGGTGCAGACCATCGGTTCTGCCGGTGAATCTTTAGCAGCAGGTGCGATTTTTACTATGCCCGCGTTGTTTATCTGGGCGAAGGAAGATGGTTTTACCATGCCCGGATTTCTTGAGATTTCTTTGATTGCATTATGCGGCGGTATTTTGGGTGTGCTTTTTATGGTGCCTTTGCGTCAGACATTGATCGTAGAGGAACACGGTAAACTTCTGTATCCCGAAGGAACAGCGTGTGCACAGGTACTTAAGGTCGGTGAAAGCGGCGGTGCAAAAGCGGGAACCGTATTCCTGGGACTTGGTATTGCAGGTATTTATAAGTTTATTTCAGAAGGCCTTATGATGTTTCCTTCCAGAATCAATTATGTGATTAATAAGTATAAGGGTTCTGCGGTAGGTGTGGATGTATTACCCGCTTTGGTAGGTGTAGGTTATATCTGCGGCACTAAGACTGCGGCATGTATGATTGCCGGCGGTACTTTGACATGGTTGGTAATTATGCCGTTGATTTCGCTTTTTGGCGGAGATGCAGTAATATATCCCGGAGATATGCCTATTTCGGCAATGACGCCCAATGACATTTATGATAACTATATCAAATATATTGGTGCGGGTGCTGTTGCGGCCGGCGGTATTATCAGTTTGATTAAGTCTTTCCCTTTGATTGTAAGAACGTTTACACAGAGCATAAAAGGATTCAAATCCAATAAGCAGGATTTACCGATGTGGGTGATTATCGGCGGAATTTTTGCAGTGGCAGTGGCAATGTGGTTGATTCCGGCAATTCCCGTGAACTTGGCAGGTGCATTGATTATCATTGTATTCGGCTTCCTTTTTGCAACCGTATCTTCCAGAATGGTTGGTCTTGTAGGCAGCAGTAACAATCCTGTATCCGGTATGACCATTGCGGCTTTGATTATTGTTTCTTTATTATTAAAAGTAACAGGCAATACCGGCCCTGAGGCTATGATTGCTGCAATTTCCATCGGTACCATTGTGTGTATTGTGGCAGCGATGGCAGGCGATACCTCTCAGGATTTAAAGACAGGTTTCCTGGTAGGAGCAACGCCTAAGAAACAACAGATTGGTGAATTGGTTGGTGCGGTTATTTCCGCTGCGGCAATTGGTGGTGTGTTATACTTGTTGAATCAGGCATGGGGATTTGGTTCCGAGCAGTTGGAGGCTCCTCAGGCAGGTATTATGAAACTGGTAGTGGAAGGTGTTATGGGCGGTAATCTCCCCTGGCCTTTGATTTTTGCAGGTGTATTTGTGGCTGTTCTTTTGGAAATTATCGGTGTTCCCGTTCTTCCTTTTGCGGTAGGTATGTACTTAAAATTCCATTTAAGTGCAGGAATTATGTTCGGTGGTCTTTTAAGACTGATTGTGGATAAGAGTAAGAAATTAAGCGAAAACAGAAAAGAGAAGTGTGTAGAGAACGGAATTCTTTTCTCCTCCGGTATGATTGCAGGCGAAGGTCTGGTGGGTATTTTATTAGCGATTCTTGCGATTATTCCTACAACCAAACTTGCGGCAGACGGTACTGCAATGAGCGTGGGCCAGGTGATTGACCTTTCCGGTGTTGCCAATACGGGAAATATCGGAGCGTGGATATTCTTTGCCGCACTTATGGGTATTTTTGCATATTTTATCTTTAAGAAAGATAAAAAGCCTGCGGTAAGTACGGTAGAAACTGCTGTGACAGAAGCAGAAGAACAGAAAGATACCGAAGCGTAAGGAAAAATAAATCATAAGATAAAGAAAATAGTTTATCTGTGAGGTAAAAGCATGAATTTAAATGATTTACAGCCGAAAGAGGTATTCCGGTTTTTCTATGAGATTTGCCGGATACCCCACGGCAGTTATAATATTGATGCCATCAGTGATTATCTGGTGGCATTTGCCAAAGAAAGAAATTTAGAGGTCCGTCAGGACGAATTAAAGAACGTCATTATCCGGAAACCTGCAACAGATGGGTATGAAAAAGAAGAAACCCTGATTTTGCAGGGACATATGGATATGGTAGCCGTAAAAGATTCAGAGGCGGATATTGATTTGGATAAAGAGCCGTTGCGCTTGAATTTAAAGGACGGATGTCTCTATGCGGAAGGTACAAGTCTTGGCGGCGATGACGGTATTGCCATCGCATATGCATTGGCCATTTTGGATTCTGACACAATCAAGCACCCGGCTTTGGAAGTGGTGATTACCGTAAACGAAGAAGTGGGAATGGACGGTGCCATCGGTATTGATTTGTCGGATTTAAAAGGTACAAGACTTTTAAACATTGATTCGGAAGAAGAGGGCGTATTACTTACTTCCTGTGCCGGCGGTATGCGTGTACACGCTGTGCTTCCGGTGAATAAAGTGCCTTTGGAAGGTACCTGTGTGGAAATTACCTTAAGCGGTTTAAAAGGCGGGCATTCCGGTGCGGAAATTCATCACGGAAGAGCCAATGCAAATCATACAATGGGAAGGATTTTGGCGGAACTGTCCAAAAGAATATCTTTTGGGATTGCAGAACTTTCCGGTGGGGAGAAAGACAATGCGATTCCTTTGTATGCGGAGGCTGTGTTGGCCGTTAAGGATGCGGACATGGCATTGCTAAAGGCAGAGTTGGAAGCCTTGGAAGCGATGCTTAATAACGAATATGCAGGTAAAGAAGAGAATATTCTGATTACCTTATGTAACAGGGAATGCGAAAGTGCTGAAATGACGGATGCTGCCTCGACGGCACGTATTTGTGAGTATCTCTGCGCGGTTCCGGACGGCGTTATTGCTATGAGTGGATTAAATCCCGGATTTGTGGAAACATCGCTTAATTTGGGTGTTTTAAAGTTGACAGAGGCAGGATTGGAAGCAGATTATGCATTGCGAAGCAGTATTGAGCAGTCCAAGTTTTTCTTGCGTGACAGGGTGGATATGATTACAAGAGCCTTTGGCGGAACCTGTGAATTTTCAGGAGATTATCCCGGTTGGGAGTATAAGGCGGTTTCTCCCTTGCGAGATAAAATGATTCGCGTATACGAAAAATGCTACGGAAGTGCACCGGAAGTAACGGCAATTCATGCCGGCCTGGAATGCGGTATTCTTTTGGAAAAAAAGAAAGATTTAGATTGTATTTCGTTCGGCCCGGATATCTATGATATTCATACCACAAAGGAACGTATGCCGGTGGATTCCGTAAAGAGAACCTGGGAGTATTTACTGGCAGTGCTTGCGGAAAAAGAATGTGAGTAAGACGTATTCTTTTAAAGGAGAAAGAGTACTGTAAGTTTTCTTGCGAAGAAAGGATAAGATATATATTTCGGTAAAAGAAATTTATATAAAAGTAACTTTAGGTTTAAACATAACAGAGAGGTAAAATCTTATGAAAAAGACACGAATGAAAATTGCAGTGTTGCTTGTATGTGTTATGACGCTTATGTTTGGTATGACTGTATATGCAACAGATGCAGAGAGTGCTGAAGCAGTGGTAACTGCGGAAGTTTCCGAAGAGGAAGCGGGTGACGTTGCGACGGTTGCATACACGGAAGAAGATATGGCTGCGGCATTGGATTATGTAGACAATTATGACTCTAATCTGATGGCAGACGGAGATGCATTTGATGCAAAACTTGCGCAGGCAGTTGGCATAATACGTTCCGATGTTGAAGTATATGCTACATTTCTTGCATTGCTTCCGCCACTGATTGCGATTGTACTTGCGTTAATCACCAAGGAAGTATATATGTCCTTATTTATCGGTATTTTATCAGGTTCCCTGCTTTATACAATGTTCCATCCGGTACAGACAGTGACCAAGACATTTGATACGATTATTTCCAAATTGGCCGATGGTTGGAATGTAGGTATTATTATTTTTCTTGTTATTCTTGGTATTATGGTAAGCCTTATCAATAAGGCCGGCGGTTCTGCAGCATATGGTGAGTGGGCCGCAAAGAAAATCAAGGGCCGTAAGGGGGCTTCTTTAGCAACTTTTGCGTTAGGTGCCATGATTTTTGTGGATGACTATTTTAACTGTCTTACCGTAGGTAGCGTTATGCGTCCCGTAACCGATAAGAGTAAAATTTCCCGTGCAAAACTTGCATACTTAATCGATGCGACGGCAGCACCGATTTGTATTATTGCACCGATTTCTTCCTGGGCGGCAGCGGTAACTTCCGTAGCACCGGATGGAGAAGGATTATCATTGTTTATCCGTTCTATTCCTTATAACTTTTATGCGTTATTAACCATTGTAATGATTATTATGATTTCAATAATTGGTCTGGACTATGGTCCGATGAAGAAGCATGAGTTGAATGCGGCAAAAGGTGATTTATTTACTACAGGAAAAGAAGAGAACGAAGCAGTAACAGCACCTGTTAATGTAAAGAAAGGTCGCGTGCTTGATTTAGTACTTCCCGTCATTGTATTGATTGTATCCTGTGTGATCGGTATGGTATATACCGGAGGATTCTTTGACGGCGTTGATTTTATCATCGCATTTTCGGAATGTGATGCTTCCGTTGGTTTGGTATTGGGTTCATTCATAGCGCTTGCTTTTACATTTATTTATTATCTGGTAACAAAGCGGTTAAACTTTAAAGAATTGACGGATTCTTTTACGGAAGGATTTAAGGCTATGGTACCTGCGATTATGATTCTTACCTTTGCATGGACCTTAAGCGGTATTACCATGGATTTGGGTGCTAAGGTATTCGTGGCAGAGTTTGTACGTAGTAATGCTGCAGGTCTTACCTGGCTTTTACCCGCAATCGTATTTGTGATTGCAATCGGTTTGGCATTCTCTACCGGTACTTCATGGGGAACCTTCGGTATTTTATTACCTATCGTATGTGCGGTATTCCCCGGCGGCGGAGAGTTGATGATTATTTCTATTTCAGCCTGTCTTGCAGGTGCGGTTTGCGGCGATCATTGCTCACCGATTTCGGACACCACCATCATGGCATCTGCAGGTGCACAGTGTAACCATATTAACCATGTATCTACACAGTTGCCCTATGCGTTAACGGTAGCAGGCGTTTCCTTCGTTGCATTCCTTTTTGCGGGTCTTGTAAAACATTGGTGGATTGTATTGCCTGTAGCAGTGGTGGTAATGGTACTTGTTTTGTTCATTATTAAGACTTTAACAACAGCAAAAGAAAGTAAAAATGCTTAATTTCTGAGGAAACGTATTTTAACCATATAAAAAGATTCCTCAGTATCCGGGAGACTGTTGTGGTAAAAGTTGATATACGTATCGCTTGCCAATGTAAAATGATTCTCCGCGATAAAACGGTTTAGTAATTGAATAGAATTATTGATGGATTCAAAAGAGCCTTTGTGCAAAATAACAGCGTATTCTCCGGATTCCTGTACCGGTGTCTTGTTGGTGACGATGCCGTACGGATAGGGAGAATAAAGAAGAATACGTCTGTTTTCCTGCCCGTAAAGGCTCTTTTTCTGTAAGATAATACCAAGCGGATAGGGATAGATATTCATAGAAAAGCATCTGGTCTGATGATAGTGAATGGCGGGAAGAAGATCGGAAGAGGGGATGGAACCGTAGCCGAAGAATGTGGCAAACAGAACCAGAGGTTGTGTTTGACGACAGATAAAAGGTTGCCCGTAATCTGTTTGAGGAGAGAAGAGGGGATTATTACAGGCTGTTTCAAAATAGTAACGGGTAAATGTTAAATCGCTTATTTTTTGCCACAACATCATTTCTCTTTGATATAGAATTTCTGATAATTCTTTTGCGGAAAGTGTGGTCAACATGGTTTTAATTTCGGATAGCGGGATACCGTTTTCTGCCAGGGTGTGAATGATGGAAAATGTATGACATAAACCAATATCATAAAGCCGCCGATTGGTGTCGGTAATAACAGTAGGCGGCAGAAGTCCGATGGCATCATAGTGAATCAGCGTGTTTACGGTCGTTTTGCATAATTTTGCGAAATTGCCGATGGATAAAAGATTTTTCATTTGTAGTTTCTCCTTTCGTTATTGCGAAGTAGTATACCATAATTACAATTGATTTTCAGTACTGTTTTTGATACACTCATTTAAAAGAGGAGGCGAAGATATGTCGAGACAATTTTGGAAACCGGGAAATATGTTATATCCGCTACCGGCGGTTATGGTAAGTTGCCAAAGACCGGGAGAGAAAGCCAATATTATTACGCTTGCCTGGGTCGGAACGGTAAACAGTGATCCGCCTATGGTTTCCATTTCGGTAAGACAGGAGCGTTATTCTTATGATATTATCCGTGAAACGGGAGAATTCGTGATTAATCTGACCACAGAGAGTTTGGTGAAAGCCACAGATTACTGCGGTGTCCGTTCCGGAAGAGATGTAGACAAATTCAAAGAAATGGGGTTGACTTACTGTCAGTCAAAAGAGATTGCCGTGCCGGGCATTGCGGAAAGTCCGGTGTGTATGGAATGCCGTGTGAAACAGGAGATACCATTGGGTTCGCATACTATGTTTGTCGCTGAAGTGTTGGCGGTATCCGTGGATGAAACGTATATGGATGAAACCGGTAAATTTTCCCTGGACCGTACAGGGCTGATTGCTTATTCCCATGGCGAATACTTAACTTTGGGCGAAAAAATCGGAAGTTTCGGTTATTCCGTCCGTAAGAAAAAATAAGAAAGAAGAAACTAACGCATTGACTTTTAAAATGGATAAGATATAATATAATTATAGAAATGGTGGGATACCGGACGCTATGATAAAAGGGGGAAAACAGGATGGCATGGAGAGCACAGAACGAGATCAGTGCAACCGATGCGAAGCGTATTGACGGAAGTATTCTTCAGGTGGATTCCCAGAAGAAGAATATGATTTACCAGTTGGGAGAAGCCTTTTATAAGGCAAACAAAGACAACGAAAATGTAGATGCGGATTATAAGGTTGCCATTGATAACATTAATAAAATGGAGTTTAACCGTAAGGTTTGGATTAATCGTAAGATGAAATTGCAGGGAATGCGTATTTGTGAAGGGTGCGGAAATGTGTTACCGTACGAAAGTGCATTCTGTAACCGTTGCGGTGTTAAATTAGAGGCTGTAGCCGAAGATTTATTGGAACTGACGGAAGTTCAGCCTAATTCTGAGAATGAATAAAAGTTGTTTATTTAGGGGATAAACAATCAGTTTTGTGTAGAAAGTGAATAAAGGAGGAATGGAATATGGCAGATCAATATTATATTGCACATAATACCAGAACAGATGAATATCTGGCTGAGAAATTTCTTCGAGGATTCTATATGACGGTTGATGTTACATCGGCATTAAAATGTAAGAGTGAGTTGGAATTACAGAAGAAGATTGACAAAGCAAATGTTGATTATAAGTCTCAGTTGGTAATCGAGACCATTACGGTATATTAGAATGTAAAGCAGTAAAACCAGGAGAATTGTTTCGCCTGGTTTTTTTATACGATATAAAGGAATGACATGCAATGAAACCATCTTTTTATTATTACGGTAAATTTGTCATTGGTATTTTGGCAATCATTTTCTTTGGATTTATGTACATACAGAATCCCGAAAATCTTAATTTTACGTCGTCGGAACGGTGGATTGGTGTTGATATATTTTGGGTATTTCTCTTGGTGGATTTGTTATGGAGATTTATCCCCGGGAAATTTCATCACATCGGTCAGCAAAAATATTTAAAAAGAAATTTTAAGGCCTCTCTCAATTATGCCCAAACAGGGGCTTTTACGGAGAAAGAAAAAGAATATAAAAAGATAACGGATAAAAGAGCGGCGTTTACGCTTGCGGCATTTTTTTTGATGAATGCGGTTTGGATGGTTTTATATCTTTTGGGTATTTTCAGACCGCAGGAGTTGTTTGGCATTATGCTTCTCTATTTTTTGGGAGATATGATCTGCGTCTTGGGATTTTGTCCGTTTCGGCTTATTTTTTTACGTCACAGATGTTGTAATGTCTGTCGAATCTATAACTGGGATTCCGTTATGCTGGTTACGCCGATCATGTTCGTTCCGGGTTGGTATTCCTGGAGTTTAGGCGTAATTGCCGTTATCTATACCGTTCTTTGGGAGGTGTCCTATTATAAACATCCGGAACGGTTTTACGGAAGCAGTAATACTGCGTTGAATTGTAATCATTGTAATCATGGTTTGTGCCCTTACAGATATAAGAAAAATCAAAAGAAACAGGAACATACGGAAGCCTCTTAAGGCTTCCGTTTTTTGTTACAATAAAAAAGACAGAATCAAAATTGATTCTGCCTTGGCATTGTGTTAAAATAAAAAAATCGGAGTGACAAGATTCGAACTTGCGACCTCTGCCTCCCTAAGGCAGCGCTCTAGCCAAACTGAGCCACACCCCGATAGATGTATGAGTTTCCGTAACTCACGAATGCTATTATAAGCCGAAACCTATAGGGAAGTCAAGTATTTTTTTGAAAAATTTAAAAAAGAGAAAAATATGTCGTCTGGAGAGATAAAATGAAGAAAGAACCGAAAAATTATTTAAAAACCTATATGGGGAAAAAAGTAGATCCTTTAACGGTACAACCCGAGGATATTACATTGGAAGACATTGCACATGCACTGTCGCTGATGTGCCGCGGAAACGGTCAGGTGGTACACTTTTATTCCGTGGGCCAGCATTGCATTAACTGTGCCAAAGAAGCCAAGGCAAGAGGCTGGAGTGAGCGCCTGCAATTGGGATGTCTTTTGCATGATGCGGCGGAAGCCTACATGAGTGATTTAATTACGCCCATTAAAGTTCATATGCCGGAGTATTATGAAATGGAAGACCGCTTTTTGAAAGCAGTATATGAAAAGTTTGGATTGTCAGATTTGAGTAAAGAGGAATGGGACCAAATTATGGAAGTGGACAGGGCACTTTTGACTTATGATTTAGTGGAACTTTTGAAAGAACCGGTGCCGGAAGAAGGTTATAAAGTTGTTAGGATTCCGGAAATTGCGTTCAGGCCTTTTGAAGAAGTGGAAGAAGAGTATAGAGCAATCGCATCGGAGTTGTTGGAACGTTTAAAGGGAGCGAAAACGGTATAAAATGTTTGGACCTGCATTTCATAAGTAACGAACCCGATGATTTTTAAATTTTTGCAGAACGTTGTAGTAAAACAGGATAAAAAGGAAAGAATATTGTTCAAAAGCAGATAGAAAGAAGATGAGTGGATGAGCAATATTTTGGATTATGTAAGAACCTATGGAAACGAAACCTTTTCGGAACGACATTTTTCATCGGCAGATGCATTGGTTTTGGCGCAATTATCTTATATGGACTGGTCAAGCGCGGTGCCTTATCTGAAGGAAAACAGAGAAGCCGTGCGGCTGAAAGATACGCTCTATATCGGAGATTTGGAACCTATGATCCGAGGCTCTGTGTTCAAGCAGGGAAACAGAGAGTTGTTTTTTCAGACCGCAAACAGCAGACGGTTCGGTGAGATAAAATTAAATTATTATGTGGAACTTTGGAATGAAGATGTGAATATACAGATGTCTGCCCTGACGTTTCTTTTGCCCTGCGGATGGTCCTGTGTGACGTTTCGCGGAACGGATGAAAGCCTTAACGGATGGCAGGAAAGTTTCAGTATGGTATATCGGTTTCCGGTGCCTGCCCAGGAGTGTGCGGCGATTTATTTAAACCAGGTGGGAGAACGGATTAAGACCCCGATGATTGTTTGCGGTCATTCCAAAGGTGGTAATTTGGGGGTATATGCGGCAGCCTGTTGCAATGAGCGTGTCCGTACCAGAATCCGACGTATCTATAATTTTGACGGTCCCGGTTTTTGGGATGAATTTCTATCGAAGAAAGAATACCGGGAATTACTTCCGCGCATCCGGAAATATGTTGCACCGGAAAGTTTTATCGGACTTCTGTTAAAAGACAGTGCGACTACTTTTATGGTGGAGTGTAAAGCCAGAGGGATGCAACAGCATGACCCGTATCAATGGGAACTGTTTCACGGAAGATTGCGAAAGGTATGTAAATTCAATTGCGAAAGGCGAAGGGGCGGAGAACGGCTGAACGCAAGGATTCTTGCAGCGTCCAAAGAAAAATGCCGAGGTGTGATTGACAGTTTCTTTCAAGCCGCAAGGGACAGCGGATTGCGGAATTTGTCGGAATTGAACAAAGAATATACGCTGGAAGTATTAAAGAAATTTCATGGGAATTGCAAATATGACAGGGAGTCGCTCATTGTATTTGCCAGACTGATGATTTATATGTTGCCCGGAAGGAAAATTCTGCGTTAACGGTAGCAGAGAAGGGTAGATTTTGATATAATATAAGTTAGGTTTATTTTATATAAAAGGAGCAAAAGAGGATGGAAGCAAAATTACGGATTGAAGGAATTATAAATAAAACAATTAGTTTTTCAATGCATCAAAATCGTATTCATGCAATCAAAAAAATCAGAATCAGCAACCTGACGGAGCAGGAGTATACCGGTCTTGTTGTTAAAATCTCTTTTGCACCGGCATTTGCTGCCGGTATGGAAGTTTCCGTGTTGAAACTTGCCGGTGGTGAGAATGCGGAATTGAACAATTTGGTGCCCGTAATCAGCGGGGAGTATCTTGCGTCTCTGACTGAAAAAGAAGTGGGTACCATTACCATAGAAGTATTTAACGGAGAAGAACTTCTCGGAAGCGAAACTGTGGAAATTGAAATTTTACCCTATGGTCAGTGGAGCGGTACCGTTTATATGCCGGAACTTCTTTGTGCTTTTGTAATGCCCAATCATCCTGCCGTACAGGGGATTGTGGCAAAGGCGGCTACATGGCTTGAGAAATGGAATGGAGAGCCTTCTGTTTTAGGATATTCTACGCAGAATCCCAATGAAGTCAGAATGCAGATGGCTGCTGTGTATGAGGCAATCAAGCAGGAGGCAATTGCATATTGTTTGCCCCCTGCATCTTATGAGACCGTGGGACAAAAAATCCGTACGCCGGATGAAATTACGGGACAGAAGATGGCTACCTGTCTGGATTTGGCAGTGTTGTTTGCATCGGCTCTGGAGGCTATGAGCCTCAATCCTTTGATTATGATACATAAAGAACATGCTTATATCGGTTGCTGGCTGGAGGAAAAATCTTTTGCGGAATGTGTGCAGGATGATGTTTCGGCACTGTTAAAAAGAACCGCAGAAGGTATTGATGAAATTGCGGTTGCGGAATGCACCGTTATGACGGCAGGTAAGAATGTATCTTTTGAGGATGCCTGCAAAACTGCCAAAGAGTTGTTGGCAAAAGAAGAAGACTTCCGTATGGCAATTGATGTGGAGCGTTGCCGTGGCGGCAATATCAGACCTTTGCCTGCAAGAGTTCTTGAGAACGGTACCTATACCATCGTTTCATATGATGCTGCTCCCGCAGAGGCAGAGGCACCGAAAGAATTAAGTACGGCAGGACGCGGAGCGACGGTTACAGAGAATACTATGACAAAACAGAAACTTTGGGAGCGAAAACTTCTGGATTTAAGTCTTCGTAATACCCTGCTGAATTTCCGGGTGACGAAAGCCGGCATTCAGCTGATGTCGGATGACCCTGCGCATTTAGAGGATGCGCTGCAACAGGGAGAGGATTTTGCAATTTTACCTCTGCCGGCAGATTCCAATCTGACACCCGGGGCGGATAAGATTTTTTCGGTAACGGACTATGCGGAAGAAATTAAAACTCTTGCGGTGTCTGAATTTAAGAGCAAACGAATTCGTACTTTTATGGCGGAGGAAGACCTTGCAAAGGGTATGAAATACCTGCAGCGTCAGGCGAAACTCAGTATGGAAGAAAATGGTTCCAACACTTTGTATCTGGCGTTGGGCTTTTTGAAGTGGTATGAATCCGATGTAAGTCAGAAACCCCGCTATGCGCCTCTTGTTATGGTGCCTGTGGATGTGACCAAGAAATTACAGGATAAAAGTTATCACATCCGTATCCGTGACGAAGAACCGCAGATTAATATTACGTTATTGGAATTTTTACGTCAGGATTTCGGTATGGACATCGGCGGATTGGATCCTCTGCCTATGGATGAGAACGGCGTAGACATTCCGTTGGTTTTGAATACGGTAAGAAAGAGCATTATGGAAAAGAAAAACTGGGATGTGCTTCCGTTGACCTTCCTTGGTATCTTTTCTTTTAGCAGATTTATTATGTGGAATGATTTAAGAAACCGTTCCGCAGAAATTATGTCCAATAAAGTGGTTGCAAGTTTGATTTCCGGCAAAATGGAATGGGAACCCAAAGAAAATACCGCGGCCGAAGGTTTGGATGCCAGGGTAAAACCCGGCGATATGGCAGTTGTCATGAGTGCGGATGCATCGCAGCTTGTTGCCATTGAAACCGCAGCCAAAGGAGAAAGTTTCGTTCTTCACGGACCGCCGGGAACCGGTAAAAGCCAGACCATTACCAATATGATTGCCAATGCGTTGTACCAGGGGAAATCCGTGCTTTTTGTAGCGGAGAAAATGGCAGCGTTGTCTGTGGTACAGAAGCGCCTTGAAAAGGTAGGACTGGCACCGTTTTGTCTGGAATTGCATTCCAATAAGGCTCAGAAGCAGGCTGTTTTGGCACAACTGGAACGTACGCTGGAAGCGGGCGGTAAAAAGAGCAGTGGTGAATATCAGGCATATGCAGATAAATTGTATGCCGAACGTTGCAAACTGAATGAAGTGGTAGAAGCACTGCATGAAAAGCAGGCAAGCGGTTTATCGATTTATGAATTGGTCGGTAAATATGAGTTGATGAAATCCTTTGAAGATAAGGTTTATTTCACGGAAGAATGGGCCATGGATGTTAATCGTCAGGCTTATGATGCGTGTTTGGCAAGCCTTTCGGAATGTTCCGCCATCGGTAAGGAATGCGGCGGTTTGGTTCATCATGCCTTAAAAGAATTTAAGATATACGAATATTCCATGCAACTTCGTAAGGAATGGGAGGAAATACTTGGCCGCTATCAGGTTGCATTACGGGAAAAAAGCGGAGTGCTTGCGCAACTTAGTGCTGATTTGGAATTACCGGAGAGTGCCTTCATGGATGACTTATGTCTTTTGGAGCGGGTAGTATCTTATTTGCTTGGTATGGAAGAATTATATGATTCTCTTCTGAAAGATATGTATGCAGTAAAAGCCGAAGATTCTGTACGGTCAGAAATTTCCAAAGGCAGGGACTATCAAAATATTCGTAAAGAACTTTTGACTCATTTTAAACCTGCGGTGTTTGATTATGATATTGCAAATGCAAGACAGCGTTTGATTGCGGCACAGGGAAAATGGGCCCTTGCGAAAAAAATGGAGATCAATGCACTTGTAAAAGAATTACGTTTCCTTGCATTGAATACCAATATGGTGCAGGAAGGTAATTTGGAGAAGTTGTATGAACGTATTGAATTATACCATCAAATGAAGGAAAATATGATAACAAATCCTGCATTTGAGACTGCGTTCGCGGGACTGTACCAAAAAGATGAAACTGATTGGGAGCATTTGACGGCGGTTTACGAAAAGCATTTTGCACTTTGTAAAATTTTTACGGAAAATGAATGTAAGAGTGGATTTGCGCCGGTATTATCCGCCCTTGTTACAAGCGGCGGTGTGGCAGAACTTATGAGAACCGAGACGGACGGATTCGGACTGTTTCTTGAAAAATCCAAAGTATGTCTTGAGATTGAGAGCCAATTGATTGGTAAGTTTGGCCTTGATTGGAATGTCTTCCGCAAGGAAGAAGATTTGATTGCAACCTTGTTTGAACGATGCAGCGGATGGATTTCCCATGGAGAAGAGTTGCGTTCGTATGCGGCTTATTGCAATGCAGAGAAGAAGGCAGAGGCACTGGGGCTTGCGGAAATAACGGAAGCATATCGCAAGGGTGAGTTGAAAGAGGATGAATTTATTCCTGCGTTTGAGTGTAATTTTGCTAAAGCAGCGGCAAGCGGAGCCATTGCTTCAAGAGATGTATTGGCGCATTTTAACGGCGCCGGATTTACTGCGGCGCTTGGACGTTTTTGCGAGGTTTCAAACCGGTTTGAGACACTTACCAGGGAAGAGACCGTGGCAAGGTTGTCGGCAAGAATTCCGGAAGCGGGCGAAGGAATTGCGGGAACATCGGAAATCGGTATCCTTCGTAAAGCAATTAAGAGCCAGAGACGGGCAATGCCGATTCGTAAATTGTTTAATGAAATTCCGGTATTGCTCCGCAGAATCTGTCCCTGTATGTTAATGAGCCCTATATCCGTGGCGCAGTATATTGACCCTTCCTTCCCGAAGTTTGATTTGGTTATTTTCGATGAGGCATCCCAGTTGCCCACCGGCGAATCGGTCGGTGCCTTGGCGCGAGGAGAAAATGTCATTGTTGTAGGAGATCCCAAGCAGTTACCGCCTACCAGTTTCTTTATGACCAATCAGAATGATGAGGAAAATATCGAAGTAGAAGATATGGAAAGTTTGCTGGATGACTGTCTTGCTCTCGGCATGCCGCAAAATCATCTTTTATGGCATTATCGTTCACGGCATGAGAGCCTGATTGCCTACAGCAATATGACATATTATGACAATAAGTTGTATACCTTCCCTTCGCCGAACGACCGCGTATCAGAGGTAAAATGGGTTTATGTGGAAGGTCAGTATGACCGTGGTAAAACAAAACAGAACCGCGCGGAAGCGGAAGCGGTGGTAGAAGAAGTTTTAAGAAGACTTCGTGATGAAGAATTGCGTAAGAGCAGTATCGGTGTGGTTACATTCAGTTCCGTGCAACAGGAGTTGATTGATGATTTGATGCAGGAAGCATTACATAAAGAACCTGAACTGGAACAGTATTGTGTGAATGTGGAAGAACCCTTGTTTATTAAGAATTTGGAAAATGTGCAGGGGGATGAGCGAGATGTGATTCTCTTCTCCGTAGGATACGGTCCCGATGCCAACGGCAGGGTTGCCATGAACTTTGGCCCCTTGAATCAGGATGGCGGTTGGAGACGACTGAACGTGGCAATTTCACGTTCCAGAAAGAGTATGATGATTTATTCATCCTTCCGTCCGGAGAAACTGGATTTGTCAAGAACTTCGGCAGCGGGTATTGTTGGTCTGAAAGGATTCCTGGAGTTTGCGGCAAGAGGTAAAAATGCATTTTATCAGAGTGCAGACACAATGAAACTCCGTAACAGCGATGTAGCGAAATCTATTGTGGCTCGTTTGCAAGAAGCGGGGTATGATGCGGATTTGGATATCGGAACTTCCGAATATAAAATGGACATCGGCGTGATGGATCCTGAAAATCCGGACAAGTATTGTCTTGGTATTTTGCTGGATGGTGAAAATTATATGGCTGCGGCAACGGCCAGAGACCGTAATCTTGGTCAACCTTCTGTGTTAGAAGGCTTGGGATGGAATTTACATCGTGTATGGACCTTGGACTGGTTGGATACGCCGGAGCGCGAATTTGCCAAGATAGAAGAGACAATCAAAAGGATTTTGCATCCGGAGTTGTATGCGGAAGAAGAAAGTTCAAATGCGACAGAAGTCAGAGACGGTGGCACAAAACAGTATGAAAGCGGAGATGCAAATGCCGATAATGCCACAGGTGCATCGGTTCCCGGGAGTGCGACTTCAGATGTCGAAGTAATCGACGAAGTCAACACTGAGGTTATAGCAGGAAGTATCAGCACAGACAATGCAGAAACAATCGCTCCTGTCAAGAGACAGTCTGCACGAAGAGAGTATGTACATGTAGAATTGCCTACCTTGGGCGACTCGGAAGATTTCTATGAACCTAAAACCAAGTTGCAGATTATGAAGGCAATGGAAAAAACGTTACAGGCAGAAGCACCTGTAGAAATGGATTATATGAAAAAGAAAGTGCTTCTCTGTTGGGGAATGATGCGTAATACACCTAAGTCAGATGCGGTATTCGAGGAAATTTTACGTGAAGTTCCCGTGATTCAGACCAATACTGCAGGGAATACTTTCCTGTGGTTGCAGAATATGGATCCTTGCAAATACGGAACCTACCGTTTGCACGCAGAAGGTGATTTGGAGAAGAGAACCTTAAGCCAGATTCCTGCAGAAGAAGTGGTCAATGCGGTAAGAGAATTGACAGATTTGAATGTATCTTTGTCCAGAGATGATTTGGTCAAAGAAACCGCCAAGGTATTCGGTTTTAACCGTGTAACCGCAAGCATTGATCAGGTGGTGGGAATTGCTATTTCTTATGCGGAGCAGAGAGGATATGTAAGTATTTCAGAGGATGGCATGCGAGTGTCACAGAAAGAGCAATAACAAAAATATAACAGAAAAACAAAGTTTTAAAGTCGTCGGCATTTGCCGGCGGCTTTTTATATGTATTGTAAAAAAATCGTGTCTTTTTTTCAAAAAATAACTTTATAGGATAAAAACTGCCCACTTATCGAAAAATAGCATACACTTATGCAAATCGTATTGAAGAAAAGTAACGCAACAAATACTATATGTTATGCGATGTTAAGTAGGCATGCGTATGTAGATTATAT
>X409_Impala__coassemble_446_pt1 | contig 20643 bp, 23 predicted proteins | sample X409_Impala__metabat2_low_PE_002 | metagenome-assembled genome bin X409_Impala
CATTACGAATCTCTTTTTTTCGACTTTTCTTTTATATTCATTATTACCAAGCCAAACAGTATAAAAACAATTCCCGCAACTGCAAGCAAAATCATATCCGCAGTTTCCAAACTCTCTTTCCCAAGAACCGGAATCCTTTGCAAAATATTCGGATAGTATTGGAATATCACGGACAATCCGTTATTAATAAAGTGCATCATACATCCCACCCAGATACTACCGGAACGGAATGCCACATATGCAATACCAATTCCCATCATAAAACCGCCTATAAACTGAAGCATATTCATATGATACGCTCCAAACAAAACGGCTGATGCCACAATGGCAATCCATGGATTCCATTTCTCTTTCAGGGTTCCGAACAAAAATCCTCTAAATGCAAACTCTTCTGCTATCGCAGGACAAATTCCTACCACCAAAAAGGCTGATACGAATCCGGAATCCAGTATAACAAGATTTAAACTTTCCGAAGTCTCTAAAAGAGCAGGAAACCATTCTGCCAAAAGCAATAACACAACCTGTTCCACCAGCCAGATTCCAACCCACATACATATTCCGGCCGGAATGTATTTTATCCCCGGAACACGAAGAGAAAATAACTTCTTAAAATCCGCCTTCATATACCAGGCATAAATGGCAGGAACCGCCAAAATCAGAAGTTGCACAACTCCGGTTCCCCATATTCCCAGGCGAAAAACCAATGCCGAACTTAAATAAATCATCAAAAGAAGCATAAACCCAAACATCAGGATTACATCCCCAATGCCCGGCATCTGCTTTTCTTTCATGTTAGAACGCTTTTCCAACAATTTAATATTTCGAAATCCTTCTCCAAACAATACATCTTCGCTGGAAAACAATTTCGACATTACAATTACCGCTAAAATCGTATACAAAATCGTAGATATAAATGTCAGAAAAATACTTTGCCAATCAAAATGTAACTCAAATATGGATTTTATAAACAGGGTTACATTTATGATCGGAAGCAACGCCGTTTTAGGAGTAAGTGTTACATTCGGCAGCATTCCCGTCATGGATGCAAACATAAATACCAAAAGCACCGGCGTACTATAGTTATTTGCTTCCTTAAAACTTTTTGCAAAAATACACACACAAAGACAAACCGCAGATAAAAACATGGAAAAAATCGGAATGCAGACCAACAGCACAAGCACTGACGGCACAAACTGCAACAAATTCATCTGCCCATACATATCTCCAACCATCTGCACGGAATCATACATATACATTCCCACACAGAACATAGATAATAGATTCAGCAATGCAGTAAAAACTGCAATGGTAGAAACTGCCATAAATTTCGAGAACATCATTTCAGAATTTTTTACCGGCAATACCATCATTGTTTCCAGTGTGCCGCGTTCTCTCTCTCCTGCCGTCACATCAATGGCCGGATAAATTGCTCCCATAAAAATGCTCGTGATTAACATAAACGGAATAATAAAACCGATGGCTGAACCTGCCGATTCTTCTGCCGTTGCCACGTCTATATTACTGACAACCACAGGATTTAAAACCGCATCATAATCTTCGAATTCTTCAGCCAAAATTTCATTACGCAAAAAATCCCTGTAATCATCCAATATTTCATCCACATAATCTGCAGCATTTACGGAATCCGTGGAAGCCGAAAAATATCCGATTTCATAACACAGCCTTCCGTCATCCGCTATGGTTGGATTAACAAAAGCATCTGCTTCTTTAGCAGACAAGGCATCCTGCGCACTTTGTCGTGTCTCATATCCCTTGATATCAAAAGAATATTCATGTTCATCTTCTTCGTTTAATAATAATTGTGCTATTTCTTCGCTCTCACTGCTTTCCACGATGGCAACCGTATAGGTTTTATCCATACTGTCCTGTGTAATACCGTTCATAACAAGCATCGTAGCAAGCATCATTCCCGGATAAAGAAACAATGGCACAAGTATCATAATCAACATCGTCTTTTTATCCCGAAAAATATCCAGCATTTCTTTTTTATAAAGAGAAAAAATCGTCTTCTTGCTCATCTTACGCTTCCTCCTCTTTGATGATACTGCGGAACGTATCACGCAAATTGTCCGTTTGCGTTTTTTCCATCAGTTCTTTAGGCGTTCCCATGGCAATAACCTTACCCTGATACATCATCACAATGCGGTCGCACAGATATTGTGCTTCCTCCATATAATGGGTGGAATACAATACGGTTTTGCCCTTTTCTTTTTCTTTTTTCATAAAAGAAACGATGGCTTCACTGCTGATAATATCCAGCCCCAAAGTAGGTTCATCAAAAATATATACTTCCGGATTATGAATCAGGCATCTGGCAATATTGGCACGCTGCGTCTGTCCCGTAGACAACTTCTCAATACGGTTATCTCCGAAACTTTCCATATCCAACACCTGAAAGATTTCGTTGATACGGGCTTCGCACGTTTCTTTGTCGATACCGTAAATATCTCCAAACACACGCAACAGTTCCCTGGTGCTTAAGCGCTGGTACAACTTGGTATTACCGGATAAATAACCGATTTTCTGTTTTTTTTCAATGGCGGAAGTCACTTCCGTCCCTGCCAAATCTACCAGTTTTACTTCACCTTCCGTAGGCGTCATAAGATTACCCAGCATACGAAGAACAGTAGTCTTTCCGGCACCGTTCGGTCCTAAAAGTCCTAGTATTTCTCCCGGTTTTGCCTCAAAACTCACATGGTCCACCGCATAAAACTCTTCTTTGGTAGCACTGTTTCTTTTCATTCCCTTTTTCTTTGCGATATTTCTCACAAAAACTTTACACAAACCATCTGCAGCAATCATTTTTTGCTCCTTGATTGAAACTCTATTCTTCTGCGGTATTGTTACCGTTTGATAACTCTTCCGTCACCGTCTTCTTTTTCCTGCGTTTCTTTTTGGGCGGATGTTCTCTTAAATAAGCCTCTAACTCCTCCATATACTTCTCATACAGGTCTGGTCTTTTTACCCTTGTCCGCTCCACGGACTGCTCCAAACGCCACTTGGCAATATTGGCATGATGTCCGCTTAACAAAACTTCCGGTACCGACTTCTCATGCCACACTTCCGGTCTCGTATATTGCGGATATTCCAAAAGATTTCCGGCAAACGATTCATCATTGGCAGATTCGTCATTATTCAGAACTCCCGGAATCAGCCTTGCCACAGTATCAATCACCACCATGGCCGGCAGTTCTCCTCCGGTTAAAACATAATCACCGATGGATATTTCATCTGTTACAATCTCTTCCAGTACACGTTCGTCGATTCCCTCATAATGGCCGCAAAGAAAAATCAATTCTTCTTCTTTCGCCAGTTCCTGGGCAATCTCCTGCCGAAACGTCTTTCCCTGCGGCGTCATAAAAACAACGCGCGGCGTGGGTTTTCCTGCCTCTTCATGCTCTTTTACCAAAGTCTTATATGCATCATAGACCGGTTGCGCCTGCATCAACATACCGGCACCGCCTCCATAAGGATAATCATCCACCTTATTGTGCTTATCCAAGGTATAATCACGGATATTTACTGCGTGGATGGATACGCGCCCTGTCTCCGCAGCTCTTTTTATGATACTGTTATTTAATCCCTGCTCTATCATTTCCGGAAACAGGGTCAGTATGTGAAATTTCATAATCTGTTCCTCAAATATTTTTTACATTCGTTTATTTGATAATATAATATCCTAATTTATGGATTACTTTTACCAAAACATATATTAATCCAGCAATCCCGGCATAATATGAACCAGAATTTCGCTGCCCTCAATGTCTACGTTCAAAACACACTCTTTGATTGCCGGTAAAAGCACTTCCTTACCCTCTTCCGTTTCCACAATATAAACATCATTGGCCCCGGTTTGCAAAACATCTTTGAGAATTCCTAATTCTTTCTCTTCATCCGTCATCACCTTCAAACCGATTAAATCCGCGATAAAATATTCATCTTTACGCAGTCTCACCGCATTTTCGCGATTCACTAACAGACTCTTGTTTCGGAATTGCTCAATTTCATTAATATTGTTATATTCCTTAAATTTTATAATCACAAACTGTTTAAAAAATTTAACGGACTCCGGATGCAGGATTAAGCGTTCCTTTCCGGTATCCAAATACACTTCTTTTAACTTTTTAAAACGGTTCACATCATCCGTGGTAGGATACACTTTTACTTCACCCTTAATACCATGGGTGGATGAAATGACACCAATCTGCAAAAATTCTTCCATCTGACAATCCTTTCTCTCCCGGCAAATCCTGTCCCTGTTTTTTACCGGACCATATATCAAACTTTTTAGAAAATCAATCCGAATAAAAGCGCAAATGCAACCGTAATCACTGCAAATACCGCCGTTGTCCAATAAAGTACTATGGAGCGTTTGGAAACTTTTTCCTTGCGTCCGGAAGTCCAGAAAAACAGCATATAAATCAGCGACATTACGCTTCCGAGCCAATACATCATGGCCGTTGATTTAATGGACGCCAACGGTGCTCCCGACAGAAGCATCAACACCATAAAAGCAAAAATCAAACTGAAAATAGTAACATTCAAACACTGAATATAGTGATATTTTCGGAATTTACTCTCTTCCGGCTTCGTTTTGTTGATTTTACGGAGAACAAAACCAAATACCGCAATTAAAACCACCAATGATGAATAAAAATATCCGCACAGCATTGCAATCAAAACAATAAACTGAAACCAATACGTAAAAGCAGAATATGACACATAATCCGTTGTCGGCATCATAAGAACGGTGGTTCCGTCCGGATATGCATAAAGATTACCCAAACTGCCGTCCGTAAGCATTATGTGACTGTCATCTATAATATCAAACATTGGCAAATTGCCAAGCATCGGCATCGCCAACTGCTTATTATCATTCAAGGTCAGAAACATCGCAGACATAAAACCGTTAAAAGTCGCTTTTCCGTCAATCACCGAATTTCCGGCCACATACACGCCTTCATATACTCTAAGACCCGAAGCATTCTCATCTTTCACTACTTCCGGTGCCCCAAAAACCGCTTCGCTGATGGTTTTGCTCAAATTAATCTCATTATATTCATTACACATATAAGTAAGACAGGTTTTGCTCTCAGGATCCATATACACCAAAGCTGTCTGCGTAGGTGATACCCCGTTTATTCCGTAAACCGGTACTCCCAAACGATAAACAAACATACCGTTTGCAATACGCGCCTCTTCCGTTCCTGCATAAAAACAGGTCGTCTCAAACAAAGACGCCGCGGTCTCTTTTTTCGCAAAAAGTTTGGAAGATTCATCCTGTACCAGTAAGGAATTGGCAAAGGTATGCAAATCATCCGCCGTTCCGGTAACCATTCCTGCCGGATACAACGGAATATGATAAAAGTTATTTACAAGAGCCACCGTATTCTGATAAGAGCAAACTTCTTTGCGCGCTTCTTTTACCGCTTCATTATCCGACAAATCCGGCAATAACGCAGTATGCTCCATTCCCAAAGGAATAAAAATATTCTGCTTTACGTAATCCGCATAACGCATTCCGGACACATATTCCACAACATATGCCGCAAGCGCGGTTGACCAATCCGATGCAGCCACCACATTGCCCGGTGCATAATTCTGTTCCGGCAGATTGGTCGTCAATGTTTCTTCCAGACTTGCATATGCAGTTCCTTCCGGAACCATTTTCTCCGAAAAAGTGTCATGATATCCCGAGGAATAATTCATTAAATGCATCATTGTAATGCCGTTTTCGGAACTTAATTCCTCTTTCAAGTCGCCCTCCGGCAAATAGGCGGTAATATCCGCATCCAAATCAATCAATCCCTGCTCCGCCAATTGTAAGACACTGACCCACACAAGCAAATAGGATACATTTCCCCATTCGAATACGGTATTCTCATCCGTTTTGATTCCCTCAGCCAAATTTGCATGTCCGAAATCCTCCCAATAAACAGGTTCCCCGTCGGTTGAAATACGAACAGCACCGCCTGTCACGGTAATGGTATTCTCGTGTAATTCACTGTAAATCAGTTGTTCTATAACCTTTTCCGTTTCTGTCACGGTAAGTCCTGAAGGAAAGACATCGGTTCCTTGTGCTTTCACTGCAACGGATCCCGATAACACAAGTATGGATAATGCCATACACAAGCCGATTTTGCATATATTTTTGACTTTTGTTAACTTCATATAACTCCTCTTTCTGCCAGATAATGTACGCGTACATTCTATCATAAACTGAAGTTGTGGTAAATATATGAAAGTACTAAAAATAGTTTTACATCTGTCTTTGGCATTTTATACAAATTACCGATGACAAAAAAGCGGTACCCCTACGGATACCGCCATTTTTACTTAAATAATATCTACGTCAACTCTCAAGTCATCCTTGGTGGATGCTGCTTTTACAACGCAACGGATTGCTTTTGCAATACGTCCCTGCTTACCGATTACCTTACCCATATCGGAAGGTGCAACGTGAAGTTCAAGTTTTACATTCTTTCCCTCCACTTTCTCTTCAACGGTTACTTCATCGGGATTATCAACGAGAGCTTTTGCAATTACCTCTACTAATTCCTTCATAATCCACCTCCAAAAGCGTTATGAGAAGTCTTATTTCTCAATACCTGCAAGTTTGAAAATCTTAGCAACAACTTCTGTAGGCTGAGCACCGTTAGCAAGCCACTTCTTTGCAAGTTCTTCATTTACCTTGAATTCACTGGGATCTGTGTTAGGGTTGTATGTGCCGATTTCTTCGATGCACTTACCATCTCTGGGTGATCTTGAATCTGCTACAACGATTCTGTAAATAGGGTTTCTCTTGTATCCCATTCTTCTTAATCTGATTTTTACTGCCATTTTTCTTTACCTCCAAATGTGTAACTATAAAATTATTTGTTTATTGAGTTCTGTGAACTCTTTAAATGCATATGTGTTTCAAACACAATCTGCAATTTATGTTAAAAAGGAAAACGCATTCTTCCTCTTTTACCACGTCCGCCCATCATACCGGGAAGTTGCTTCATCACTTTCTGTGACTGTTCAAACTGCTTGATAAAACGGTTTACTACCGCAATATCCACACCCGCGCCCTTCGCAATACGATGTTTTCTCTTGGGATTTAAAATCTTCGGATTCGCTCTCTCCTGCGGTGTCATGGATAAAACAATGGCTTCCATCCTTGCCATCTGCTTCTCATCAATCTGACCTTCCAAATCCGCTGCAGATACTCCCATGCCGGGCATCATTCCCAAAATAGCGGAAAGACCACCCATCTTACGCATCTGCTTCATTGACTCGAGATAATCGTTGAAATCAAACTTGCCCTTTTTCATACGGGACATCATTTCTTTCTCTTTATCTTCGTCAATGTCGATGTTTTCCTGTGCCTTCTCAATCAGCGTCAGCACATCACCCATCCCGAGAATTCTGTTCGCCATTCGGTCCGGATAAAACTGTTCCAAATCAGAAAGTTTCTCGCCCATACCGACATATAAAATCGGCTTACCGGTTACGGCTCTGACTGACAATGCCGCACCGCCTCGTGCGTCACCGTCCATCTTGGAAAGAATGACTCCGTCCACACCAATCTGTTCATTAAACTCAGTTGCTACATTTACCGCATCCTGACCGGTCATGGCATCCACAACCAAAATCGTTTGATGAACCTCTACATTGGCTTTGATAGCCTTCAATTCTTCCATCATATCACTGTCTACATGCAGACGACCTGCAGTATCCAGGATTACAATGTTATGGCCATTCTTATTGGCATGTTCAATCGCCGCTTTGGCTATATTCACAGGACTGTGACCGTCTCCCATTGAGAAGAAATCAACACCCTGATTCTCGGCATTTAACTGCAACTGCTTGATTGCTGCGGGACGATATACGTCACAGGCTACAAGCAAAGATTTCTTACCTTTTAACTTCATCTTACCGGCAATCTTTGCAGTAGTTGTCGTTTTACCGGCACCCTGCAAACCGCACATCATAATAACGGTTACTGCTTTACCGGGTTGTAAGGCAATCTCTGTGGTTTCGCTTCCCATTAAGGCAATCATTTCTTCGTTTACAATCTTGATTACCATCTGGCCGGGATTCAAACCGTTTAAAACTTCTTCGCCGACCGCACGCTCTTCTACAGCCTTCATAAACTGTTTTACAACACGGAACGATACATCGGCTTCCAGAAGTGCCATTTTTACTTCTTTTAAGGCTTTCTTTACGTCCTCTTCCGTAAGACGACCTTTTTTACGTAAGCCTTTGAATACATTTTGAAGTTTATCGGTTAAACTTTCAAAAGCCATTTTATAACTCCTCTAAAATCTCATTGGAGCGGCCGCGGATTTCATCGCATTTGCATTTTATCTGCTCCAAATCTTCCAAATTATCCATTTCATCCAGTACTTTATGAATCTTAGCGGCACTGTCCTTTATTTTCATAAACTTCTCTATCAAATGAAGTTTATTCTCATAATCATTTAAAATCTTATCGCAGCGTTTCAACAAATCATGTACACCCTGTCGGCTGATTTCGTACTGCTCTGCAATCTCACTCAAGGACATATCATTCAAAACCGCTTCTTCATACACAGCCTTCTGGTGTTCTGTTAAAAGTTCACCATAAAAGTCGTATAACATACCTCTTTCCACGATTTTTTCCATGAGCATTCTCCCTATTGCGGTTAATATGTGCCTAAATTATATCTAATCACTTCTAAAATGCCTTAATTTTCAAGACTTTTTGGGCACAACTATCCCACAACCTTGCTTATCATACACCAAAGCAAAAACTCTGTCAAGTATTTTTTCTTGACAGAGTGTATTTTTTATATAGGACACAAGGGGAGGGGATTTCTGTGCCATGAAAAAATTATAAATTAGAGTTTATGTAATATGTATAAGGGCTTTCCAGATAATCGGTGTATATTAAAGAATTTGCATATATTCCGCAGGAATAACTATACATTGTTCTCTCAGCATAAGACATTTCATTACTACAATTTTGTATTCGTTCTACAAACTCTTCACATTGTTGATTATTACTCTTCGCTTGTGACAGTCCATACAACAATGAATCATACCATTGAGCCAAATTCGCATCTTCAGAATTTAACATAATCTTATTTATACTTATTCTATTTTCATAATCTTTATCTTCCGGAAGTGATTCAATATTACCTTGATAATAATCAAAAGAGGTTATGTTAGCGTTTCCATTATCCAGTATACACTCATCATACAAAACACCCAATTCTTCCATTGTATATCCATAAGTTGTCAATATTGTATTCAGATCCTCTTCTGTTATATAATCCAGATTAGCCGCAATCACCAAGGCTTTGATGTGCTCCGGATTATTATATGTATATTCCTCAATCAAAGCATCAGTATGTTCCATAACTTCTTCTGCCGAATGCATAACGGTTTCTTCTACCGGTTCAGACTCTTCTTCTGAAGCAACAGAGTTTTCACCATCTAACGTAGCCGCTTCAGTAGCCATAGATGTATCTTCCGCAATACTTTCTGTATTTTCTTCCACGCTATCTAAACTACTGTCGTCATCGATTTTTCCTGAATTATTGCCACATCCGGTCAACAAGACTATACTCAAGACTGCAATAATCATCATCACCAATATTTTCTTCATTTGTATTCCTCGCTTTCACAACTAAATTTTAGTGAAAACCATTATATATATATATTGCGGATGTCAATACAAATGAACAATTATTAGTTAGAAATCTATCATTATCAAACTTATTTACATATTTTATCTTACACAAGTGCATCAAGTCGGGCTTTTAACTGTTCAATTTCCAACATACTTTTTGCCTTCTGTTTCTTATGCTCTTCCAATTCTTTTTGTAATGCGGCTATAATAATCTCGTATTCTTCACTTAATTCCTTCGCTCTGTCTTCAATTAAATCGTCTATTGCCTTACACATACTATTATCCTCCTTCTGATTCTCCTTTAATAACTCCTTTGCCAAACGCCTGCAGTTCCATAGGTTGCAAGAAAAAATTTACTCTCTTCATCCCAGGCATCTACTTCATCTCGATGCATATCTATGTAATTCCGAAACAAATTCTTGTTTTTTCCTGAAAAATAAAATTCAAACACTGTTTTAAGCGTTCTCCCGAATGCCGTAAAATCCGTCTCTTTATTCAAGTCAAATACCTTAATCTTATAGTCCGGTACCAACTCAAGCATTTCTTTTCGAACTTCTTCGTCCTCTATGGGAATGTCTATCATCTCGCGTAATGATTTTGCTCCATCCCATTCTCTATCTCCCCAATAAACCACAATGGTATATACCGGTGTTAATCGGTCTGTTTTAAGAAAACCACACAAATATTCATCCCCTGTCGTATATTCAGACGTTTTCAAATTACTTGTTGTAATTCGTTTTATCTGAGCATCATAGTTTAACCCTTCCTCCAACATCACGCGAATCGGCATGCGATAATCAACTTTATCCTGATTCTCCATAACGTAAATGGCATATATGGAACCATCTTTCGTCTGCTTCTTTACTACATCACATGTGCTTTCCAGAATTGCTGATTTATCCGTCTTTCGCACAATTTCCGGCACACTAATAAGTTCCTCAGGTTCTATAATCTTTTGTCCATGAAAGCATACTGCATTGACAAACTCTGCAAAGCGATTATCATTTGTAAAATAATTCTTTTGAGTAATATCTTTGATTCCCATATTCTCCTTTCCGGGTCCTTCCCGGCAGGAGTCTATTCCTGTTACATCTTTGAATTCTCCTGCCTAAATTTTCGAAATAAGCAAGAATTCATAACAGAAACATTATCGCAAGTAGAAATAAGACAAAAATGATTTGAATTTAGATTTCCAAGAATTGCATTGCTTGTATTTATGCCTATCATAACAAAGAAAAATCCTCCTTGTCAATCAAAAAACGGGACGAATTACATTCGTCCCGCTAAAATTTCCGCTATGGTATCCCAGTCCGCCGTTCTGGGAATTTCGTGTACGCCGGTTTGAAGAATTTTATCATAGCCGTTAGCACAAAGAAAATCATCATACATCTGGGCATCTTCTACCATTCCGGCCGCCTCCAACTTTCTGCTGACCGTATCTGAACCGTCTCCGCCCCCTACTTCTATGATTACAAATTCATCAATTAACTCTCCGGAAGGAGACTGTGACGTTTCTTCCGATACCTCTTCAGAAGCGATTTGGGAATCATCCTCAGAATCAGTTTCCGATGTAAGTTCAGATGCATTCTCTTCCGTAGCCGCTTCCGTTGTTTCTTCATTGCTTATTTCTTCCGATACAATTTCTTCACTGTTAATGCCTTCCGAAGATTCTTCCACTTCGGAAATACTTTCCTCCGATACCGTTTCGGATACCTCTTCATTCATTACTTCTGAAGTATTTTCGCTTGTTAATTGAGAAAGCGTCACACTCTCTACCATACCAAGTTCTTTGGCTCTCGCTTTAATCTCTTCATCCGTAAGACTTTCCTTTCCGCCACCGGCAAACGCAAGCACGAAAGCAGTTACTGCAATACCGATTCCAAGTCCTCGCAGATAATATTTTAATTTCATAAGAAATGACTCCTGTTTCCTCTAACTTTGCTGATACAAATCAATGACAAGTTTTACCTCGCCCACGCCCAAGCCCAATTCTTTTGCAATTGCAACATTAGACTTTCCGCTGTTATGTAATGCAAGAATTTTTTCGTTATGGTTTCCCTGTCCCGTGCCCGCAAAAGTAGGCATCGCCACATTCTCTTTCTTGGCAGGCACTTTGGCAGTTGATTTCTTCTTACCCGAAGCCTTCTTGTCCTTTGCTTCATCCTTTTGATTGGCTTGTGCCACATCTTTATTGGCAATCTCTGCAATGATTTCCTCTTCACTCTTTCCTTTTTTCTTCGGAAAAAGTTCCGCATAAATTTCATCCACACTGGTTTCCTTGCCATCAAGAATCACCGTACCGTCGGCAGTCATTTCATACACGGGCTCTTCTGCAACAGCCCCGTCTGTTCCGACACGTTCTACCGCATCCATTGCTTCTTTGACACTAAGAACCGCTTCTTTGGCCTGATTCACTTCATAAACTGCCTTCTTCGCTTCTTTGGTAGACTGCTCCACGCTTGCTACGGTGTTTTTTATATTGTCATGTTTGTCATTGAGCATAGAATATAAAAATACTGCTTCTTCATGATTTTTATTAATATCCTGCAAAACAGTATCCGAATATTCGTTAACCGCCATAATCTTCTCATTTGACACGCGTTCCAGACTTCGTTCAGCCTTTTCCACTGCATCCGATACAGTTTCATTCACACTGTCCGCCAACTGCTCTTTTGCACTCTTTAACTGCTCGTCCACCATTTTTTGAATCTGTTCGCGCTGTTTTTTTTCATCCAGTTCGTTTCCTTTTTTTTCGGGTAAAATAAAACTAACGATAAAAACAATAATACCGCCCAACAGAAATACAATCTGCAACCAGTTCATTTGTTATAACTCCTTAAATTCGAATATCAAAACCGGCGGTTTTCTTTTCGGTAACCGTACCGTCCGACTTCTTTTTCTCTTTTTTATTCCGCTCCTTATTTTCCTGATAAGAACCGTTTCCTTTTTCTTTTGCGTCATATCGGTATTCATGATATTCCACATTGTCCGCCTGATTCACCTGCTGATTCTGGTCCTGTACTTTTTTCTGCACATTTACCTGGATATTGCTCTGATCAATCATCGGTTTATTGTCTTCATTCTGCTTAAAAAGGGAAATATCCTGAGAACGGGTCACCATACCGGTCATTTCAATAGGTCCGATTGCCATAATATTCTCCTTTCCTTGCTACAATGCCGCCATCCGGACATCACCACCGGATTTCACAAATTTACAATACTGATAATCCTGCTTTACCGTCATTGAAACATCATTGAATGCAATCTTCGTTCCGGCATAAACAGTATCTCTTACTACAACCTTTGCGGAAGTTTCACTCGAAAGCAATTCATCAATTTCCTCATATTCCTGCATATCCGCATTGATTTTTTGCTTTAATTGTTTAAATGCAATGGCCATATCCTGAATGTATTTTAACTGTTCTTTCGACATTTTAATACCGGAAACCAGTTTTTGGTTTGAAGCAAGCAATACCGGCTCCAACTGCTTCATACTCTTTCGATTATTGGTCAATTGCTCTTGCAATTCCTGATAACGTACTTTTATTGCGGGATTCACACCCAATTCCAATACCGTATCCGCTCCCATTTGAGAACCAAGAGTCTTGGCACTGATTAGATTTGTAGCACAAACGGTGGCACCGGAAATCAAACCTTTTTTACCACCGACATTAACTTCCGTACCGGCCATAACCGTAGCATGCAAAATAACTTCCGTTTCCACAAATCCCTTGGCCGTAACCTGTGCATTCTCAATATACTTTGAAATGATGTTTCCTCCGGCCTTTAATACGGCTTTTCCTTTCCCGTTTACACCTCTTGCAATGGTAATATCACCACCGGCTTCAAGCGTTGCGCCTTCTACAACACCCATAATTTCAATGTTTCCTTTGGCTCGAACCGTAAAATTAGAGCATACATTGCCCGAAATCTTTACAGTGCCTTCATAGTTGATGTCTCCGGTAGAATTATCAATGTTCTCCGCATTATATACATCCGAAACAAAAATCTTATCATCAACAAGGGTAACATGACCGTTTACTTCACAATACGCTTCCGTACGCTCTTCATTTACATATACATTACGACCGTAACGCAACGTTAAACGCTTCACATCCCTGGGTCGCACCGGCTCTCCGCATATGTTCGTACCGTATTCCCCCGGGTCCTCTCTTGTCAACCTTGCCAGCAAATCATCTTTTTTGACATGATTCATCGTATTCAAATGAAAAAAGTCAACACTTCCGTCTTCATTCAACGTCGGTCTTGCTTTTAAATCTGTTTGAAAGAAATATTCAATGGACGCATCGGTACCATGTCTTACCGGTTTGCCCACTGCCATAATCATATCTGTACAATATATTCTGTTTTGTATAAAAGCATCGATCACCGAATCATCAATGCCAAACTGCACGCCTGCCGTATGCAGGTCTGCATATATGTCATCCTTTTCCAAATGAAATCCCTGAACGGAAGGCGGATAAAAACGTACACTTGCTTCCATTTTATTAGGCGCAATTGTAACAACCATCATTTCACGCTCCTGATAGCGTTTGATGGCATCCAACTGAAACACACCTTTATCCGTAATTGCCTGTACTTTACGGTTTAAGTCTGTAATTTCGTATCCTATTCCCTTTCTTTGCAAATAATCCGCTAATTCATTGATATTAACGGGTTGTCCGCCGTCTTTAGCTGCATAAATCCGAAGAAAAGTCCCCTCCGGACGCAAGTCCAACTGAAAATAACCGTTCATTTATTTTCCTCCGTCAGAATTCCTCCAATACCCCTATATATTTTCCCAATTTCCCTTTCATCTTCTGAAGTCCTTTGGTATGTAACTGCGATACCCTGGATTCAGACACTTCCAAAACATTACTGATTTCCTTCAATGTCAATTCTTCATAATAATATAAAAGAATTACCTTGCGCTCTTTTTCCGTAAGCAGTTCAATGGCTTCCATGAGCATTTCTTTTAATTCAGCCTGCTCCATTACCTTTTCCGGAGCATCAAAATGTCTCGAAACATTTGCCTTTTCATTGGAAATATCCGTTCCCATTTCCAGATATTCATTCAATGACACAACATTTGTAACCTTCATTTGAGACTGCCATTCGCAATACTCGTCATCACTGATACCAAGTGCAGTTGCAATCTCATTATCTGTCGCAGGTCTTCCCATTTCACTTTCAATTTCTTTCATTGCCGCATCAATCTGACGTTGACGCTGACGCACCGTTCTGGGAATCCAATCCATTTTACGGATTTGATCCAAAATAGAACCGCGGATGCGAAGGCTGGCATAGGTCTCAAACTTCACTTCTTTGCGTGAGTCAAACTTATCAATAGCATCAATCAAGCCAAAAATACCGTAACTGACAAGATCCTCATACTCTACGTTATAACCCAGATACATACTCAGGCGACCGGCTACCACTTTTACAAGAGGCGCATATTCCAATATTATCTTTTCTCTGACATCGGATGATTTCGTACGCTGATAATCATCCCACAGTCTCTTTCTTCCTAACTCATCCATGTAACGTCCTCCGAAAAGTTCTTTGCCTTATTTTCCCCATTTATCACTTCTTCTGACTTTCATTCGCTTCTTCCTTACCGGATTGCTCCTCCCCTGCAGACTCTTCCCCCTCTGCCGGTTCCTCTTCCTCCGGTTTGGGCGCACAATCCAGAATCATTTTCATGGCAATCACACCCAAAACATAAAAAACCACTAAAACCGCAAGCAAAATCAAAAGCATAAAAAGCGTGTCCACATTTAACACGTACAGCGTTATACTGGTAATTGCACCTGCAAGAAGCGTCACAAAAGCAGGCAATAATCTGATTTTTTTCATACAAATCACCTTCTGTTAAATAATCACTTCTTCTTTTCCTACACTACGGATTACCAAATCACCGTTCTCCGGGCAAAAAATCACGGTACGTCCATAATTTTTACCCGTATCTTCAGCAAGAATCGGAATATTTAATTCTTTCAGTTTTGCCTTACTCGCTTCTACATTTTGCTCACCCACACGCACCATATCAGATTTATTCTGAAATGCAAACATTTGGGCTCCGCCGGCAATTTTGGCTACCATACGACTACGGGATGCGCCCTGCAAAACCATAAGCCGCACCAATTCTTCAATTCCGGTATCTGCAAATTTGTAAATATTCGTATTATTTTTAATTGTTTTACTGTTGGGCAGCATGACATGGGCCAATCCCCCGACTTGCGTAATGGGATCCCGGATCGCAACACCTACACAGGAACCAAGTCCTAAAGTAGTCAGTTTATCCGGGCTCTTACATACATTCAAATCCGCCATGCCGACTTTTATTGTCTGACTCATAAACAACCTTTCAGCAAAGCTACATGCCAAGCGCTCCTAAAATTTTATCATAAGAATCCAAATCGGGTACCAGAATGAAATATCCGTCCAGTCCCTCAAAAAATTGCGTCTGTATTAACAAAAGTTTGTCGCCCATTGTACCGAATTCGATTGCCGGAACGCTTAAAATCGCGCCTGCCATATCAATGCTTAAGGCCGGTACCGACGGATAAATTACCAGTTGCGTCAACATAGACAAAGAATTCAGATATGATGCCGTAATGATATTGCCGATTTCTTTGAGTGCAGACTGCTCAATTTCACTCAAATCCTCACCGGCGGTTTCCGTTCCCATCAGTTTGGCAATCAGTTTTCTGGCAGATTCTTTATTTAAAAGAAACAAAATGCTTCCGGTAATATCGCCTTCCACCATTAAGTAAATACCGGCCATAATCTGTTCTTCACCGCCCATAATGGTGCCGACTTCCGAAAATTCCAGCAAACGCACCTGCGGAACGGCCATATCAACCTTACAGCCAAGCATCTGTGCCAATGCAGTGGTGGCATTTCCGGCACCGATATTGCCTATTTCTCTTAAAACATCATAAAATTCCTGGTTTAAATTATCCAAATCAATTCGGGACATACGTTAACGCCTCCGCTAGTTCTTTTCAGCTACTACTTCATTCAAATCCAACAGGGAAATCAGATTATCCCCGTCTTTTCCTACTCCCAAGAGGAAATTTTGTGTAGGTTCGTTGGGATCACGATACACTTTTTCCATTAAATCATTCTGAAGTGTAATTACTTCTCTGACTTCATCCACGATTAAACCAACATAATTACCGTCCAACTTAATAATGATAATACGGAACTTCTTGGTTTCTTCCACTTCCTGCATACCCATTTTAAGGCGCAGATTAAATACGGGAATTACCTCACCGCGAAGATTGATTACACCCTTGATATATGCGGGTACTTTGGGCACTCTGGTAATGTGCTGCATTCTCACGATATTATCAATATATTTAATATCGATACCGTACATTTCCTCACCCATTTTAATTTTGATATATTGAGTTGTCTCTTTTACCAAAGCGATTTCATCCATATTTTACCTCTTTCTACTGTTCACCAGTTTTAAACCTGCAGTCTGCCAAATTAAATCAATGCATTTGCATCTAAAATCAATGCAACTTCACCATCACCCAAGATGGTTGCACCGCTGATTAATTTGCACTTGCCGATAAATTTACCCATAGACTTAATAACGATTTCCATCTGTCCGAGCAAATCATCAATCACAAGACCTGCAAAACGATCACCCTTCTTAGCAATCAAAACAGTCATCTCATCTTCCGGATTACGTGTGCTCTGTACATCAAGTACCTGATCTAATCTGACAAGAGGAATTACCTTACCTCTTAAATGAATCACTTCTTTGCCCTGTACGGTTTTTACTTCTGAAGGCATAATGCTTTCAATGGTCTGCACCGCACCAAGAGAGATCGCATATTTTTCTCCACCGACAACAACCATAAGAGCCTGGATAATCGCCAATGTCAAAGGAAGACGTACAATAAAGGTACTACCTTCGCCAAGTTTGGTTTTAGTTTCAATTTCACCGCTTAACGCTTCAATCTTACTCTTAACAACATCAAGACCTACGCCACGGCCGGAAACGTCGGATACCTGCTTTGCAGTAGAGAAACTGGGCAGGAATAACAAATCAATGATATCCTTATCTGCCATGGTCTCTGCCTGCTCAGGAGTAATGGTTCCGCGCTCAATCGCTTTATTTTTTACCGCTTCCACATCAATACCGTTACCGTCATCACCTACTTCGATGACTACGTTATTACCATCCTGGTATGCATTTAAGAAAATAGAACCCACTTCTGACTTACCGCGTGCTTTACGTACTTCTGCACTTTCCAATCCATGGTCAGCAGAGTTACGAAGCAAATGCATCAAAGGATCACCGATTTCATCCACTACGGTACGGTCAAGTTCGGTTTCCTCACCGGTCATATATAATTCCATCTTCTTATCCAATTTCTTGGAAAGGTCACGAATCATTCTGGGGAACTTACTTACAACACTCTCAATAGGCACCATTCGAACCTTCATAACGGATTCGTGAAGGTTTGTGGTAACGCTCTCTAAATATTCAATCTGCTCATTAAATGCAAGATTGGAGGAGCCCACTTCATTTGCCGCAACACTGACAAGTGAATTCTTGGAAATAATAAGTTCACTTACCAGATTCATTAATACATCCAATTTTTCAATGTCAACACGTACGGTACGTGTCGCAACGGGCTTGCCTACTGCCTTCTTCTCTCCTGCCTTGGCAGGTGCAGATGCCTTATCATCCTTAACCGCAACTTTCGTTTCAGACTTCTTGGCAACCGCTGTAGTTTTCACAGGTTCTGCCGCTTCTAACTTAATTTCTTCACCAATGGCATCCTCAATTTCGGATACGTACTTAATGGCTCCGATTACCTTCTCCAAAGGATGTTCTGTCAGGAAAATAATACTGAAATCATTCTCAAATCTTTCATCTTCAATATCCTGCGCAGAAGGAACGGATACAATCACATCACCCAATTCTTCCAAGGCTTTAAACACAAGGAACGCTCTTGCCGCCTTTAAAATACAGGTTTCCTGTACATAAACACTGATACCGTATGCATGAATGTTTTCTTTTGCAGCCTCTTCAATAACATGACGTTCCACATCACCAATCTTGATATCACGCCACTTTTCCTTCAAGCCGCCGGCCGCAGTTTTTTCTTCTTTTACTTCCGCCTTCGGCTCTTCTTTGGCTGCAACCGCACCACCCTTGGTTTCCAAAATTGTATTCAGTGCTTTAATCAAATGCTCGTTATCATTGGTTCCTTCATCGGCATTTTCCTGAATCGCTGCCAGATATTCTTCCAAAGCATCCAAACACTGGAATAAAATATCAATCATATCCGCATTCACTTTAATGGCACCGTTGCGCACTTCCGAAAATACGTTTTCCATATCATGAGTCAAAGTCTGCATTCTCTTATAACCCATGGTTCCGGCCATACCCTTTAAGGAGTGAGCCGCACGGAAAATTTCATTTACGGTATCCATATTTTCCGCATCCTGCTCCAATGCAAGAATCTGAGTATTCAAATTCTGCAGGTGTTCACGTGTTTCGTCGATAAAAATGTCTAAATACTGGCTTACGTCCATCTCTTATACCCCCACATTTAATATAATTTCGTTTGCTATGTATTTTAAATCCACTGCTTTATGTCTGATTTTATGCTTGACAATACTGCCCGGCATTCCGAATACCACACAACTGTCTTCGTTTTGAATGATTACCCTGCACTTTTTGTCCTTTTGCAATGCTTGAATTCCGGCCGTACCATCTGCTCCCATTCCGGTCATAACCACGCATATTATCTCATCATATCCGCATTTTATCAGAGACTCGTACATATAATCGGCACATGGCCTGACACCTTCCCGATAGGGTTCATCATGTAAATGAATTTTATGCCGGCCTCCGTCTTTTACCACTTCCATATGGCGACCCGCTTTGGCTATATAAACATATCCCTTTTGTAAAACATCGCCTTCTTCTGCTTCTTTTACCTTCAGTTCACTGACTGAATCCAACCGTTCCGCCAAAGTATGTGTAAAGCCATCCGGCATATGCTGAACAATCAGTACGGGAGCCTCAATACTCTGAGGCAATTTGGGAATCACCTCAAGCAAAGCCCTGGGTCCCCCGGTAGAACAGGCTATCGCAACAATCTTTCCTGTTTTACCTGTAATTTTATCATTATGTAATACGATAGGTCATCCACCTTCTTCTTCCGAGTTACTCACATAATCCGGTTAAAATTTCATAGTACAACCATTTAACCCATTATTTTCTTATAAAGTATACCACAGCCACATCTTCACATGCGTGAATAGTAACCGTATATGTCATATTTTATCATTTTTTCTTATAAAATAAAAGATATTTTGTGTAAAAAAGCCAATATATTTTAGAAAAAGAATATTTTCATCCAACGTTACAAACACCATTCAATAATGAAAGGAATAAGATATATCAAAGTCGTAAACTGCCGCTTCGGCAGAAAGGAAATTATGTTGAATTTTAATCCTTTTGAAGAAAAACCCATGCCCATAGAGAAAACTTTTATGGATTGGAATATGATGAATCCCAAACCATACAATAAACTTGAAACCGACCCGTACACCAAAACCAGAATCATCCTGATGAATGGTACGGAATTCGAAGCACAATGGTTCTCCCGAAATTTTTCAAGACATTGCAATAACAATGATTTGCGCAGGGAATTGGCTCTTACCCGCCGTATTGAACAACAACAGCAGAAACGCATTGCAAACTTACGTCCCCGCAACGAAACAATCCTGGAAACAACCATCGGCTACGAACAGTTGGCTGTTGATTTGACTGCGGCCCTGGCAAAAATGGAATGCAACTGTAACGTAAAAAACGCTTTAAATTTTGCCTTATTGGAAGACTTTGACCATTTGTACCGGTATTCAGACCTTCTGGAATATGAGTATGGAAACGAACAAAAAAAACTGGTAGGCGGATACACTGAAAT
>X409_Impala__coassemble_452_pt1 | contig 19975 bp, 16 predicted proteins | sample X409_Impala__metabat2_low_PE_002 | metagenome-assembled genome bin X409_Impala
ATGGTAGTCATATTAAGCATGACTGCCACAGCCAGGAAAATCAATACTACCGCTATACCTTTTAAGAATGTCCACGCTCTGGTATTTTTAATCATAATCATGGCTTCGTAAATCAAAAATGCCAGAATAAAAATTTCCAGAATATCCAGAACACCTACATGCGGAATTCGAAATGCTGATAAATATTCACTTGTAAAATCGCCGATACGCTCCAGCATACTACTTCCCATCCCGCGAATTCTAACTCACGTTTTCTTTATTTATCATCAATATGATAGGTTCTTCTAATCCCTTCCGCCGGGGTTTTTCCCGCGGTATTTCTCATTACATCCGCACCGTCCGATGTTGTTCCGGGACGTGCTGCGGTTCTTGTTGCCGTACTTCCTGCCGGACGCGTTCCTGCCGAAGCGGCAGTTCTTCTCACACCTGTTGTTACCGGATTTCCCGCACTACGCATCCCCGTTCCGGCTGTACTTCCGCCGGTTCTTGCAGTAGTACCCGTTGTTCTCACATTTTCCGCACTGCTCCTCACGGAAGTTCTTTCACTTCTGTTTATCCGCTCTTTTGTTACTTCGCCCTGCTCTTTGACAGCCTTGGTGACACGTTCTTTGCTGCGTTCTTTTCCTTCCGCAGACTCAGCACTTTTTCCGGAAACTTTTTTTACCTTAATCTCCGGTGTGGATATGGTTACCTTGGGAACTGCTTTTACAAAGTAATAGTATTCATCGTCCTCAAATTGCACACGCTCCGTACGCGCATAATCCACATTGAACACAAAGAACTGCAACACTTTTACTACGCCAAACGCAAGTACGCTACCCAAAATCACTCCTAAAATAGGAATATTGGTGGTGTACATCAAATCGCCGATTAACAGAATCAAAATATCCGCAAGACCGCCCACAATAATGGCAATCGTCCACGCATAATCAATATTCATTCTGCGGATGATATATACCAATATCACGGTAACCGCAAAAGCAATCGCCATTACAAACATCTCTTTGTTACTGATAATACCGTCGATCAGGTATTTGAATTTTGCCATCATGCCGTCAGCATCCAATGCCGAAAGGGCATTCGCCGACTCCTTGATATATCGTAAAATGTGATATACCACTACACCGCAACTGACAGAAACCACTGAAGCCGGAGTACCTACCAGTCCGAGTGCCAAAGGAATCGCGTAAGGAATCTGAAGCACGCAACAAATCGGAGTCAAAATTACCACAAACGTATCCTTAGGCGAAAAACGAAAATACAAAAGGAACATTAAAAGATAAATAACACCTACGATAATGGCACATTCCATAGACAATGCATATACATGCAACAGTGATAAAAGCGCTCCACAAATAATAATGAAATTAACCGGAAGAAATGAACAAAGCAATGCCAGAATCAATGCAATCGGAAACTTTGCCACCTTCTCCATATAGCCCAAATTTGCGTTAATAATCAAAAAAGTAATCAAAGACGCAAGGAATTTACCAATCGGCACCAAATATACTTCATATTTGCCGCATAATTTTTTCAGTTGTTCTCTTATTACCAACAATTGTGTCATTACTGCGTTTTATCCTTTCTTTCTCTTTGGTAGAGAATCTGGAGTCTCCTCAAATTATTAAAATATACCTTCAGACGACGTTTTGCTTTCCGATAGCGGATTGCATAAACAATGTAAGAAATTAATACATAAGCACCCGTAAAAATAAAATAGTACAGTATCAGTTTCTTTAAATAATCCAAAATGTCAATTTTATATATATCCGATAAAAACAATTCGGAATCGTACAACACGAAAAGACCTACTATCAGCAAAAATGCAGTTGTAGCACTGATGACTGATTTCAGAATCTGGAGACTGATATAATCTCCCCGGAAATAGGAGCCGATTTCTTCGTTCTTCTTTCCTTCCTTCTGTTCGTAAGCAGCAAGTCTTGTCATTAATTTTACACGCTGTTCACTAATCATAATAACCTCTGTCCTGATTTGACTTTATCCAACCGCTCTTAATCCAGATAACGCATTCTGGGGTTATCCTTCGGATTTTTACGCGCAGGTGCGGGTGCTTCCAATTTCGGCTTGGTAATATTGGTAATACCTCTTGCCAAATCATTCTTACATTTCTCGCAAAAACGTCCGGTCTTAATCATGGCACCGCAACCTTCACAGTTAATACCAATCGGTGAATCCTCCGCAAAAACCAAACGTTCCTGACGAATCCACTGGTTTACCTGCGTATGGCTCACATCGCACTGTTCTACGATTTCATTAATGCCTGCTGTTTTGCAATCCTGCACAAACTTCTTAACTTCCTGGAATTTTGCCTCTTCCAATTCACGACACGCCTGACAAATAGGCACGCCTGATATATAGTTAAATACCTTGCCGCATTTTCTGCAATTTCTAACGTCCATATTGTATCCCTCCCATAAAATGCTTTTAAACAGCACTACAAGCCCTTTCCGATTGCCAGGGCTATAAAAAATACTTTTTCAACACCGCCGCGCTTCAATTCCGCTGCCGCGGACTCAATGGTGTTTCCCGTAGTGAATACATCATCCACCAGTATAATCGTCTTTAATTTTACATCATTTTTGACCATATGAAAAGCCTTTTTCATATTATTTTGTCGCGTTATATGGTCCATTTTTTTCTGAGACGCGGTTTTTCGTACCCTGATAAGGATATCCTCCCGCACGGGTATCCCGGTTCCTTTGGAAATCTCCTCTGCCAAAAGTGTTGCCTGGTTATATCCGCGGCTCCTTAATTTGGATGTATGCAGAGGAATAGGGACCAACGCATCGCCTCCCATTCTTTTGATTGAAGGCAATAAAAATTTCCGCAATTGACTGCCGTAAAAGGCAGCATACTCAGCCCTGCCCAAATTTTTAAATGCATGAATGGAATCATGAACCGACGCATATTCGTATAAAGCAACTCCCCATTCAAACGTTCTTCTTTTACCGCCGCAGTCCCTGCATCTGACCTGTTCCTGATGTTCAAGATGCTTCCCGCAACAGACACACCGCGGTGCTTTTACCGGTTGCGGAATCCTGATGCAATCCTTACAAATCAACATTCCGTTCCCCGGCAACACGGTATCGCAAACCGGACAATGCCGCGGAAAAAATAAATCTTTGAGTCCTTCCGAAATTTTTTCTTTTACAGAACGTAACTTCAACGTTTTCTCTTTTGTATCGTTTTTTTCATCCGCTTTCCTGGCGGTTATTACGTTCTTTTCCAAATTAATTTTCACTCACCTCTTTGATTCTGTTCTTAAAATCCGTATATCGCTTCTGTTCATCCCCTCTTGCAATCATTTGTCGCACCGTTTCCTTGCTTCCCAATATCACAACACTTTTAGACGCCCTGGTAACCGCCGTATACAGCAGATTACGGTTAAAAAGCATCCTAGGTCCGTCAAGCAACGGTATAATCACTGCAGGATATTCACCGCCTTGGGATTTATGAATGGTAATGGCATAAGCCAGTTCCAGTTCTTCCAACTGTCCGTTCGGATATTCTACCTGCCGGTTGTCATCAAATATAACAGTAAGACTTTTATTGTACTCATCAATTCTCTTGATTACACCTACGTCACCGTTAAAAACACCTTTGCCTTCATCAACTTTGATTTCGTTATAACCCCTTATGACCCATGCGGCCTCATAATTATTTTTTATCTGCATTACCTTATCGCCTACACGAAAAATCCGTTCGCCCCGGATGATTTCCTTTTTATGTCCCGCCGGCGGATTCAGTTTTTGCTGTAAAATGCAATTGAGATTTTCCACGCCCAAATTCCCTTTTCGCATAGGCGTAAGCACCTGTATTTCATATGGTTTTACTCCCAGGAAGCGCGGAAGTTTTTCTCCGGCAAGCGATACAATCTCATTGTGTATTACGAACACGTCACTCCGCTCCACACAACAAAATTCCCTGCTTTCATTGCCAAGTACCACTTCTTCGCCGCGGTTGATTTTATGCGCATTGATGACAATGTCACTTTCGAGGCTCTGACGATAGATTTTTTCCAGTTTTACAACCGGATACGCCTTACTGTTTAACAAATCCTTCAGGACATTTCCCGGTCCCACCGAAGGAAGTTGGTCCACATCTCCCGCCATAATCAGCCGCGTTCCGGTTGCGACCGCTTTGACAAGAGCATAAAATAGCGAAATATCCACCATGGACATTTCATCGATTATAATAACATCCGCCTCCAACGGGTTATACTCATTTCTGCCGAATTCTGCCCGTTCTTCCCCGTCATCCGCATGTACGCCGGTCACCTCCAACAGACGGTGTATGGTTTTGGCCATATATCCCGTGGTTTCTTCCATACGCTTCGCTGCCCGTCCCGTAGGTGCCGCCAGAACAACATTGTGCTTGGTACGGACATAATACTCAATAATGGTACGCATGGTTGTGGTTTTTCCCGTACCCGGACCTCCTGTCAGGATAAAAACACCGTTCCGGATTGCTTCCGTCACCGCTTCTTTCTGCAGTGCATCCAGTTCCGCGCGGTTTTCCCTTAAAATATCCTCTATGCATCTCATCGTTTCCTGCCGCGCTTCTTCCGACATTTCATATCCGTCGTACGCATCCTGCAAACGCTTCATTTCCCTGGCGCAGGTAAGTTCAGCATAATAAAAGTAACTCAGAAAAACCTTAACCTCTTCTTCCGTGCTTTTTATAACTATTTTTCTATCAAACAACAAGTCCGTCAACGCCGGCTCCAATGCATCTTGGGCCACTTCAAGAATTTCCGCAGAACGTTCCAACAATTCTTTTTGCGGTAAAAATGTATGCCCTTCTGCCGCCGCCAATTGCAGGCAGTAGAGAATACCGCCTTTTATACGTTCTTCCGAATCCGCAGACATTCCCAGTTTCATGGCAATTTCATCTGCTGTCTTAAAACCGATTCCTTTCACATCTTCCGCCAGTTTATAAGGATTCTCCTGTAAAATACTGTACATTGCCAGTCCGTATTTTTCATATATACGCACGGCCAATGTGTTTCCGACACCGTATTCCTGCAAATAAAGCATCGCTTCCCTGAGTTCTTTCTTATCGGACATCTGTGTCGCAATTTCACGGGCTTTGTTTTCGCTGATACCTTTTACTTCCGCCAACCGTTCCGGTTCTTCTTCCATAATACGAAACGTATCTTCGCCGAATTTCTTTACAATACGCATAGCCAATGCCGGACCGATGCCTTTGATGGCTCCGGAAGCAAGATACTTTTCAACGGAAATTGTATCCGACGGCGGAAGAATTTTATAATTTTTATACTTAATCTGGGGACCGTAACTGGGATGTTCCACCATATCGCCTTCCAATTCCACATAATCCCCTTTTTCCATTCCTCTGCTCAGCCCTGCGCAAGTCACTTCCCCCTCGTCCAAATCTTCTGTCACAAGCACAAAGACTCCGTAACCGTTTTCCGCACTTCGGAATTTAAAATTGTCTACATAGCCTTTTATAATCATCAAAAACTCCTGCCATAAGAAAAACAGACCTGACACCATAGGGCAGGTCTGTAAAACTTTGTCCAAAATTATACTTCGTAATTCCGCTTCATCTGTTCATACAAAGTCTGTGCAAGACCCATATTACTTTGTTCAGCAGTCTGTGCTGACACTTTCTTAATCATTTCATCTTTGTAGTAATCTACCAAAGTAGAATTGGCACTTGAGGTCAACTCCGACTCCGGTATGGTCTTCATCATTTCTTTGTACATCTGTTCTAAGAAATATGCTTCAAACTCCTTACATACTTCCATCAATTCTTCATCGGTTGCTTTAGAATAATCCGCACCTGATACCTTATTGGTCAGGGCGTCCGTCTTTGCATTACCCGAAACACTTTCGGCATACCGGCTGTATGCTGATGTCAAACCGCTGATATCCATTTAGCCACACACCCTTTCTAATGCACTACTATCTTCTTAAATTGTTTGCCTGCTGCATCATTTCATCAGAAGCCTGAATTGCCTTGGAATTCAATTCATAGGCTCTCTGTGCAACAATCATATTTACCATTTCATCCGCAACCTGTACATTCGAACCTTCCAAATATCCCTGTCGCAACTCACTGCGTCTGAGATTGTCATTGGTATACTCATTCATGGATGCACCACTGGCTGCCGACTCCGAAAATAAGCCGCTGTCTTTTTTCTCCAATCCGGAAGGATTGTTAAACTGCCAAAGACCGATTTCAACACCCAAAGGTTTCGGATTATTGGCCTCATCCGGATAACAAATCTGTCCGTCACCGGTTACGGTAATCTGACTCGCCACAAAACTCTCATCGAACGTAATCGGTTTGCCGTCCGCATCCAAAACTTTCAATCCGTCTGTGGTTGTCAATGCCAATCCTTTGGTATCCGTAGCCAAAACGAAGTTACCGTTTCTTGTATAATATGTATTACCATCCTGCCCCTGTACACCAAAGAATCCGTCGCCGTTGATGGCAAATGCCAAATCATTGCTGGAATCCAAGAATGCTCCCTGGGTAAAAACAGATGTAATTGCTGAATTTCGAACACCTAATCCAACCTGCGAAGGAATCGGTTTCTGTTCTGAATTTGCCGAAGTGGATTTTGCATTAATATCCTGATATAAAAGGGATTTAAACTCTGCCACTTCTGTTTTATAACCGCTTGTATTTACATTTGCAAGATTATTTGCAATCGTATCCACATTATTCTGCTGGGCAATCATACCGGATGCCGCTGTCCAAAGTGATCTTACCATCTGTTATCCCCCCTATTGTAATTTACCAAGCTGATTGACTGAAATCTGTAAGGTCTCATCATAAGCCTGCAAAATCTTCTGGTTTGATTCATACTGTCTTGTCACACTGATTAACTCTACCATTTCCCGCACTACCTGGACATTGGACGCTTCCAAATATCCGGATTGTACTTTAGCGGAAGATTCTGTAAGTTCCGCACCTTCTACCGGCTGATAAAAGTTTTCGCCATAGTGTTCCAAGAAATTATAATCCTCAAAATCCGTAATTTGTAAGGTTGCAAGAACCTGATCATTCTGAATAATTTGTCCTTCCGTATCTACAACCGCCGGATGTGTGGGGTCTATCTTAATATGTCCCACTTCTCCGTTTGCTCCTTTGCCAAGAACATAATCTCCATCCTTTGTTACCAGATACCCTTCCTTGGTCAGGGTAAATGAACCGTCTCTGGTGTACATGGTAGAAGTTTCTCCTGCGCGATTGGTATACTCAATGGTAAAAAATCCTTCCCCAGACAATGCCAAATCATAGGTATTTCCTGTTTCACGGAAGGAACCCTGGGAATAATCGGTATAGGTTTCACCGATTTTTACGCCGGGATTATTGTTGCCCAAATAAACGCCGCCGGCATATCCATCCTGCTCATCCTTAATTCTGTATGCCAACATGGCATCAAACGTCTGACTGGTTGCACCCTCCGCCTTATAACCCGTAGTCGCCGAATTAGCAAGGTTATTGGTCAGCACATCCATTCTGTTCTGTTCGTTTACCATACCGCTGTATGCAGTGTACAATCCTTTTAACATAAGTTTTTGACCTTTCTTTGATGTTCCTGCAACAACGGTTCAAAACAGCATGTCCGTTCAAGCAACCGCTTAAGGTTCTTCACGATTGTCCGCAAGGAACTCAACATATTTACCTGTTCCGATTGCAACGCATGTCATAGGTTCTTCTGCGGTCATTGTGTTGATTCCGGTTCTGGATTCAATCAAATCTTCCAGACCTCTCAACATACTTCCGCCACCGGTTAAAACAATACCTCTGTCAGCAATATCTGCTGCCAACTCAGGGGGCGTTTTCTCCAATACGCTATGAATTGCCTCTACAATCTGGGATGTAGTTTCCTTTAATGCTTCTTCCGTTTCTTCAGAAGAGACTTTAACGGTATTGGGAAGACCTGTTACCAGGTTACGTCCTCTTACATCCATATAATCAACCTCGGCACGCTTATATGCGGAACCGATTTTAATCTTAATATCTTCTGCAGTTCTTTCACCAATCATAAGATTGTGTTTCTTTCTCATGTAACGGATCAATGCCTCGTCAAAATCGTCACCTGCAATCTTAATGGATTCGCTGACTACAGTTCCGCCAAGAGAAATTACTGCGATATCCGAAGTACCGCCACCGATATCTACAATCATGTTACCGCAAGGCTTACCGATATCGATACCTGCACCGATAGCTGCTGCAATGGGTTCTTCGATAATGGCTACTTCTCTTGCTCCTGCCTGATAAGTAGCATCCTCAACCGCCTTACGCTCTACTTCGGTAACACCACTGGGCACACACACCGCGATGCGGGGCTTACGGAAGGTCTTCTTTCCGAGTGCCTTCTGGATAAAATACTTCATCATCTTTTCCGTAACGGTATAGTTGGAAATAACACCCTGACGCAAAGGTCTTACCGCTACAATGTTTCCGGGAGTTCTACCGAGCATCAGTCTTGCATCTTCACCAATCGCCTTAATCTTATTGGTATCACGGTCAAAAGCAACCACTGAGGGTTCTTTTAACACAACTCCCTTACCTCTTATATAAACCAGAATACTGGCTGTTCCCAAGTCAATTCCTATATCTGTATATTGCATATCCCTTCTCCTTTCCAAGGATTTGTTTACATTTTTACCCAATCTAAGTAATTATAACCCAAATGCAAGGAAAATCAAAGAGTTTTGCACTAAAAAATATAAGAAAAAACGCAAAAAGAACGCAGTAACCACAAGTGTCGGCTCCTTCCGACCTTTTACTACGTCCTTGTTTCTGCCATTTATATCGGCAAAATATCTTTGATTCTTAACCTTTTGTAGAGGATTTGTTATAAAGGTGTGAATTATTTTATATTCCAACAAAATGAGCTCCCGCTCGTCGAAAACGTAACAGACACTAAACTCGTGCTGCACTATGTTTGCACTCGTTAAGTGCTGACGTTTTCAAACGGTTCCTTATGGAATAAAAATATTCACACCTATCTAAGATACGACTGACACAAATCGAGATTATCAAACTGTGCCTTCTTTGAGTTTTCGGTCGCGGTCAAGCATCTTCTTGATGTAATGACCGGTGTATGATTTCTTATCCGCGGCCACTTCTTCAGGTGTTCCCTTGGATAAAAGCGTGCCACCCTTGTCACCGCCTTCCGGCCCCATATCAATGATATAGTCTGCTGTCTTAATGACATCTAAATTATGCTCAATGACTACCACAGTATTACCGCCGTCAGCCAAACGCTGTAAAATAGTCACCAGTTTATGCACGTCTGCAAAATGCAAACCTGTGGTAGGTTCATCTAAAATATATATTGTCTTACCCGTACTTTTACGGCTTAATTCGGTGGCAAGTTTAATACGCTGCGCTTCACCTCCGGAAAGTGTAGTGGACGGCTGTCCCAGTCTGACATACGACAGTCCCACATCATAAAGGGTCTGTATCTTTCGCTGAATGGAGGGTACATTCTCAAAGAAGGTTAATGCCTCCTCCACAGTCATATCCAACACGTCATAAATGTTTTTACCCTTATAATGCACATCCAGTGTTTCGCGGTTATAACGTTTCCCGCCACACACCTCGCAAGGCACATAAACATCCGGCAAAAAATGCATCTCAATCTTAATGATACCGTCACCGCTGCACGCCTCGCAACGTCCGCCTTTTACATTGAAACTAAAACGTCCTTTGGAATATCCTTTTGCCTTGGCATCCACGGTAGATGCAAATAAATCACGAATCTGATCAAATACACCGGTATAAGTTGCCGGATTCGAGCGGGGCGTTCTTCCGATCGGAGACTGATCGATATCAATGACCTTATCCAACTGCTCCACACCTTTAATACTCTTGTGCTTCCCGGGAATGGTTCTGGCACGGTTTAATTTCTTCGCCAAGGATTTATATAAAATCTCGTTTATCAGTGAACTCTTTCCCGAACCGGATACACCGGTTACACAAGTCATAACCCCCAATGGAATCTCCACGTCAATCTTCTTCAGATTATGCTCTTCCGCACCGATGATTTTTAACCAGCCGGCAGGTTTCTTACGTTCTGCCGGAACCGGAATAAACTTCTCACCGCTTAAATACTGACCGGTTACGGATTCTTTTACTTTCATAATATCTTCTGCCGTTCCGGCGGCAACCACTTCTCCGCCATGTTCACCGGCGCCGGGTCCGATATCCACAATATAATCTGCGGCATACATAGTATCTTCATCGTGTTCGACCACAATTAAGGTATTGCCCAAATCCTTTAAATTCTTTAAGGCTCCGATCAGTTTATCGTTATCCCTCTGATGAAGTCCGATGCTTGGTTCATCCAAAATATAGCATACCCCCACCAGACCGGAGCCAATCTGTGTCGCCAGTCGGATACGCTGTGCTTCTCCGCCGGAAAGAGAAGAAGTCGCTCTTCCCAAAGACAGATATTCCAATCCGACTTCTGCAAGAAAACCAACTCTTGCACGAATCTCTTTTAATACCTGTTTTCCGATGATTTCCTGCTGTTTGGTCAATGTCATTTTATTTAAAAATTCCTGTAAATCCACCACCGACATATTGGTAACTTCATAAATATTTTTGTCACATACGGTTACTGCGAGAGAAGACTTCTTCAATCGCATACCCTTACAGCATTCACAGGGCATAATACTCATAAATGTTTCATATTCCTGCTTCATGGTATCGGATGATGTTTCCCGATATCTGCGTTGCGAATTCTTGATGATACCCTCAAACGCAATGGGGTACACACCGCGTCCGCGCTGTCCTTCATAATACACATCCACTTCCACATCCGTGCCGTGTACAAGAATTTGTCTGACTTCATCGGGTAACTCCTCATATGGCGCATCCAAACTAAAATGAAAATGTTCCGCCAAGGCTCTTAACAATGCATTGCTAAAACTGCCTTTATCCTTACTGGACTGCCACCCCATTATCGCAATCGCCCCTTGATTGATGCTGAGACTCTTATCCGGAATAATCAGTTCTTCCACAAACTCCATGGTATAACCGATACCAAAACATTCCGGACATGCACCGAACGGATTGTTAAAAGAAAAACTTCTCGGCTCGATTTCATCAATACTTACTCCGCAATCGGGGCACGAAAAACTCTGACTGAAATGCAATTCTTCTCCGCCGATTACATCCACGGTAAGAAGTCCTTCCGCCAAACTTAATACGGTTTCCACAGACCCCGTCAGTCTGCTCAAAATCTCCGGTTTTACCACCAGACGGTCTACAACAATATCAATATTGTGTTTGATATTTTTATCCAGTTTGATTTCCTCATTCAATTCATACAGATTGCCATCTATACGCACACGGACATAACCGCTCTTTCTTGCGCGGTCTAATATCTTAACATGTTCGCCCTTACGTCCGCGCACCATCGGTGCCAACAACTGAATCTTACTTCCTTCCGGCAATTCCATAATCTGATTGGCCATCTCATCCACACTCTGCCTGCGAATTTCCCGACCGCATTCCGGACAGTGAGGCGTACCGATTCTGGCGTATAGAAGTCTGAAATAATCATAAATTTCCGTTACCGTACCCACCGTAGAACGCGGATTGCGATTCGTGGATTTCTGGTCAATACTGATTGCCGGTGACAACCCCTCAATACTTTCTACATTCGGTTTCTCCATCTGTCCCAAAAACTGTCTTGCATAAGAGGATAACGACTCCATATATCGCCTCTGCCCTTCCGCATAAATGGTATCAAAAGCAAGGGATGATTTGCCCGAACCGGACAATCCCGTCAATACCACAAATTGGTTTCTGGGGATTTCCAAATCAATATTTTTTAGATTATGCTCGCAGGCACCTTTAATCCGGATGCTTTCACTGCGAGGCAGCATTTTCTGTGCCATTTGTTTACCGCCCTACTTCTTTTTACGAAGTCGGATTTCCTTTCTTTGATTAACTCCTGTCAACACGCTATCCTATCTGTTATTCTCTGTCATGTCTGAGTTTCTTTAATTCCGTCATCTTATCACGTAATTCTGCTGCCGCTTCAAAATTCAGTTCCATGGCAGCCTTCTTCATATTCTTTTCAATTTTTGCAATCAAATCATCCAGTTCTTTATCACTCATGGACTCAGGATCTTTTTCAAGGCGTAATTCTTCTTTCGCGATTGCCTTGCTCACACTAATTAAATCGCGGACAGCCTTTTTAATTGTCTGCGGCGTAATACCGTGCTCTTCATTATAGGCCTGCTGAATGCCGCGACGACGATTGGTTTCTTCAATCGCTGCCTTCATGGAATCCGTTATGGAATCCGCATACATAACAACGTGCCCATCCGCATTGCGGGCTGCACGTCCCACGGTCTGTATCAGTGAGGTTGCAGAACGTAAGAATCCTTCCTTGTCCGCATCTAAAATTGCCACAAGAGAAATTTCAGGAATATCCAATCCTTCTCGCAACAAGTTAATTCCAACCAAAACATCAAAAACATCCAGGCGCATATCACGAATGATTTCCGCACGTTCCAACGTATCAATATCCGAGTGCAAATATTTTACACGGATACCGACTTCTTTTAAATAATCCGTTAAATCTTCCGCCATTCGTTTGGTAAGTGTTGTCACCAGCACTTTATTTTTGGCCGCGATGGTTTGATTGATTTCTGCTACCAAATCATCAATCTGTCCTTCTATAGGCCGTACATCGATTTCCGGGTCTAAAAGTCCGGTAGGCCGGATAATCTGCTCCGCGCGCAAAATTTCATGCGTCTTCTCGTATTCAGAGGGGGTAGCCGATACACACAATATCTGGTCAATTCTGCTCTCAAACTCTTCAAAACACAAGGGCCTGTTGTCCAATGCCGAAGGCAGACGGAAGCCATAGTCCACCAATGTGTTCTTGCGTGAACGGTCTCCCGCAAACATACCGCCCACCTGCGGAACCGTAATGTGCGATTCATCCACAATCATCAGAAAATCATCTTTAAAATAATCCAACAAACAATGCGGCGGCTCTCCCGGCGCAGCACCGCTTAAGTGTCTGGAATAATTCTCAATTCCGGAACAAAAACCGGTCTCACGTAACATTTCGATATCAAAATTCGTACGCTCCGAAATTCGCTGTGCTTCCAATAATTTGTCTTCACTCTTAAAAAAGGCAACTCTCTCTTTCAACTCTGCCTCAATACTTTCACAGGCTTTCTGCATTTTCTCCGGTGCTACCACATAGTGGGATGCGGGAAAAATCACAATATGCTCCAAAGTCGCATGCGGTTTTCCTGTCAACTGGTCAACTTCCGAAATTCTTTCAATTTCATCGCCAAAGAATTCAATACGGATCATATACTGCCCACCCTGCGCCGGTGCCACTTCCAAAACATCGCCGCGCACGCGGAAACAACCGCGGTTTAAATCCATATCATTACGTTCATATTGTATCTGAATCAGTTCACGAATAACCTCATCCCGATCCTTCTGCTGCCCCGGACGCAATGATACCATCATATCCATATAATCATCGGGACTTCCCAATCCGTAAATGCAGGATACCGACGCAATCACAATGACATCCCTGCGCTCCACCAAAGATGCAGTCGCTGACAGACGCAACTTATCAATTTCCTCATTAATGGAAGAATCCTTGGCAATATAAGTATCACTGGAAGGCACATAGGCCTCCGGCTGATAGTAATCATAGTAGGACACAAAATATTCCACCGCATTTTCCGGAAAAAACTCCTTAAACTCCCCATAAAGTTGCGCAGCCAAAGTTTTATTGTGCGCGATTACCAACGTCGGTTTGTTCAAAGCCGCAATTACATTTGCCATTGTAAACGTTTTACCGGAACCCGTAACCCCAAGAAGCGTCTGGAATTGGTTACCGTTTTGAAACCCTTCCACCAATGCCTTTATTGCTTGCGGTTGGTCGCCCGTCGGGGCAAATTCACTGTGTAATTTAAACTCCATTTCACCACTTCTTTCTCAAAAATTCTTTTCTATCATATCATATAAAGGTTCGTTTGTCCACACTTTTCAGAACGTTTGTTCGCTTTTGACACGCCCGGGTCTATTGCTTTTTTACAACACTCATTTTATAATATTTGATATGTTTTTACTATTTATTCCGATAAAATAAGCGAGGGGAAATAACTCCTATAAAAAACAGCATTTTGATTCTACAGAGTCAAAATGCTGTTTTATTTATCTTTTATATTAAAAGTCTACTTCTCAATTTCTTCCGTTATAATCTCAATTGCCTTTTCCAACTGATTATCGATTTCTTCTTCCACATACAAATCCCCGTCAAACGGAACTTCCACATCTGGTTCAATACCGACACCATGAATGTTATATCCGTTGGGCGTATAGTATTTGCTTACGGTAATCTTTGCCGCCGAACCGTCTTCATAAGCAAAAATCTTCTGCACAATACCTTTCCCATAGGTGGTAGTGCCGACCAAAGTACCCATTTTATAATCCTTAATGGCACCTGCAAGAATTTCCGATGCACTGGCCGAACTTCCGTCAATCAATAATACAAGCGGCAGTTTAAATTCATGTGTTCCGTCGCACTTATATTCATTGCGTTGTCCGTACTTATCCTCCGTATATACAATCATACCTTCCGGCAACATCAACTGACACATTTCCACAACCGTGGACAAATTGCCGCCCGGATTTCCGCGTACATCCAGAATCAATCCCTTGGCCTGATCAACTTCTAACTGCTCCAAGGCTTCTTTAAATTGTGCCGTCGTAACATCATCAAATTCCGTCACGGTGATATAAGCAATATCATTTTCCAACAATTCATATTGCACCGTAGGTGTTTCAATGTTTTGACGGGTAACCGTAACTTCCGTTTCCGCACCGCCGCGGTTCAAGGTAAGGGTTACCTGCGTTCCCGCATCACCGCGAATCATAGCCACAACATCCGTCAATGTCATTTCATAGGTATCAACACCGTCTACTTTTATTACATAATCGCCAACTTTAATATCCGACTGGCTTGCCGGAGTACCGTCAATAATTCCGCTGATTTTGGCATATCCTTTATCGTAATCCATCTCTAAGTATGCGCCAATGCCATGGAAGATTCCTTCAATATCCGCTGTCAATTCTTCCATTTCTTCCACGGAATAGTAACAGGTGTATGGATCTCCCACTGTCTCCATCAATCCGTATAAAACACCATCCGCCAATTCTTCTCTGGAAACATCCTCATAATAATAGGTTTCCAGCAATCTCTGAAAATGTTCTATCTTTTGCACATTGGCATCCGTTACCGCACCGCTCTCTCTGTCATCTTTCGTTCCCAATATTCCGGTACCGATTAACAGACAAACACCTCCGATTACCAGAAACCACAGTGATGCCACCAAAATTCCCAATGCAAAATATTTTAATTTACCCTTATTTGTCATGGTTTTCTTCTTTCCCAAGATAATGTATTTTTTTTAAATACCTTCTTAAATTAAATTTATTACTTTAGTTTTAACAATATTACCACCGTATAAACAACAGAATTCTTTTTTCAACCTTATGGCTTGCTGATATAACCCCAGGGACTGACATAACTTCCGTTCAAACGAACACTGAAGTGCAAATGGTTACCGGTACTTCTTCCGGTCGTTCCTACCGTTGCAATCTGTTCTCCCCTGCTTACTTCTTCGCCGGAACTTACCATCAGTTTCTGGGCATGCATATATATGGTATACAATCCGCTTCCGTGGTCAATCATAACATAATTGCCCATAGAGGCATTATAGGACGCTTGGACAACCATACCGTCATATGCCGCAAGAATAGCAGTTCCGCCCGGCGCCGCCATATCCACTCCGGTATGGAATTGCTGGACATTTAAAATCGGATGTTGCCGATATCCGTAATCATCTGAAATACGGGTATAAGAAGGTGCCGGCCAACAAAACATACCGCCGTTATACACGCGTTCTCCCCAAAGACTTTCTCTGTCTGCCGCAACCGCCGCTTCCAATGCTTCAATGACAGAAGTTTGCTCCGCAATTTCAGCCTCATAAGCCGCAATCAACTCTTCTTTTTTGGATATGTCATCTTCGTATGCTTTAATCTCTGCTTCTTTCTCCGCAATCAGTTCTTCCATGGCTCGCTGTTCTGCTTGTGCAGCCGCTTTGGTCTCATTCAAAACTTCCTGCTCGACTTCCAATTTTTCTTTGCAGAGGCTTACATACTCAACCACTCCACGGTATTCTAACAGTAAATTGTTATCATATTGTGACAACTGTTCGATATAGTCCAGACGATTTAAAAAATCCGCCAAACTGCCGGACTCAGCCAACAGTTCAAGATAATACATATCTCCCTGCTCATAAATACTCTGCATACGATTCTGCATCGCTTCATACTGGTCTGCTTCCGTTTGTTCTGCTTCCGCCAATTCCTGCTTTGTCTTCTGGATTTCGGCCTCTTTTTCTGCAATCTGTTCCGTCAATGTATCAATTTTCTCTTGGATGTTCGCCACGGAAGCATCCAATTCTTTTACATATGAGGTTAGATTTGCCTTGCTTTTCTCCAGTTCCTTTTTGACATTTTCCACATTTGTCAAGCCGGCCGTCAATTCCTTCTTTTCCTTTTCAGCCGCATTAATTTCCGCCTCTTTTTCCTGAATGCTTGCTTCCAGTTCCGAAATACGATTGGCAGAAACTTCTCTGTCGGAAACCAAAATCACGGCGAAAAACACGAAACAAACCAGAATTCCCTTAATGAAATATCTTTTTACACTTTTATTCATTCTATTATTCTTACCCTAAAATTAAACTTTCAAATGCTTTCTCACCGTAAAGAAACTTCCGAAGAAACCGATACCGACACCAATAATCAATGAAACCGGAATCAATACCGCAAAAACATCCCAAACCGGTAATGTTACCAACAAATTGGAAAGGAATGCAAATTTATCGGCAAGGAATTTCAATGCCACTTCATAGATATAGTAAAGCAATACCAGCGGCAATGCTGAACCGATCAAACCGATAATGATACCTTCAAACACAAACGGAGCACGCACAAAAAAGTCCGTTGCGCCGATATATTTCATAACCGTAATTTCCTCTTTTCGAACCGAAATACCGATGGTTACGGTATTGCTGATTAAGAACACGGATACCGCCAAAAGAATGGCAATCATACCGATAGAAATATACGTTACCAGGGAATTCACGCCCGTAAAAAGATTCGCGGTAAATTCCGACTGGTTTACCTTACGCACACCTTCAATCTGCTCAATGTATTTTACCAACTGCGTCTGTGCCGATACATCGTTTAAATAAACTTCATGGTTGGCTGAATTAACCAAAGGGTTTTCCGTAATGCCTTCCGCAGCCTCGCCGAGTTCTGCCGAAAACTCTGCCCACGCTTCATCCGCAGACACGAATACCACATCCGAAACTTCCGTACGCGCCTTAATCTGCGCTCCGATTAAATCAATCTCTTCCTGAGCCAATCCTTCGTCATAAAAAACGGTAATGGACACGCCTTCTTCCGCCGTTTTAATCATATGCTGAAAATTAACCAAAAGGGAATACGCAATACCGAAAATAAACAGGCATGCACTAATGGTCGCCAAAGATGCCAGTGTAAACCACTTATTTCGGAATACGTTTATAATTCCCTGTCTTAATGTATAAAAAAATGTACTAATCTTCATCAATATATCCACCCTTTTCCTCGTCGCTTACAATAACACCTTTTCTGAGGGTAATTACGCGTCTCTGCATCAGATTTACGATTTCACGATTATGGGTTACCACCACTACCGTAGTTCCGTTCTCATTGATTTTTTCCAAAAGATGCATAATTTCGGTCGTGTTCTTCGGGTCCAAATTACCGGTAGGCTCATCCGCCAAAAGAACGGAAGGCTTGTTTACCAATGCTCGCGCCAGTGCAACACGTTGCTGCTCACCACCGGACAACTGTTTCGGTTTTGCTTTATATTTTCCCGCAAGACCTACTGCCGATAAAATGCTGGGTACATTTTTGCGAATTTCGCGTTCGGACTTTTGGATGATTCGCTGTGCGAATGCAACATTATCATATACGTTACGATCTTTTAAAAGTCGGAAGTTCTGGAATACCACTCCCAAATTTCTACGGAACTTAGGTACATTTCTTCTCTTAATCCGCATCAAATCATAACCGCATACGCGGATGGAACCGCTGTCAGCCTTAATTTCCCGCAGCAATAATTTGATCAACGTTGATTTACCGGAACCGGTCTCACCGGCAATAAATACAAATTCCCCGGGTGTAATTTTTAAATTGATATCTGTTAAGGCAGGCACTCCGTCCTCATAAGACTTATTAATATTTTCAAGGCAAATTGCATATTTTTCCGTAGCGGAATTTGTTTTGCCTTTCTGCTTCTTTTTAGTGTCTTTTGCCATTTTGTTCTCCTCTTTTATTACTCTTCCTTCCGGCCGCACTTCCTGCGCACCCGAACCTTTTAATACTCAAAACTTTCCATGTATTTCATATATTTTACAACCATCAATGCAATCTTAAACGTAATGGCATCTTCAAATACACGCAAATCCAGTCCGGTACTCTTCTGCAGTTTATCCAAACGATATACCAGTGTATTTCTGTGAATAAACAACTGCCTTGAAGTTTCGGACACATTCAAACTGTTTTCAAAAAACTTATGAATGGTAACCAAAGTTTCTTCGTCAAAATCATCCGGGCTCTTACCGTCAAAAATTTCCTTAATAAACATCTTACACAAAGGAATCGGCAACTGATAAATCAAACGTCCGATGCCCAATTCACTGTAAGCAATCACGCTTCTCTCATTAAAGAAAATCTTACCTACATCCAAAGCCATTTTCGCTTCTTTATAAGAACGGCTCACATCTTTGATTTCATTCACGGCGGTTCCGTATGCAATATGTACGTCTTTTAAGCCTTCCTTCTGCAAAAACGCTACAATTCCTTTGGCAGTTTTATCAATTTCTTTATTGCTCTGCTCGTCGGTTAAGTCCTTAACAATAACAACATTGTTCTCGTCCACTGCAGTTACAAATTCTTTGCTGCTGTTTCCGAGCACATGTTTTACCAGTTCCAATGCGTTGTTGTCTCTTCCGCTTTCGGTTTCCACAATCATAACCACACGCTTGGCGTCCGTCTGAATATGCAGTCTCTTTGCCCGACCGTAAATATCAACCAACAACAGATTATCCAATAAAAGATTCTTAATAAAATTATCTTTGTCAAAGCGTTCTTTATACGCCACCAGCAAAGTCTGGATTTGGAACGCCGCCATCTTACCTACGGTATAAGAATTCTCACCGGCCCCCGCCGAAATCAAAACATACTCCAACTGTTGCTCGTCATAAATCTTAAAAAACTGACTGCCCTGGATTTCCTGGCTGTCTGCCGGCGACTTGGCAAATTCCACAATTGCCATCGTCAGGTTCGTTGCTGAAAGTTGTGTCGTGGCCATTACCTTGCCATCCACATCCGCAACGGTCAAATCCACCCTGCTAATCCCCTTAATACCATCTATGGTACTCTGTAAAATCTGATTTGATATCATAAAAGTAACCTCCAATGTAACACACGAAATCTTTTTCGCTGTTTTCCCCAAATTCTAATCTCCATTTTAATACATTTTCACAGTAAAATCCACATAAACTTACAAGTTTTTTATGCAAATTTGTTATTTTTGAATATTGTTTTTGGTTATTGTTTCCATAAAAGTGTTGTGAAAATGTGACAAGAATAAGTAAGTACTGCAAAACAGGGAAAGCGAGGCCTAAAAACCTCGCTTTCCTTTCTTCTCCGGCACACAAATCCGAAATGCTTTTTCAATATTTTTAATTTCTATATCTTTATGCTGACCGCCATTTTCGCCATCCAGTGTCCACGCCACATCTTCCTCGGAATGAATCTCCAAATGCGACGCTTTAAAATAATAAATATAATCCGGATC
>X409_Impala__coassemble_459_pt1 | contig 19349 bp, 17 predicted proteins | sample X409_Impala__metabat2_low_PE_002 | metagenome-assembled genome bin X409_Impala
ATATAATCTACATACGCATGCCTACTTAACATCGCATAACATATAGTATTTGTTGTGTTACTGTTCTTCAATACGATTTGCATAAGTGGGCATTTTTTTCGATAAGTGGGCAGTTTTATACCGAAACAAGGAATTTCAGACAACATACTTTTATCCTGATAACAAAAAAACTGTAAAAACAATGTTCATCAAATAAAAAACATTATTTTTACAGCCTTTCATGCTCAATTTAATTTTCTTAATTCAAGAAACACTTATTACACACTTTCCTCATTCCATTCCGTTATCTCTATCAACGTCTTGCAATATGACACCAGTTGTTCACCGGAGTACATACTGTATGCGATAATAATCATATTCTCATCTTTTTCTTCCGACACCGATATGGATTCACATCCCACTGTCATATCAATGACTCCATAAGGAGTCTTGTAAGTCGCTTGGGTCTTCTGCTCGGGAATAAAAAACATCTCTGATTCGATCATTCCTCTCTTGGACACCACTACCTTATCTGCCAAAAAAATAATTCTGTTTTCGACTTCCACATCGTCTGCCGGTTTCTCTATGTATTGAATCTCATAGCCTTCTGCCACTTGACGACAAATTCCTTTTTCTTCCACTGTCACGGTATCGCTTTCGCATCCCAAAGTTTGCCAACCGGTGACTTTAACTTTTACTTCTCCCGTTATCATTATCTTCTCTCCATTGTGTGATCATTTCCCATAATTGGCTTTTGATTACAATTTCACCCTCATCCGCTTCCATAACCGCAATCGCCAGTTCACGGTCCGTCAAATCGCATTCAATTACCTGTCCGTTCTCATCCACTACCCGGCAACATCCGCCTGCAATACTGAATTCCGGATACATTACCAGCCAAAGCAAAATCACAAGTGCAATTCCGCACAGGAATTCTCCCGTTTCGCCATGCAACGTTTTCTTTATTCTCTGATTGATATTCTTTTTCATTTTTATTCTCCCCTCTAAAACATATGCTCTGTTCGTACACCAAAGTACCTGTTTATGTATCTGAAAAGAGCATTGCCGCATTCAGGGAAGAATATTCAATATTTTCTGTTTTTATCTGATAAAAAATTTTGTTGCTTCATTCACATCCGCAATATGGTTTCTACTTCTCCGGATGATAAAAAGAGGATACAAACACCTGCTTTGCAAGATTACGTTCGCGGATTACATGTGCCGCTTTTTCCGCATCTTCTGCTTTTTCATATAAACCAAACACAGTAGGTCCGCTACCGCTCATCATGGCACGCATGGCGCCGTTTTCTTTCATTACGTTTTTAATATCCGTAATCTCTGTATATTTGGCTTCCGTAACCGTTTCCAATACATTATCCATTACCCTTACCACGCCGGCCAAATCGCCCGCACGAATCGCATCTGCCATCGCATCGATATCCGGATGATAAGTCAACGAATTTGCGTGTAGATTCTCGAATACATACTTGGTAGACACATCAAAATCCGGCTTAGCAATCAAAACAACACAATCCGGCACATTGGGCAACATGGTAAGCACTTCACCGATCCCTTCCGACAAGGCCGTACCGCCTACAATACAGTAAGGCACATCGGCACCTATTTTAACTCCCAATTCACACAGACGTTCCTTGCTGACGCCTAAATCATACAGTTCGTTGATGCCGTTAAATACCGCAGCCGCATCCGTACTTCCTCCCGCCATTCCGGCCGCCATAGGAATTCTCTTCTCCAAATGAATACGGATTCCGCCGGACAAATGATATTCTTCAAACATTAATTTCGCCGACTTATAAACCAGATTCGTCTCATCACAGGGAAGTCCCTCAATATTACAAGTCATTGCAATTCCGGTCTCTTCTGTTTTCTCCAACGTCAGGGTATCATACAAATCCACCGTCTGCATAATCATACGAAGTTCATGATAACCGTCTTCTCTTCTTCTCAATACATCCAATCCCAAATTTACTTTTGCATATGCATTTAATGCCAACTTCTCCATATCATTTCCTCTTTACTATTTTTATATTTCTTATCCTGTTCCCACAGAATATCTTTCACAATTTTTAACACTAAAAGTATAACACAGAAACCTTTATATAAAAAGTTTAAAAAAGATAAAATACATATAAACATTCTTCCTTTTATGCCGATATTATTAGAAAGCAATTAATGGACTAATTGCGCGCAAAAAATAATCACCAAGGAGGGTAAAGACATGAGTGTAAATTCAGTAACTACATCAATGGAAGCCACTTACAGTGCATATTCTGCCAAAGCCGATTCTGCTAAGAAAGCAGATACTGCCAAAAAAACGGAAGAACCTGCTGCTGTATATGAATCTTCCGCAAGCAAGGCTGCTTCCGGCAAAAAGGCTGCTAATTTAAAAGTTGCAAACTACATCAAAGCGGCCAACGACGCCCGTATTTCACAGTTGGAAAGCATTGTTCACAAGTTAATCGCCGGTCAGGGTGACGCTTATGGCAAAGCAACCAATATGTGGCAGTTTTTAGCCGGCGGTAATTTTACCGTGGATGCCGCAACCAAGGCACAGGCCCAGGCTGACATCGCAGAAGACGGGTACTGGGGCGTAAACGCTACTTCAGATCGTATTGTAGATTTCGCAGTTGCATTGGCAGGCGATGATCCTGAAAAGTTAGAAGAAATGCGCTCCGCATTTTTGCAGGGCTTTAACAAAGCCAAAGAAACCTGGGGCGGAGAACTTCCCGACATTTCCCAGAGAACTTACGATGCCGTTATGGAAAAATTTGACAAGTTAACCGGCAAGGCCGAAGAAACAACAGCAACAAACTAATGCGAGTTCCCTTTTTCATACAGGATATAAAAAAGGTCATTCGCAAATAATGATTTCTGTAATGAAACCGAATATTTGAGACTCTGTACGCATATTCTTTAGTGAATACGTGCAGAGTCTTATTTATGTTGAAAGGAGTTTCGTTATGGACTTAATCAAAACCAATATACATATGGACCAAACCGATTGCAGGGTGGAATCCCAGTTTACTTTAGATGAAGATTGCAATATCAGCGACAACAAATCCGACGTTTCCCGCATTCTTTTATCCGATGCCATTATAAAACTCGAGGAAATTCGCGCTTATGATGAACAGGTACTGGTACGCGGCAAACTGGTATATCATCTTTTATATGAAGCCGATGACAGTTTCGGCGCATTGCAATCCTTTAGCGGTAAAATTCCCTTCGAAGAACGTATCAATGCCGATTGCATATCTTCCGGCGACAATCCGCTTGTAACCGCTGATTTGGAACATTTACATATTACCATTTTAAATTCCCGTAAAATCAATGTGCAGGCTTTGGTTCTTCTCACCGCACTGCAGGAATCCATCCATAGTGATGAAATCAGTACGGGAGTAAGCAAAGATGAGCCTGTGGAATATCGTCTTTGCAATCAGCAATTATTAAGTATTACCACCATGAAAAAAGACATTTGCCGCATTCGGGACGAAGTAAAACTCCCCGCTAATTTACCGGCAATGTCTGAAATTCTTTGGAGTGATTTATCTTTAAGCAGCGTCGAATTCAAACCGGCAGAAGATAAATTAAACATCAAAGGAGATGCAAATCTTTTCCTGATTTACCGCTCTGACGACGCTACCACCGGTTATGAATTTTATGAAACTTCCGTTCCGTTTGCCCACAGTATCGAATGCAACGGAAGCCGTGATACATTGATTCCGGACATTACCTATAACATCTCCCAAAAAGACTGCGAAATCCGTCCGGACTTAGACGGTGAAGAACGTATCGTGGGATACGATATCATAATGGATTTGTATATCAAACTGTACGATGATTTGAATTTAGATTATATCTGTGATGTCTACGGCACGCATAACGATATTGATGTTACCTGTCAGCAATATGATGTCAAAACATTATTGGCCCAATCCACCGCTTTTATGCGAATACAGGAAAAAGTACCTTTTCACTTAAAAGAGGAAGAACTGCTTCAAATCAAGTATTGCTCGGCAAAACTTTTTCCGGAAAATGCTTCTGTTGTTGATTCTTCCGTCGAAGTCACCGGTTATATTGCAATTACCATGCTGTATATCACCAATGATGACCGTTTTCCGTTCCGCACCGGGAATTTTGAAATGCCTTTTACGTATTCCATTGATTTACCGGGCATAAAAGAACAGACTATTTATCAGATGAATGCCAATCTGGAGCAATGTCAGGTTGCTTCTGCCGGCAGCGACAGCCTCGACGTAAAAGTATCCGTTGCATTTGAAGTATTCGCATATGATCACAATGTGATGGATGCGGTCAGCGCTATGGAAGAAACAGATTCCAAAACCTGCGGCTCTTCAAACCGTCCGGGCATTGCCGTATATTTTGCAAAAGACGGGGATTGTCTGTGGAACATCGGCAAAGAATACCGTGTGCCGTTAAACAGAATAAAAGAACAGAATTCACTTACTACGGACACAATTCGCAAGGGACAGAAGTTGATTGTGATGAAGTGATAATATAAAAGATCATGGACCGCGGTACTGACAATTGTTCTCAGGGACGCTTTCGCTTGCTTGTCCCACGTAGCGGCACATAGGGTTGCAAAAAGCAACCCAAATGCCGACGGGGCCAAAACACCCTTCGAACCAATTTATCAGTACCGCGGTCCATTCGGTTTCGGTATTATATACTAATGTTTCATCATTTTCTTAAGAATCAACATCTGTTATTTGCTAATGTTCATCGCTGTCGGCTTTCATAATGGACTATTATTTATATAACCTTATTCTGCCAACTCTTTCAACGTATCACCGGTAACACGATACTGCGTCCAATCGTCCAACGGGATTGCACCAAGTGAAAGATAAAAATCAATGCTCGGCTGATTCCAGTCAAGACAACACCATTCCAGCCTACCGCACCCTTCTTCTACCGCAATGCGGGCAAGTTCTTTTAAGAGTGCCTTGCCATAGCCCTTGCCGCGATACTCTTCTTTGATAAATAAGTCTTCCAAATAAATTCCGGCGCGCCCAAGAAACGTTGAAAAATTATAAAAGTAAAGCGCAAAGCCAACTGCCTTGCTTTCCTCCCACGCAATAAGTACCTGCGCCTTTTTCTTCTCAAAAATCCATTCTTGTAAGAGTTCTTCCGTGGCTACCACCTGGTCGGACATCTTCTCATATTCTGCCAGTTCTTTGATGAAGGAAAGAATGATAGGTACATCTTTTTTTTGTGCCTGTTTGATTGTGAATTGGTCCATAACTATCCTTATCCTAAAATAATTTTTCCTTTTGCAATATCTGAAATTACTTCCACTAAAAACTTATGCTCACATTCCAGCACTCTCGCAGCAAGAATTTCTGGTGTATCCCCCTCTAAAACAGGTACGGTTGTCTGAGCAACAATCTCTCCGCTATCATACTCTGCATTCACTCTATGAATGGTAACTCCGGTCTTCCTTTCTTTCGCTTCAATTACCGCTGTATGTACATTCATACCATACATACCCTTACCGCCAAACTTGGGCAATAATGCCGGAATATTTTCATTCCTTGCACGCTGTAATGCCATAGAATCTCCATTATTGCTAATCACTACAGCAACTTTAGCGTTAATTTTATTATTCTTGCATCCATCTGCAATAGCCTGCATATCACTTCCGCCATGTGATGCAAATACTGCAATATTCATATAATTTTTCCTCTCTTATTATCTAATCACAAGTGCCGCGTGTTGTTTACCGGCAGAGAAATCATCGATTCGTTCGAAGGGACGATTGATTATTTACTCGCCACAAACAACACACGGCACACATCTTACTTCACGCAACCGATAAGTTCGTTAATATCTGAAACTTTATTCTTAAGCATATATCCTTCAATCCCTTCCACAACTTCAATGGTTGTATAAGGATTCATAAAATTCATGGCACCCACGGACACTGCCGTAGCACCTGCCATAATGAACTCAAGCGCATCTTCCGCAGTAGCAATACCGCCCATACCGATGATGGGAATCTGCACCGCATTGGCACACTGATATACCATACGAACCGCTACCGGCTTAATGGCAGGACCGGAAAGTCCGCCTGTTTTGTTTGCAAGCACGAACTGACGTCTGTTCACATCGATTTTCATACCGGTAATGGTGTTGATTAAGGAAATGGCATCCGCGCCTGCCGCCTCTGCCGCCTTTGCCATCTCGGTAATATCGGTAACATTGGGGCTTAACTTCATAATAACAGGCTTTTTCGCCACATTTTTAATCTTAGATGTAATATCAAACAAAGCGTCTGCCTTCTGACCGAAGGCAATGGCTCCCTCTTTTACATTGGGGCAGGATACGTTGATTTCCATCATTGCTACATCTGTTTCATTCAAACGCTCTACGGTCTCTAAATAATCCTCTACCGTTTTACCGCAAACATTTACGATTACAGGAGTATCGTATCTTTTTAAGAACTCCAAATCTCTTTGGATAAAAACATCCACGCCGGGATTCTGCAGACCAATGGCATTTAACATACCGCCGTAGGTTTCTGCAACACGGGGGGTAGGATTGCCGGGCCAGGGCACATTGGCAACGCCCTTGGTCACGATGGCACCTAACTTATTCAAGTCCACAAACTGGCTGTATTCCATACCGGAGCCAAAAGTACCGGATGCGGTCATCACGGGATTTTTAAAAGTAACACCTGCAATGGTAACCTGAGTATTCATTAAATGTCCACCTCCCTTGCGTCAAATACGGGTCCTTCCGTACAAATTCTGGTATTGTTTACGTGAGAATGATGATCTTTCTTGGTGGTTTTGCACACACATCCAAGGCAGGCACCAACACCGCATGCCATTCGCTCTTCCAATGAGATATATGCGGTAATGTTGTTTTCTTCCGCGTATTTTTTAATTGCGCGAAGCATGGGCATAGGACCGCATGCCATAATGATATCCGGCTTAATGGTGGTTGTTCCCAAAGCAGTTAAAACATTGCCCTTACATCCTACGCTGCCGTCCTCCGTTGCAATATATACACTTCCGTGTGCCATAAAATCATCCGTAAGGAAGTTATCCGCATCACGGTATCCTAAGAAAATATGCTTGTCCGCATTCAACGCCTTGGCAAGTCCTAACATAGGCGGAATACCGATACCTCCGCCCATAAGAACAACGGTCTTTCCTTCTGCCTCTTCCACAGGAAAACCGTTCCCTAAGTTAGCAAGAATCTCCATGGTATCTTCTGCCTTGTAGGTGGCAAATTCCTTGGTTCCCTCACCTGCCACACGGTACACCAGGCGCATTCTTTTATTCTCTCTGTCCACATCACAAATACTGATGGGACGCACCAGAAGATGTGACTTATCCTTCGGATAAATTCCGATAAACTGTCCCGCATTTGCATGGACTGCTGCCTCAGTTTCAATGAGACAATCATAAATTCCTTCCGCAATTTCAGTCTGGCTGTAGACCTTAGCGGTTTCTTTTTTACGATAAAACATATCTTACCTCCTAAATCCCTTTCCTTGTGCGTACATATGCAATCTTTCTCTATGCAAAGGGTGAACGGCATACTCCGATATGACCCCTGCATCCAGCATTTGCAAAAGATAAATCGCAAATACTTTAAAATTTCCCAGATGTTTTTCTACCTGAAATTTCGTTTGTTCTCGAAAAACCAATTCAATGTAATAATAGCTAACCTTTAACCCTGATTTATGCTTACACTCAATGGCCACAATATCCGAACATATATAAGCAGTTTTTTTCAGTATTTTTCTTAACACCAGTTGTTGTCTGTAAACAATCACAGCTTTGGATGATAAAATAAAATACAGAAAAAGCAAAAACCATAAAAATCCCATAAGCAAACCAACTCCAAAAGCAGCTAATAAAGCGCCTTCTTCCGGCATGCGTACCAGAAATACCATCAACATATCAATCGGTGTTATTACAAAAATGTGAACCAGAACAAACGCAAGCAGGTAGCCTCTTATCCAACCGCCTTGTACCTTAAATTCATGATTCATAACCGGAGGTGCAACTACATTTGAATTGTACATATATATTCCTCCTAATCCTTGTACACTACCTTACCCTGACAAATCGTGTACTTCACCTTACCCGTCAGTTCTTCCCCTAAGAATGGCGAATTCTGGGACTTCGACTGAAACCCTGCCACTGTCCACTTCTCATCCGGGTTAAAAATCACGATATCCGCCGGGCCGCCTACGCGTAAATCACCTCTGTCAATGTTGTACATTTCAGCAGGTTTCGCCGTTAACTTGTCCAACACATCCATCATAGACATTCCGGCCTCTTTTACCAGTTTCTCAATGCACAAGGGCAATGCCGCTTCCAGTCCCAACATACCGCTTGGTGCCTCGGTTAAAGGCTTGTCCTTCTCTTCCTTGGCATGGGGCGCATGGTCCGTAGCAATCATATCAATAGTGCCGTCTTTTAAGCCCTCAATAATGGCAAGACGATCTTCCTCAGTACGGATGGGCGGATTTACTTTGGCAAGGGTTCCCTTGGCAATGACCGCCTCTTCCGTCAAAGCAATGTGATGGGGCGTTGCTTCCGCATGCACGCGGTTACCGGGCACCGCCTTAGCCTTGCGCACCAGTTCCACACCTTCCTTGGTGCTGATGTGTTGCACATTTACAATCGCATTGGTTTCCAGCGCAATCTGCAAATCTCTTTCTATTAAACTAATCTCCGCTTCTCTGGGAGAACCGCCAATGCCGAAATGCTCCGATGCCTTTCCACGATTGACACCGTTATTAGTAATCAGTGATGCATCTTCTTCATGAAGGCTGATGGGCATATTCATTGCCGCAGTTTTCTCCATGGCTTCTCTAAGAATTGCTTCATTCATCAAAGGAATTCCGTCATCCGTAAAACCAATGGCCCCTGCCTTAACGAGGGCATCCATATCCGTTAATGCCTCGCCTTTCAAACCAAAACTTACCGCTCCGCAACTCTCTACGTGAATACCGGTTTCCCTACCCTTATCCAGAACATAAGATAAAGTATCCGTGTTATCAATGGTGGGCTTGGTATTACACATCATAATAACAGTGGTATATCCGCCCGCAGCAGCCGCTTTGGCACCGGTATAAATATCCTCTTTATACTCAAATCCGGGATCCCTAAAGTGAGTATGCACGTCCACCAGGCCGGGAGCCACAATCAGCCCCGTTGCATCAATCACTTCCGCATCATCACATATAAAAGAATCTCCGATTGCTTCAATTTTATCTTCTTTTATCACGATATCCGCGTTCCCCTCAAATCCGCTTTTCGGGTTAATCACATAACCGTTTTTAATTACAATCATTGGTACCTCCAAAGTTTTATCAAGGTATTTTATTTATTCAAATAACACCGGTTTATCAATGGACTCCGTACAAACCACCACATAAGGATAGGAAGGACTTTCCAATCGTTCTTCTGCCGCACCCGGACCTATCAATGTGGTAGACATACATACATTTGCATTGGTAAGATACAATTCATCCACCGTAATACTGTATCCGCCGGTTTCCTGCTCACCGTATCCGACACACAAATACATAAAATCGCCATCCGAATACGCCTGATAAAAAGGTGTTGCTTTCTTTTCTTCCAATACGCCAATCAACTCATCCGGAATATTCTCCGTAGCCACTACCGTAAAATCCAAATCCCTTACTTTCTCAGCCGCCTTCTCTTCACTGCAACCGAACAAACACATACAAAGCAGATTCATACAAAGAAAAACACATATTTTTTGAAACATATTTTTACCCCAAGATTCTTTACTTCCATTTTATGTGTTTTTCCTGTTTTTATGTGTAACGGACAAGTTGAATTTACAAGCCGGTGCCCTGCCGCATTGTCCTACTTTTACAGTGTATTTTTAGAATTAATACATTAAGAAATTGTAGTTATCAATGTCCTTCAACTCTGCTTTTACCTTGCGGCCGTTAAACTTCATCAAGTCAAAACCGGCATCGCCGTACTGCATAAAATAAACTTCTTTTGCAGAAACCGCAGTGAAATTCTCTCCGGCACTGCTTCCGATATCCGTTACGGTTTCGCCATCGTATAAGGCAAGCATTCTGTCACCGTTTTCATCGGACACCTGATAAGCAAATACCACGGCGCGTCCGTCCGCCGTTACGACGGTACTGTCCATAAGAATGCTTCTTGCCACCAGAACGCTGTTGTAGTACAAATCCACAGTTCCGTTTCCGGCATCTTTGCCGATGTACATTTTGTTGTGTTCCATATATTCAATGGAAACCACATTGTTATCAATTACTTCTACCTTACCCTTATCCAGCATCTGATATCCCATGGCATATAAGGTTCCCACGGTATCATTGTCATCTGCATAACCGATAAAATATGCTTTCTTTGCAGTGGTATCAAAATAAATATCATCCTTGATATCCATCGGATAAACATCTTTCATTTCAATGGCTTCCCCATCTGTTACAAGACGGTAAACACACTGCTCGGAAATTGGTCCTACCGCCACAAAGAACATAGCGGTATCGGAATCCGCACCGTGGCATCTCCATGCATCCGAAGTTACAAGAACAGTCTCTTTGGCTCCTGCCTTGTAGTAATAAAGTCCTCTTGCATCTGTGAGATAATACACTTCACATTTTTTATCAATATTATATACATAACACTCGGTATAATCCTTGCCGATTAATACCTTTTCACCGGTCTTGACCGTCAACATATATAAGCCGTCTTCTTTTTCATAAACAATGGTTTTAAAAGCATCTTCCGCTTCCATTATTTTGGTTACACCGGTTTCCAATGTTGTCAAACTTCCCGGAGTATCCAACGCAATCGTTGTAAGTTTACCGTCGTTACCGCCTAAAATCAACGCAGCATCTTTTTTCGCACTCAAACGGAATGTGTCAGCGTCGTTGCAGAGGTTCTGCACACTTGCATCTTTTACAAGATACTGATAAAATCCTCCGTTTGCCGCATAATAAACTTCGCCTTTATCCGCAACCTCATAATCGGTAACACCCTGACAAATCAGCGTGGCTTTTTTGCTGCCTTTCTTTGCATAATACAAATCAAATACATTGCCGTTGGTATTCATCGCGAAATATACATACTTACCATCCGTTGTGACTGCTGCAGGATTCTCATCGTTATTTGCATCTTTCGCATTAAAATTCCATGAATTCCATTGATCAGAGTAAACTGTATCCGCAAAGATTGCTTTCTCCGTCATTACACAGCCGTTATCCTGATAAAAGAGCATACCTCTGGTAAGAGACTGATAATGTCTGTTATACAAAATCAATCCGACAATGCATCCGATAATCAATACGGATACTACAGCAATGAAAATCACAACGAATTTCTTATTTTTCTGTACCCATGTTTTATTCTCATCCTGTGCCGACACTTCTTCTTCAATGGGAAGTACTTCCTTACCGTTTTTCTTTACTTCTTCCATTGCCTTACTGTAAGCATCTTCTACTGCCGCATTGTCTTTTTTGATTTCTTCCATCGTTTCGTTTCCTTCTTCCTTGGTTCTCTCCGGAATTTCAATATCCGTTTCCTTCGTTCCTTCAGCCTTTTGCATTTCACACGCAGGTTCGTTTTCCTGCGTCAAAAGTTCCACCAGTTCCGTAAAATGCATTCCGTGGGATGCCTTAATCAGCACCGCATCCCCTTGTTTTAAAAGTCCTGCAACTTCATTTTTACAATCTTCCAAGGTTGCAAAATGATAAAGTTCCATGGCATCTTTTTTATCCTCACATTCGACCGCACCCCGATACATTTCTTCACTCAGGGCACCGACACAAATCAGCGCATCCACATTTTGCTTTGCTGCATATTCACCAACGCTACGGTGCAAAGCCTTTTCATTCTCGCCAAGTTCAAACATATCACCGAGAATTGCCACCTTCCGCGTATTCGCCTCGCCCAACAAGTCAACAGCCGCCTTCATGGACACAGGGTTGGCATTATAACAATCATCAATGATTGTATATTCAGACGTTTGAATCAAATGGCTTCGCCCGCTGACTGCTTCCACCGAACGGATTCCCTTCTCTATTTGCTCTGCGCTCAATCCTAATGTTTTCGCAACTGCAGTTGCCGCCAGCGCATTGTAAACCATATGCTTACCGGGCAACGGAATCTCTGCCTTAATCTTCATATTGCCTGCGTGAATCACACATTCACTGCCAAACAATCCTTTATTCACTACATCGCTTGCGTAAACTTCTGAGTTTTCACCCGCCCCGTAAAAAACAGGTTTCTTTCCGTTTACTTCCGCAATACCTGCCAACTTATCATCCTCTGCAAAAAGACAGGCGGTTCCGTTTTCTTTTAAATTGGCAAAGACCTCCGTCTTCGCTTTTAACACGCCGTCCCGGTCGCCTAACTGCTCTAAGTGACACTGTCCGATATTAGTAATAACACACACATCAGGCTGTGCTATTTCAGACAGTCTGGTCATCTCACCAAAATCGCTGATTCCCATTTCCAGCACCGCAACTTCGTGTTCCTCTCGTATTTTCAGCACGGTAAGGGGCAAACCGACTTCATTGTTGAAATTCCCCATGGTTTTTAATACGTTATATTTCTCTGCCAAAACAGAAGCCACAAATTCTTTGGTACTGGTTTTACCGACACTTCCCGTAATACCAACTACTTTTATGTCAAGACCTTCACGATAGAATTTAGCAATTTGTTTCAGTGCCGCAAAGGTATCTTTTACAACAATAAAAGAACCTTCCACGCCCTCTGGAATGTGTTCGCACACTGCAATGGTCGCGCCAAGTTCAAAAGCTTTGGCTATGTAATCATGACCATCTGCCCGCTCGCCTTTGGTGGCAAAAAACAGGTAATTCTCTTTTACGAGCCGTGAATCAATTACCGCACCTTTTATTTCAGTTCCGGCCTCTGCACCGTTTAAAAACAACTCACCGTCACAGGCTTTGGCTATATTTTCGAAAGTCATGTTTTTCATACCGAAATCCTTTCTGACTGTCTATGCAATCATCCCAATCCTATCTTTCGACGAAGCAAATCAGTTACTCCTGTTAACAATACTTCTTCAATGAAATCTCAATAATATGCTCGCATAACGAAGCATAATCCATTCCTTCCGCTGCTGCCTCCTGAGGCAAAAGTGAGGTAGGTGTCATACCCGGCAACGTATTGGCCTCAAGGCAATATACATTCTCTTCTTCATCCGCCATAAAATCAATGCGGGCATAAGTCTGCAAATGAAGCACCTTATAGGCAAGTTCCGCCGCCTGCTGAATTTTATCTCTTAAGGAATCCGAAATATCTGCAGGACAGGTTTCAATGGTACTGCCCGCCTGGTACTTGTTTTTATAATCATAAAATCCTTCTACCGGAGCAATCTCCACCACCGGCAAAGCCCTTCCTTCCAAAAGTCCGCAGGTAAATTCACGCCCCTTGATAAACTGTTCCAAAAGCACCTTGTCTTCGTATTGGAATGCCTCATTGGCCGTCTGCAAAAGTTCATCCTTGTTCTGCACCATATATACACCCACACTGGAACCGCCGCGGGACACTTTTAATACAAGAGGATAGCCTACGCTTTCTGCCATGGAGCGGACATCCTCTCCCTTATAAACCGTCACAGACTTCGGTGTAGGCACATTGTACATCAGGAAATATTCCTTGGTAATTGCCTTATCCATACAAATAGCACTGCTTAAATAATCGGTTCCTGTATATTTAATCCCCATCAAATCAAAAGCCGCCTGGATTCTTCCGTCCTCACCATTGGCTCCGTGAAGCGCCATAAATACAATGTCGGAACGTTTACAAATATCACAAACATTTTTACCGAAGAAATCCGTATCACCCTTCTTCAACGCCTTCAATTCATCCATAGTAGGATTCTTCTCGCTGACCGCTTTCATACCCTCGGCCCAATCTCTTGTATCTTCAAAAATCACATCCAAGTCATCGTATTCCACGCCCAAATACACATCCAGCAAAACCACCTGATGTCCTTTTGATTTCAGTGCACGATACACTCCCGTACCGGAAACAAGCGATACATCTCTTTCCGTACTGTTTCCGCCGGCTAAAACCGTGATTTTCATAGCATCCTCCATTCTGCGCTCTCGCACATTTCCATTATTATAAAATATGCCGTCAGCATCTGCTTTTGTGCTTGCACATAGCCACACTTTACACATTTTATCATATCATATAATTATATCCTTTTATGGTAGTAAATTCAAGGAAATATTGGCTTCCGCCCCTCTCTTATCTTTACCCCTCTATTTTGCTTTCTTTGTTGCTTTTACTACCTAAAAATAGTATCATATTTTTAATGAGTTTGCACAAATCCGGCAATACTCACACTATATTTCCTATTGGGGAGGAATTTATGGACAGACAAAATCTCACACTTATGACAGACCTGTATGAACTTACCATGATGCAGGGCTATTTTAAGAGTAAAAATGATAAAACCGTGGTTTTTGATATGTTTTATCGCACCAATCCTTCCGGCGGCGGATATGCCATTGCAGCCGGTTTGGAACAGGTCATTGCATATATCAAAGAATTAAAATTTGAAAAAGAAGACATCGACTATCTCGCAAGTCTCGGTATCTTTGAACAAGACTTTTTGGATTACTTAAGCACCTTCCGTTTCAGCGGCGATATTTATGCCATTCCCGAAGGTACGGTTGTATTCCCCAGGGAACCGCTTTTAAAAGTAATCGCTCCCATCATGGAAGCGCAACTTGTAGAAACCGCAATTTTGAATATCATTAATCATCAGAGTTTAATTGCCACAAAAGCATCCCGCGTTGCCTATGCCGCACAAGGTGACGGTATTATGGAATTCGGGTTACGTCGTGCGCAGGGTCCGGATGCAGGTACTTACGGCGCAAGAGCCGCTATGATCGGCGGTTGTGTCGGCACCTCCAATGTTCTCTGCGGCCAACTATTTGACGTACCTGTCAAGGGCACGCATGCCCACAGTTGGATTATGAGTTTTGAAGATGAATACACTGCTTTTAAGACCTATGCAAACCTCTATCCCAACGCCTGCATTCTTTTGGTGGACACCTATGATACCTTAAAATCCGGTGTGCCAAATGCCATCCGCGTCTTTACCGAAATGCGTGATGCCGGTATTGAACTTGACTACTACGGCATCCGCTTGGACAGCGGTGACCTTGCTTATATGTCTAAAAAGGCCCGTAAAATGTTGGATGAAGCCGGATTCCCTGATGCAGTGATTTCCGCTTCCAGTGATTTGGACGAATACCTGATTGAAAGTTTAAAACTGCAAGGTGCCAAAATCACCTCCTGGGGTGTTGGTACCAACCTGATTACTTCTGCCGATAATCCTGCTTTTGGCGGTGTCTATAAACTCGCCGCCATCCGCGATGACAACGGCAAGTACATTCCCAAGATTAAGTTATCCGAGAACTCCGCCAAGGTAACCAATCCCGGAAATAAAACGGTGTATCGTATTTACGAGAAGGAAACCGGCAAGATTAAGGCAGACTTGATTTGTCTTGCAGATGAGAAATATACAGAGAATGATTTTATCCTTTTATTCGACCCGAACGAGCCTTGGAAGAAGACCAAAATGAAACCCGGTACTTTTACGATTAAGGAATTGCTGGTGCCCGTTTTCCTCAATGGCGAGTGTGTCTACACCTCTCCTTCCGTTATGGAAATAAGAGATTATTGTTTAAAAGACCAGGCTACCCTGTGGGACGAAACCAGACGTTTTGCGAACCCTCACGAAGTGTATGTGGACCTTTCAAGCAAGTTGTATGATATTAAGATTTCGTTGTTGGACGAGATGAGTAAGGATTAATGACGAAAAACCTGAGAAGATAAACTTCTCAGGTTTTTATTCTGTTATACTCATAAAAATTTGTTGCAAACTTACCCTTCTGTCGGTGCGATAACCAACATACACTCTGAGCAGTAATGCGCTTCCGCATTATATCCATCTATGACATTAAACTCATTCTCAAGCGTAACCCCATCCTTAGCCTTCATGTAATTTAAGAACCCCGGATCCTTTCCATCCGGTATCCATTGAATTGGTTTTTGCCTATTATTTAAATAACCTTGAGTCATCTCTTTGCCACAATACGGACATTCCATACGGTTTCTCCTTTCAAATTCCCCTGTATCATCTCTTAATCTTCGTTCCTTAAATACGCAATAAAGTTGTTTCCGTTCTCTTCAAAGAACTCCTTGGAATCATTCATACCTACTTTATAGACGCGTCCATTCTCCGGATTCATCCACACGGTGTTCAAATCATTAAATCCTACAATCAGTACAGCCTCTCCGTCATCGCCGATAAACAATACGGGAATATCCTGATTCACATAGTAGAGTACGGAATCCAGGCTACAGCCCTGCAGTTCCAGAATCTCTGCGCCGGGCATTGCCTCTTCCAAAATCTCCACTGCGCTGTATCCCTTATTGAGCAGTTCCTGGGCATCCCTTGAAAAGCCTTCAAAAGAAAGAATGGTTTCCAGGCAAACTGCCAGAGAGGACGTCTCATCGTCCATCTTGGTCCCCGTAATTTTCATAATCTGATTACGGCTTACGAGATTTCCTTTGATCCATACATAATCTCCCGCTGCATTCAGCACGCTGCCTGCCACGGCATATGCCTCACGGATTGCCGCACCGGGATTGGTATAGACGCCCGAAATAACTCCGGCACTATACACATAATATACGTTCTCCTGAGGCGGAATATCAAAGACAATATCTCTTTCACCTTCATACAAAACCTCTTGCGGCGCCATAAACTTAATCGCATTATCATCCATTTCGGAACGCATAACAATCTGCACTATTTTTTTATAATTTTCCGTAGCAACCACTTCTATACTGTTTTTACCGGCCTCTACCACCTCATTGTTCAGAATGGTTCCTGCTGCCGTATCCGTAAATCCGACACCGTCACGGTCTCTTTTTACCTGTTGCAAGGTGATCATATTATCCTGAATATCACAACCAATCACATAACGGTCAGCCTCCCCGTATGTTTTGAGGATGTCACCCTTCTGGTTTCGGATATAAACCGTATGCATCGGGAAGGTAGTGCTGCCTGTACTGTCCGTATAGATATCTTCCAGATTGGCAATACCGTAAATCAAATCATTGCCCATAAATCCTAGCGGCAAAACTCTTTCATTCTCTTCTACCTTAATCAAAGAACGCTTCCCGCCCTCCAAACTCATCAAAAGCATTTCTCTGGAATTATAGGTATTATTTCCCGCCTGCCACACAAGCATGGTGTTATTATCCGATACTTTAAAAGTATGCTCGCTTACGCCGGAAACCAGTTCCTGATACTCCCCTGTTTCCACATCCACACAGAAAATGGTTCCTTCCAGATACACGTAAAAATCACCCTTCTGATTCAGATATGCAAGTTTTTCTACATTGACTTTCAGCATCTCATAGGTTTTATCATAAGGAACAAAAATTAATTCCTCCACGGTATTCATCAATCCGTCATAAGCATACACCTGAATTCCTACTTCTCCCTCATGCTTACCGCGATTCATATAACCGTAAACCATAAATAACGCATTACCGGTTTCATCCACGCTGAGTATTTTGATATCATGCTTTTGATTACGGGTACGCCAGTCAAAATTATTCTCATCGTAAAAACTGAATGCTCTTGCTACCTTATTTTCGGTAATGTTGCAAACATACAAATTACCTTCTTTGATAAAAGCAAATACATTGCCATCCTCGCTCTCGGTCAGCGAAATATTCTCATCCGTGATACCGAGAACAATTTTATTTCCGTAAAAGGCATGGTCTTTTTCAAAAAACATCTGATCCATATAGCGGTCATATTCCAGTAAATACATACGCTCCGCTCCGAGGCGCACACGAAAACGCTCTGTCACATTATAAAAATGCGTGTCTCTGCCTTCTTCCAGACTCACCATATATTCCAATCGGATTGTCGCGGTAGACGAAGCAAGTTCCTCAATTACAGCCACCGGTTCCGTCTCTTTTACCACTTCCAAATCTCCCCAGGTAATCTGGTCAAAGGAACTGTGAATATTCACATGGCGGAAATTGGTATTATCGCCTGTAGCATCGCTTTCAAGATAGGTAATCAATTCCTCATTTTCAGGAGATTCTGCAAATGTTTTATTGGAAAAATCAAAGGCAAAGGCAAGTTTTTCAGACGCCTTATAATCATACGCCTGTATAATTCTTGTATAATAACGAATCACTTCGCCGCTGTCCGTGGAAAGCAAAATTACCAGCGTATACTCCTGATTGGTTTCAATCAAATCCTTCAGCGAAAAACTTGTAGTAATATAATCCTTCTTTTCTACATAATTGGTCAATTCCGTACTTTCAATCAATCGCTCGCCATCTATACTTCTTACTTCATAGGCAAGGCCGGTTATCTCTCTCCCGTATTTTTCAATATATACGGACAACGAACGGCCTTCCTCCAGCGGAGTAATACTTTCCCGCATATAAGAAGTATCCATCGGCTTGGCGTATCCCTGCATACGATTAATTAACCGGGCATTATTCTGAATGGACACCGTAGGATACGTTGCCTCTGCCATTTCCATGGTCATTCCCGTATTATCACGATTTAAAAGTACACTGAACAAAAAAAGCATCAGAAAAAAAGTAACGGTAACCACAACTGTTTTGATTGTTTTTTTCCATTTATTGCTCATGTTACTTTTCTCCTTTCCTGCTTTTTATTTTTCTTCCAAAAGCTTTTGTAACGTAGTATGAATTCCGAGAAACTCCGTAAATTCAGTTTCTTGTTTTGCAAGTTCTTTTTGTTTTGCGGCCGAAATCATTTTACTTCTTTTAACGGCTCGAATCAAAATATTTTTGGGCGTATGTGTCATATCAATAAATTCCAATAGCTGCGTTTCATATCCCTGCTTTTCAAGAAGCAATGCGCGCAAAGAATCTGTTGCCAACGCCGCCACTCTGTCCTTGACAATACCATAATTCAGCATCGGACGCAATGTTTCGTTTTTGATTTGACGATTCACTTCGTGATGACAGCAAGGTACCGATAAAATTACTCCGGCATTCCATTTTATGGCCTTATATAACGCATAATCCGTTGCCACATCGCAAGCATGAAGCGTCACTACCATATCTACTTCATCCTGACCGGTGTACTCTTTGATATCGCCCGTCAGAAACTTTAAATTTGCATATCCGTATTTATCTTTTAATGCGTTGCAATGCGCAATCACATCTTCTTTCAAATCCAATCCTATAATCTGCACTTCTCTCTTTTTTAACTCGTGCAAATAATGATATAAGGCAAAGGTCAGGTAGGAC
>X409_Impala__coassemble_460_pt1 | contig 19339 bp, 19 predicted proteins | sample X409_Impala__metabat2_low_PE_002 | metagenome-assembled genome bin X409_Impala
TCACATACCAGTCCAGTTCCAAAATCTTACCGCTGTTTTCCAAAACAGAGATAAAAAGGGCCGGCGGAATAATATTTCCGTCATCATCCTTTAATCTTGTCAGGGCTTCCGCTCCCACAACGGTGTTCTCGCTGACACTTACCTTCGGTTGAAAATAAACCAAAATTGACTTTTCTTCCAATGCCTTATCAAATATCGGAAGAATTTTGGCATCTCCCTCTTTGGACTCCTCAATCTTACGGTCGTAACGGGCACAAGGTACACTGTAATTTCCTTTTACACTACGGCGGGCAACATTGGCTTTATCAATTGCCGATGCTATATTTTCATACCGGTTTTCAATCACATGAACACCGGTATTTAAATGAAGGGATGCTTTCGGAAACTCATTTTTATGCTGAAAAACAAACTCATCCTGAATTTCTTTCAACTTCATTTCAAAACTATCCCAGGGAAGTTGTCCGATGTTAAACAAACTCACAATATGATCGGAATACGGTCTGCACGCAACCATATACCCTTCCTGTAATACGGTAAGTTCTGCCAACTGCTGAATCAGGCGGTCTCCGGCTTCATAACCATACAATCGATTAATGTACTTAAACTTCGTAATGTCCGTGGAAATTACCACCATGGTATCTCCCTCGGCACTTTCTGCCAGTTTTCCTGATGCTTCTTCCAAGAAATCATTAAACATCAACAAACCGGTCAACTTGTCTCTTTCCATTTGGTCCTCCAACTCAAGTCAAAACAATTTCTTGTTTAAAAATCCCCTTGTATATACAATACCACATCCGCTATCGCTTCGTCTATCGTAAACTTTGACAATCAAACCTTTTTTCTTTGTGCATTTTCACCAAAAGCATGTGGCGATTATAGGTCCATTTTGATGATTTTATCTATTTTTTGTGTTTTTTTGTCGAAAACAAGACTGCAGAAATAATCTTTTACATCCAAATCAATATTTTGATAAAAGGCCACCGCCTCTCCTTCAGAAAAAATATGTCCCTCAATACAATCTATCGAAAAAGTCCTGAAATCACGAGCCATTCCTTCACCGGTAAATTTAATGTATGCTTCCTTCCCGGTCCATAACTGATAAAACATTTTTTCCCGCTCTTCTTCGGTTTCAACACGCACAATCATCTTTTGTTCGTCTTCATGATAAAATCGTTTCATAATCTTTTCATTTAATCCCCGATTTTCCTGAACATCAATGCCTACCTCTGCGTCTGCCAATGCTAAAACCGCCAACGCGCCCGAATGCGACAAACTAAAATGCACCCGGGGATAATCCGGTAAACAGGGCTTCCCCTGTGCCCCGTATGCATAGCGAATAATCGGTCTGCCGCCGTTATCCTTAGGCAAACAAATCCCGAGATAATCCTCCAACCCTTTTTCCAAAAGGAGTCCCGCACCAAGACTGCGGATGCGGTCCGCGGGCATTTTATAACTGCTTAATTTATCTGTTCTGGATGCATGTAACATATTCACTTTTTCATCATAGGAATGTTTTAATTTCCCTAATTCTGCCCAGTATACGTGAAGCATCACATATTCTCCCTCTGTATGATTTTATAACATCGTCTTAATGATATTGGCCGCATTGTTTCTGCCACCCCGTACATCGCTTCCTGTTTTAGCAATTGTAACCATATAGCGGGAATCTCCGTTTAACGTTACTATGTAATGAGTCCGGTCCTCCTGGATTTCAATTCCCATTTTTCGCAATGCCTGCTTCTGGGAACTGTTGGACAAATCCTTGGTTCCTTTTAATAAATCCCTTACTTTCTTTTGATTCTGCTCCGAAAGTTTCTGATAATCATTGGCTTCTATGATGTCTCCAAAAACATCAATTCTTCTCTTCCGTTCCAATTCATTTTCGCACACTTCCGCCAATGCAGATAAAACCAAATCTTTAATTTCTCCCGGATAAAAATCGGTTTCATTTCCGTAAAGCAGCAGCGGTTCACGGTCCAACTGATTCAACCGACCTCTTAAACCTTGATTTTCGGCATGTAATGCCTCTATCTCATTCATTAGGCGGGTCATTTTATCCTTTAATTCATCTTCTTTTTTCTCGTACTCTTTTACTTCCGAGTCAAACATATCGCACAATTCGTCCGTTTCTTTACGCTGTTCATTCAATCGCTCCAACAGCAACGCATTGTCTACACCCTGCCAGGTTAATAACGCATCCGTTTTCTGTACCAGTGCGGTTTGTATCACGTGCTTAAGCACTCTGCTGTACAAAATACTCTCAATTTCCGGCACGTTCCGATAGGTAAAATAAACATGATTGGATTTATTTCCCGGATAATAAATGCTGATATTACCGTTCTTTTCATACTGCAATTTCATTTTATTTTCATCATTTAATGCTTCTTCCACCAGAATATGCGCAGCACCTTTCAAACGATATGCCAAGTTTTTATAATCTAAGGGATATTGACCGTCTGCGGTTTTGGATATATAAACAATCGGCAAACGATACGTGGTATTTCCTCCCAAAACCTCGTCAAAAATACCGAAATTCGCATTATTGATAAAAACCGGTTCCATGCCTACAGGCAAACCATCATCCGGTTCAACATAACCGCCGCTTATTAAATACTTAATAAAATAAGGGGTTGAAAATTCTTTTCCCGTCATCAGGGCATCTTCCGAATAACTGCGTTCCATAACAATCGCAATTTCCATGGCATCAAAATTCATCACATAATCGGTATCCCAAATTACACCGTTTGCTTCCGCTTTTTCAAAACGGGCCGCAATAATGTTTTTGCCGGCATATTCCTTTACATCCAGCCATAATGCATCACTTCCGGCATGAAAAGTTTTTTCTCCGTTCCAATCCAATCCCGGAATGACATTCTCTTCATATTGGTTATTTTGATTCCATTCGATCATCAATCGGATAAAATCCTCTTTGGTTAAAGTATTCTTTATTTTTAATACAGTGGAAAATATACGCATTTTTTCTCCTTTGCAAAGAATCCTCCCGCAATAAACGAGAGGATTCCGTCAGAGTTTCTTACAACTCGTTCTTTTTATTCTTCTGTTTCTTCCGCAGGAAGATCAATTTTGATACAAAGTTCTTCCAACTGCTTAGGATCTACCACATTAGGCGCTTCTGACATAAGACAGGAAGCATCTTTTACCTTAGGGAAGGCCATTACGTCACGGATGGACTCTGCTTTTACCATAAGCATGATCATACGGTCAAGACCGTAAGCCAAACCTGCGTGAGGAGGTACACCGTACTTAAATGCATCCAAAAGGAAACCAAACTGGCTGTGTGCCTGCTCCGGTGTAAATCCAAGCATTTCAAACATCTTGCTCTGAATATCACCCTGGTGGATACGCACGCTACCGCCGCCGAGTTCCGTACCGTTTAATACGATGTCATACGCCTTAGCACGTACTCGTCCGGGGTCACTGTCAAGGTAAGGAATATCCTCATCCATAGGCATTGTAAACGGGTGATGAACCGCTACGAAACGCTTCTCTTCCTCATCCCACTCTAAGAGAGGGAATTCGGTTACCCAAAGGAAGTTGTATTTACTGTTATCAATCAATTCCATAGTCTTGGCAAGTTCCAGACGAAGTGCGCCTAAAACATCCCAAACCACTTTATTCTTGTCTGCCGCAAATAAAAGCAAGTCGCCGGGCTGTCCGTCCATTACTTCTACTAACTTAGCAAGTTCTTCTTCCGTCATGAACTTGGCAAAAGATGACTTATAGGTACCGTCTTCGTTAATTGCAAGGTAAGCAAGACCCTTCGCACCGTAACCCTTTGCAAACTCTACAAGGGCATCGATTTTTTTACGGGGCATTCCCGCCTGACCCTTGGCATTCAAACCGCGTACGGAGCCGCCGTTTTCAAGGGCACCTGTGAATACACTGAAACCACATCCTGCAACTACCTCGGATACATTCTGCAATTCCATGCCAAAACGGGTATCGGGCTTATCGGAACCGAAACGGTCCATGGCATCCTGCCAGGTAATTCTGGGAAGAGGAAGGCTTACTTCCACACCGATGGTATCTTCAAAGACTTTCTTTAAAAGTCTCTCATTTACATCTAAAACATCTTCTACATCCACGAATGACAATTCCATATCCACCTGGGTAAATTCAGGCTGTCTGTCCGCACGTAAGTCTTCGTCGCGGAAACACTTTGCAATCTGGAAATAACGGTCATATCCTGAACACATCAACAACTGCTTATAAAGCTGAGGTGACTGAGGCAATGCATAAAAGTTTCCGGGATGCACACGGCTGGGTACAAGATAGTCTCTTGCGCCTTCCGGTGTAGACTTCATAAGAATCGGTGTTTCAATCTCCAAGAAACCTTCATCCGCAAGGAAGTTACGGATTTTGTTTACCACTTCACTACGCATGATGATATTAGACTGTAAATCCGGTCTTCTTAAATCCAAATATCTGTGCTTTAAGCGCAATTCTTCCTTGGTCTTGGAGTTTGCTTCAATGGGGAAGGGCGGTGTTTCTGCCTCTGATAAAATACGAAGTCCGGTTGCACGTACTTCAATGGTACCTGTCTTTAAGTTTTCGTTTGCCGCACCACCACGTTTTACCACCTTACCGGTTACCGCAACAACGAATTCGCTACGCAGTTTCTCTGCCTTTTCAAAATCTTCCGCATTTACGAAATCTCCGTTTTCGCCCTGTTCAAAAATAATCTGTAACAGACCGCTTCTGTCTCTTAAGTCCGTAAAAATAATTCCGCCTTTGTTTCTGCTCTTCTGTACCCATCCCATTACGGTAATTACCTGGCCAAGGTTTGCTTCGCTTACCTCGGTACAACGATGGGTTCTTTTTAAGCCTTTCATTGATTCAGCCATTTTAATCTCCTTTTCCGCATTCTGCGGTCCGTCTTTTTATATATTTCTAAAATTAAGTATCTTTTTACAATGTTAAATCTGTCCTTAACTTCTGTTGCATTTCCTTGCAATCCCAGAAAACTAGTTTTTCAATGCCTCGCGATAGAAGTCCTTAAATTCAGTATAACCGTCCTTCATCAGTTGTTCCTTCTGGAACTTCTTATTCTTGTTCATCTTGGCTACCAGAACGATTTTACCTTCTTCACGAAGTGCCTGTGCCTCTGCAATGATTTCACCGGTTCTTGCAGCATCCATTCCCTTCTCTAAAAGGAAGGCAATCTTGTTGTCTGCGTTAGGAACTTTAAATCCTCTTTCCAGAAGAATTGTGATAATTCTTTCAAAACCGATGGAAAAACCGCACGCGGGAGTATCGTTTCCGGTAAACTTACCAATCATCTTGTCATATCTTCCGCCGCCTGCCACGCTGCAGTTCAATTCCTTCATTTCGATTTCAAAGATAGTACCGGTATAGTAACTCATACCGCGTACCAGTGTAGGGTCAAACATGATTTCACAATCTGCTTTCTTAGCCGCTTCCACGGTGGCAAAAATCTCTGCAAGATTGTCTGCCACGCCGTCTTCCAGACAAGCACCAAGCTCTTCTTTTAAGAAGCCAAGCTTATCTTCTGCGGCGTTCATTTTATCAAAGAGTGTCATATACTTATCTACGCATTCCGGTGCAAATTCGCAAGATAAAAGAGCTTCCTTTACGCCGTCGATACCGATTTTGTCCATTTTATCCAGCTGGATAAATACCTGGTCATAATCTTCCTCGGCAAAACCGCTGTAAGCCGCCATTGCCTTCAAGATTCTTCTTTCATTGATGTGCACCTTGAAATTCTCGAATCCAAGCTTTCCTAAAAGGGTTGTGGTTGCAAGCACCAACTCAATTTCAGCCAAGTTAGAAGGCTCGCCCAAGATATCGATGTCACACTGTACGAACTGACGGAAACGTCCTTTCTGAGGTCTGTCTGCACGCCATACATTGCCCATCTGTAACGCCTTAAAAGGCTGATTCAAATTAGCAGCATTATTCGCATAAAATCTAGCCAAAGGCACGGTTAAATCGTAACGAAGACCGCTGTCCACCAAATCATTCTCTTCCTTGGCAGCTTCAAGGTTTAACTTCTCGCCTCTTTTTAATACCTTAAAAATAAGTTTCTCGTTCTCACCGCCCTGCTTACTGCAAAGGTTCTCTATATGTTCCACGCAAGGGGTCTCAATGTGTGAAAAACCAAACTTTGCGTAGGTATTCTTAATTTCGTCCATTACATAGTCCCTGATTTGCATTTCTTCGGGGAGCATGTCCTTCATACCGGTCACCGGCTTTTTGATTAAACTCATATTATTTCTCCTTAAATTTCTTAACTATGTTCGCGCGCCTTCGCCAACAATAATGTTGCTCCCAATCCGCGCATAGTCTACCAAATATCAATTTTACACATTTTATGCGGAAATAACAAGGTTTTTATGCTATTTTTACGTAATATTTTCAGATATTCACGGAATACTCTTTTTTATAGCCGTGGGCACCGAAAATCTGCCAGTTTCCGACACCCAAGCGCTGAAGAATGGCTTTTCTTTCATCTGCACACAGCCCGGGGTCCGTATCCACGGAAGTCATTAAGATAGGGGCATACTGATTATACTCTGCCTGCTCCGGCGTCAGTCCCCGCAAATTAATATACACATCTCCCGTAAAAGCAATGTGATGTTTATAGTCAATCAACACGATCTCGCCAGGCAGATGCCCGCCTTTGCCTTCGTATACCTCAAAATGCAACTCCCCGAAATCAAAGAAACCAATCTGTGTCAAAGGCTCTGACATTTCTTCTTTATTTTCCCAAGGCACGATGATTTTAGAAGGGTTTACAGGCGCATAAGACGTTAAAATTTTACAAATATTAATATACGGCTTATGCAAGGGATTCTGCTCCCTGTAGCCACTGACGCCCTCATACTCGTTGCTTAGGCATGCAGCTGATTTATGACTTGTAATCACTTCATCAAACAGTGGTAAAAGTCCGCAATGATCTACATCCGCATGAGTTAAAAGCACACGTTTTTTCATATGTTCAAAGTTTGGAAGAATCTTATAAATCAGTTGCATCATTTCCTCTTGATAGCAGGCATAACCCGTATCCACAAACAATACTTCGCCCAGACTTTTTATGATAATAACATTGCTTCCGCAAGGAGGCTCTATGATGGTAATATCCGTGTTATCCGTTATTTGATGCTGCGTGATTCTCGGGATAAAATGCTCCCCCTTGGACGCAGTTAACAATTCCGCAAATTTGCTGATACTGTCAAAGGTACGATACGGCGACAGCCCCTGCTCATCCAAGGTTTGCATGGCAAGATTGACGTGCACCAGAAGTTCCTTCTTCACTTCTTCCGAAAGTCCCATCATTCCGGCAAGCCCTGCTACATAATTATGATAAAAAATGCTGTTGTCATAGACTTTTTCCGTGCTGTTGTAATCGATTACACGCACCTTACATAACTTTTTTGCTTCTTCTAAAAAGCGGGTGATTTTATCCGGTTCATCTACATACAAACCCATTTTAAAAAGTTGATAATCCGTTCCGTTTTCCTGGGAACTGATGTAAGAAATATTAAAATTAAAATCATGAATCAGCATAAGGATTGCCGTTACGCTTCCCGGTTCGTCTTTCAACTTAAATTCCAATAAAACGATGCTGTTCTTCTCCTTATCGTTCTGTAAATAACCGATTTTTTCAAGCTCTGCATCCGCCTTTTTCAGTTGCTCCTCTGTGCCTTCCGCATCAATAAATAGGGTATGGGAATCCACCGCCTTGTTATAACTTACGCGTGTAATGTTAATCCCTAAAGCCGAGAAACATTTACTCGCTTTTAAAAATGCGCCGATATGATTTGGCATTGATGTTACATAGGTCTTTTTCATTACTGACACCTCCGTTTTTAACTGTCTGATTCTAATTTGTTTTATATATCCAAACTTCTATGTATTAATATATTCTGCCCCATAAAAACAGAAAAACCCGTCTCAAATTTCTTTGAGACGAGTTCAAAACCCGCGGTACCACTCAAATTGCGAAACAAAAAATTTCGCCACTCACCAGACTCCATCAAGTCCTTTGCCTTCACGCAGCATTACGGGAAGAGTCTACTTGCAACTTTGCTTTCGGTCTTCCGACTCAGAAGTGATAGGTTCCTGCATTATTTCACCATTGGCTCGCACCAAACGCCAACTCTCTGAAGATTCCGTAATCCAACCGTCTTCGTCATAGTCTTTCTTCATTTGAATTATTTATTTTAACTGTAATATACGCTTGCAGAAACAGAATGTCAAGCAATAAAAAGATTGATAGAAAAATCGCTTTATGATATCATAAATTAAAATCGAAAGGAGTATCTGTAATATGGGCCTGCTTTTAATTGCTCTGGGTATTTTATGTTATGTTGTACGCATTAACCGCCCTAAAAAGAATCCCTGCTACGTCGGACAAATTGTGGATATCAGTGCAAGGGCTCTCTCAAGTGCCAAATCCAGTACAAGCCATCCCGTTATTGTACGCGTAATTATCAATAATCAGCCAATCATTACCAGCACTTCGACTTACATAAATTGCTTCTGGGGGATAAATGGCATTTTAGAAACCAAGAAAAAAGAATATGTAGGAAAAACAGTGCATGTGTATTTCAATCACCAGACTCCTTCGAGAAGTACAATTAAAGAATTTCAAGGCAAGGACATTACCACCGTTATTATTCTTATTGTGATTGGTGTCATTATAATGTTCATAGAATTAATCCTTATCTTAGCATTCTTGTATCTTATGCTATCAAAAATGTAAATCTAACACATGAAAAACAGTTATGATGTATCAGATACAACATAACTGTTTCTTTTATTACCGCGGTCATTATTATTTCCGGACCAAATCATAACTCTCCGCTATCATTCTTTTTAACTCATCTTTCGGAACCGTTCCGTCCAGAATTACGGTATTCCAGTGTTCCTTGTTCTGATGATATCCGGGTTTTACTGCCGGGTACAAAGAACGCCACACGTCCCTCCACTCAGGGTCTGCCTTAATATTGATGCATAACTGTCCGTTTCTCTCATAGGTCCATAAAAAGGCTTTTTTACTACCTCGTACACGAATCAACTGCCAATTCGGATCTCGAAAAGGTGCGTCCTGATATGTATTTGGAAAGGATAGTCCGTATTTTAAAATTTCTTCGCGCGTTTGCATAAAAATACCTGCTTTTATTATTTCATTAATCCGCCGTGAAAATAACACTCATACACTTTCACATCTTGGCAATATATTTCTTCATATCCCTGGAACCAGGTAAAATCACCTGTCACTTTACATTCATAACTATATTCCCCGGACTTATAAAACTCCGGCCCTCTATAGGGATATTCCGTTGTAGCCATACGAAGGGCCTCTTTCAAAAAATCCCCGCTAAAATTATCACCTAACACCCTGCCCAAATAATTCATTGCATATACGGCAGTACCATTTCTCCATATACCTTCTTCTCCGGCGAACTGCTCACCGCCAAGATAGGTATCGTGATAAGTAAATTCGCCTTCTTCATACTCATAATCATGAGAATCGTATCTTGTAGAATCCGTCTCATTCATAAAAGCAGCATAAGTATTAACATTGGCCTTTAGGCGGAATTGAATGATTTTATCTATATCTCCCACAGCCGTTTCTATCGGCTTTCTGCTGCACTCCTGATCTCTTACCAAATAATCAACCGTAACATTCATCAAATCACTGATTTGAATCAAATTGGCAATATCGGGAAAAGACTGTCCTGATTCCCACTTTGCAATTGCCTGCCGCGATACGCAAAGTTTTTCTGCCAGTTCCTCCTGCGTATATCCTTTATTTTTTCTTAGTAAATATAATTTTTCTGAAAATATCATAATATCCACCTCCAAATAAAGAATAACAGAAGTCAGGCTGATTTACACTCAACTTGCGGTAGCATTTTCGCTACTTTTGGTTGCAAAAATTATTATAAAATATTTGTGCAATACTCAATCTAAATATACTCCACCCCTATCGCCTTCAGCTGTTCTCTCATTTTTCGAACTTTCTTCTCAGGAAATCTCCTTCCTATACAGTCCTCCAGCATACTAACTTTAACACCTGTCGCAACGGCACCCTTTGCAGTAGCGCCCACACAACCACATTCATCAAGTCCGCAAAGAACAACCTCTTTATATCCCTGCATTTCCATATGTTCTCGAAATGCTTTTGCAGTATACGTATCGGAACGGTTCTTCTCAAAACACAAATCAGAAACAATACTCAAACCACTATATAACTCGGCTCCTTCTGTCCCTTTGATTGAAAAACCGACACCCCATAAAAGTTTAGATAAAATATGCTTAATGTATATAACGTCATATCCTTTTTCCTTATACGAATCAATAGCCTTGTTTACGTTATCAACAAGCCTGTCCGTATCATAAGAAAACATAGGCTTTCTTTTATCCCACAGGTAATCATTCTGCATATCAATTACAAGTAATACTTTTTTATCTGACATACTATTTCCCCCGTTCTCGTAACAACTTAATATCCTTCTCGAAAATCAGTCATTGTATTCATAAAACATCTCATCCAACAACTTATCCATCCCGGATTTGTCACCCATTGCAGCTTTTAATAACGTGCCAATATTTTGGAACATTAATTTAAAGTATAACCAGTCCCCCAAATCATCATATTTTCTCGTTGAATTAATCAAATAATTGCTTCGAAGCGTAGTATATTTTTTACCCTGCTTTTTTCCATATTTCTTCAGCAGTTTGGCGGTGGCCACATCTTCCATGGCTTTTTGCTCCACAAAACCACCGATTGCATCAAAACTATCTTTTTTTGCCCAGAAAATACCGCTATATAATCCCGTTAATCCAAATGATATTCTGCATAAAATATCATTGCACCATAACGGAAATGAATATCTTTCAAAACGTATCGGCGCTCCTCCGCCAATGTATTTTCCGGTTCTAAGAAGTTTATACACTTCCGATAAAGTGCCTTTCGTCATTCGATTATCCGCATCTATCGTAACGATTATCTTGCCGGAAGCAGCCGCTATTCCGTCATTCCGAACTTTTGCAATACATCTGTCCTCGTTAAAAATAACCTTTGCACCGTTATTTCGGGCAATTTCAGCCGTTTTGTCGGTACATCTGTTACACACAACAATAATCTCTGTCTTTCCGCGAAACTGCTTTGCCGATTTTTTTATTGATTTTATACATCTTGCTATGTACTTTTCTTCATTATGCGCCGGTATTATTACCGAAATATGTACCTTCATGTTCCACCCCACATCTAAAGCTGCTTCGCCTTACACGATAACTTATCAACATCCAACCGAAATATCGCCACCGCCTCTAACATTTCATTGTTGTAATGCCAGTCATTTTTAGATGTTGTTTGCTTCATGATTGCATTAAGCCCCTTGATTTTGTCTGCATTATCATCTACCAACGAAAGAGTTCCGGTGCCGATTACGCTTTGAAAAGTCGCAGAATAATCACATGCCTCCTGCCCTTCGATCAGCGAATAATTGCCGTCAATCTCAAATCCCACGTTCGGTGTCTTTTTCGCTAGCTCGTATTTGCGTCCCTCCTTTGCACCGTGAAAATAAAATGTATAGTTCTCGTCGTATGAATATCCATAATTTACAGGAACAACATAAATATCGCCTTCATCATAAAAGGCAACTCGTAAAATTTGCTCCTTTTTGATAAAATCTTCTATTACGTTTTGGTCGGTAATTTCCCGGTCTTTTCTTCTCATAGTGGTACTCCTGTAAAATCAAAACTGTTTCTCAAACCCGTCGGATTCGACGGGTTTAAAATTATCGCCATGAACTATTTCTCACATCTACATCAGCCTCTTTTATTTAATATTCTCCCACTGTTCCTTCGTCATACAACTTGTATGCCCTACTCTCACTTCATTCATCAACGGCACCGGAACTTCCTCGCAGGTATGGTGATAAACAAAACCAACCTTCTCCTGTACGCGTTTTGACTTATGATTTCCGTCGTAATATCCGCACCAAATCGTGGTCATTCCAAGTTCTTCAAATCCATGGCGAAGAAGTTCTCTTACTGCTTCCGACATATATCCTCTGCCCCAGAAAGGTTTTCCAAGCCAATAGCCCACTTCGCACTCATCATCACGCTCCGTCATATCGGTGTGACCGTTTAATTTTAACTCGATTGCTCCGATTGCACTATTACTGCCTTTTTCACAGATGGCATAGCACTCTGCATCATTCAATACATCTTTTATCACTGATAAACTTTCTTCCACACTTTGGTGCGGTGGCCAACCGGCAATTGGCCCAACAGCCGGATCCTTGGCATATTCAAATAAACTTTCTACGTCAGTTTCTTCCCATTTGCGCAATGTTAAACGTTCGGTTTGTAAAATCATATAAAACTCCTTTAAAATGCACACCCTATATCACATTTAACCCGTCTAAAACTTTCGGTATATCATCTTTTAACGTCTCATATACTATTGTTAAATCTACATGTCCATAATCATGTACAAGTCTATTTCGCATACCATACAAAGCAGTCCATGGAATGTCATTTCGCACTTGTTTATATTCTTCTGATAGTTTCCTTGCATTTTCCGATATTTGAATCATGCGAAACAGCATAGAATCCAGTAAAACCTCATTCGCATTTAATTCTTCAATATCCACATCCTTCATATGCAATATAATAAACTCTAAATCCTTTATTATCTTCTGTATATAGTAATTATCATTCTTGATATTATCCATATATCTTAATTCCATCCTTTAGAATTTCTTCCGTTAATTCGGGGTTCTGATTTAGTTGCTTACTATCCAACACATCCACTCTTTTATGCAATGCAGTTCTTATATTCTCAACCAACGCATAAAATTCCAACCCATTAACATTCGCAGAGATCAGCAAATCCACATCGCTAGTATGCTTTGCCCTTGATTTTGCATAAGAACCAAAAAGGTAACAATAGTTTACATCATAATCCTTAAAGACCTTCGAACACTTTTTTACAATATCTTCTATCTCAAGAATTCCATGCTCTTCATCAATCGGGTTAATCTTTTCTAATTCACTTACGATATAATTATATTTAGCCGTTCCTTTTTTGGATTCTTCATTTTCGTAAGATTTGTAAGAACGCAAAGAAATCCCCACCAGGTCGGCAACCTGCTGTTGAGTCATCTTTTTATCAATTCTTAATTCTTTTAAATCCTCCATATTTGCACCTCTCTTTTAGATTAGTGCAAAAAATGCACCTTGTCAATCGCAAAGTGCATTTCAACTAAAATATATTATTACTTCATCTCTCTAAAAGTGCTCATCGCATTCCAAAACTGTTCTTTCGTTTCCTCATCCTGAAACTTAAAAACAGATGCATTTTCTTGAAGTGCTGCTACCAAATTAAACATCCCCGGATATTCATACAGATTTCTTGATAAAAACATCTTACCATCTTCACCGTATACTCTTATTCTGGCATATCGGTTTACTTCCACCTTTGTAATATCCGCCACTTGCATTTCTTTTATTTTACCCAATCTGTTACAGTATGTAATACGGTTATCTTTTTTGGATATCATCCATGTTCTACTATCCCGCCATATAAGAAACAAGAATACTTCAAACAGCCCAATAAAATAAACTACAAACCATATCAAGAATCTTTCTTCGGACTTCACTGAAATTTGAATCCATGTTGCTCCCAGAATTGACATGATAAAAAACACGTTAAACAAAAGCAACGCTATGTTCATTTTTCTTTTTTCATGATCGCTAAATGAAATGCAAAAATCCATTCGACTTACCTCAATATCTCAAACTCCAGCAACTTCTTCCTTCTCTCCACCATCTCATCAATTCTTGCAAGATACTGCTCCACATCTTTGACATTATCGGAACGCTCAATACGGTTATCCGGCAACACAAGTTTGGTAATACTGCCCGCGCCAACTGCTACGATGGTCTGCTTCTCTTCCATAATCAGCACATTGTAGATGCCGTCTTTCCCTTCTTTGGCAAAACCCACATTCTCCAAATTACCGGCCATATTTTTCTGACGATAAAGATAATAGGGCTCCATATCCAAGGATTTCGCGCAAGCCAATGTAAGCTCCATCATATCACTTGTATCATTTAATGCCTCGCGACCGTTTTTCTCAATCCATTCGCCCAGTTTAGACGCACGCTTAATCGCAAGAGAATGGGCGGTCAGGCTATCGGGATTCATCGCCTTGATTTCTTCCAGAGTCTTAGCCACCATATCCGCATCTTCGCCGGGAAGTCCAAGAATAATGTCCATATTGATATTGTCAAAACCGACTTCTCTTGCCAGGTCAAACGCCTCTCTCGTCTGCTCTATGGTATGGCATCTTCCGATCAGATCCAGGGTTTCCTGATTCATCGTCTGGGGATTTACGGAAATTCTTGTGATACCCAGCTTATATAACACTTCCAGTTTATCCCTTGTAATACTGTCGGGACGCCCTGCCTCCACGGTAAATTCAAGCAAATGCGACAAATCAAACTTGCCCTTCACATAGGTAATCAAATCCTCCAACTGCTCCGCAGAAAGAGATGTGGGCGTACCACCACCAATGTAAATCGTATTCAAAGGTCTGTCCTTATAGGTCTCACTCCAGAAATCGATTTCCTTTTTCATGGCATCGATGTATTCCTGCATACGGTTTTTCCACTTAAAAATAGGATTCGATGTAAAAGAACAATAAAGGCAGGTCGTAGGGCAAAAAGGAATGCCTATGTAGAGACTATACCCTCTTTTACAATCCAAGCGGTCCAAAATTGCCTTCTCTCGCTTGGCAATGCCGATACCCAATTCACACTTTTCATCGCTGACAAGGTGGGTTCCCTGTAAAAATGCCTTAATCTCTGTATCAGACTTCTCCTGCTCAAGCATCATCATAGCAAGTTTGGTCGGACGAATGCCCGTAAGATTGCCCCAGGGAAGTTTTTTGCCTGTAATCTTAGATAATGCCTGATAAAAGCAAAACTTAAATCTGTTTTTAACTTCTGACTTTTCGCCAATAAGAGAGATAGCATCCTCTGTAACAGTTTCGCCAAAGTGACATTTTAACACGAGTTCATTCTTCACGGGTTCAAGCAAGATATTCCAGTCATCATTCGTTTGTGCTTGGTTCGCCTTATCAACATCTTTTCCGACGCACTCATTTTCCGCTGCTGACATTTCTTCTTTTCCACATGCTTCCGCCTCGATTTCTTCTCTCACAAACACAAGTTCTTCCATCGGATAAAAGGCTTTCACCAAGGAATGCACATCATATTCATAATCAGGTTTTTTGCAAATAATCTTTATCATTCTACCAAAAAAGGGATTATGCTTTCATAATCCCCTCTCCTTTCTCATAATACGCCTATATTACACAGCAAAAAGGATTGTATGCCTTTTCATGCCCAATGGTTGTTGCATCACCATGACCCGGGTACACGTCCGTAGCATCCGGCAGTTTATATAACTTCTCCAACACGGATGTACGAAGCTGCCCTGCATCTCCCGTGGGAAAATCCGTTCTGCCTACTGATTCAAAAAATAAGGTATCTCCACTGATTAATACACCGTCTTCTTCGAAATAAAAGCATACACCGCCCACAGAATGTCCGGGGGTTTCAATCACCTTACATCTCATGGAACCTACGGTGATTTCATCGCCATCTTTTACGGGTACATCTGTTTTTACCACATAAGGCTTACCGATTAATATGGAATGGTTCATCTTCGGGTCTTCCAGAAGAATATTCTCCTTCTGGCCTGCATAGACAGTGACATCTCCAAACATCTCTTTTAATTCATTGGTAGCCATAAGATGGTCAAAATGCCCGTGGGTAATAAAAATTGCTTTTACCTCAAGTCCTTTGCTCTGCATGGTCTCGTATATTACATCTGCCTTGGTCGAAGGGTCCACAAGAATCGTTTCCTTCTCTCCTTCTTTGTGAAGATAATAGCAGTTATTCTCCAATCTTCCGAGAACCATATAATCTACAATCAGCTTACTCATTTTAGCTACTCGTCCTTTCTACATCCACTACGCTTTCCACCGTCATAATTTTGGCAATAATACGGTCTAACTCATCCTTGCTTGCAATTTCAAAAGAGGTCTGCATAGAGGAAATACCCTTTTTACTGGTCTTCGTGGAAAGACTTACAATATCAATATCCTTCTCTGTAAGCGCCTTAGCCACATCTGCCAAAAGACCATTTCGGTTATAGGCATAAATCACGATTTCTGCCAGGTACTTGGCGTTGGTATCTGTACCGGCGCCGCCCTGCTGCCACTGGGCATCAATCAGACGAATCTTATCTTCCATAGGCAAATTAATGACATTCACACAGTCCACACGATGAATGGATACACCACGGCCTCTGGTGACGAAACCTACAATATCATCTCCGGGAATCGGACTGCAGCACTTACCGAAACGGACCGCCACATCATCAACACCTTCTACCACAATACCGCCCTTAGGCTTACGGAATACTTTCTTCTCTGCGGTCTCTGCCACGGTTTCCAGTACTTCTTCATCTGTAGGCGTCTTCTTATGGTCTTTTTCATATAATTCCCACATCTTATTGATTATCTGGCCCTCTTTCAAGCCACCGTGTCCTACAGCAGCAAGAAGGGCATCCCAGCTGTGAAAACCATATTTACGCATAACAAATTCCGTATATGCCGGCTTCATCAAATCCGGTAACTGAATACCTTTCGCCTTACAATAAGCCAAAAGCAGTTCTTTACCCTTAACGATATTCTCTTCCTTAAATTCATTCTTAAACCACTGATTGATTTTGTTTCTGGCAAGGGTACTCTTAGCTATGGAAATCCAGTCTCTGCTGGGTCCGGTTGCATTATTGGAAGTAATAATCTGCACAACGTCACCATTGTTAATCACATAATCCAAACTTACCAGTTTGCCGTTTACTTTGGCGCCTACCATACGGTTCCCTACCGCACTGTGAATGCTGTATGCAAAATCAATGGTGTTAGATCCTGCCGGAAGATGCTTCACTTCACCGGTAGGTGTAAAACAATATACGCTGTCAGAGAACAAATCCAAGTCGCTCTTTAAAAGATGCATAAATTCCCTGTTATTATCAGACTCTTTCTGCCACTCAAGAATCTGACGTAACCAAGCCAGTTTCTCTTCTTCACCGCCGGCACTCTTCTTGCCGTCAGAAACTTCTTTATATTTCCAATGAGCCGCAATACCGTATTCGGCAGTTTTATGCATTTCATAGGTACGAATCTGAATCTCAAAAGGTTGCCCGGTGGAGCCAATCAACGTTGTATGCAACGACTGGTACATATTGTCCTTGGGCATGGCAATATAATCCTTAAAACGGCCCGGAATAGGCTTGTAAATCTCATGAATAACACCCAGTGCGGCGTAACAGTCCTTGACACTGTCTACAATAATACGCACCGCAAACAGGTCATAAATCTGGTCCAGAGATTTACCCTGATTCTTCATCTTTTTATAAATACTGAAGAAGTGCTTTACACGGCCGTCAATTTCAGCCTTAATACCGGCATTATGGATATGTTTGCTGACTTCATCGACAATGCTCTGCACATATGCTTCACGCTCATTCTTCTTAATGGCAATTTTATCTACCAAATCATAATATACATCAGGCTCGAGATATTTTAAGGACAAGTCATCCAACTCTACCTTAATCTTGGAAATACCGAGACGCTGTGCAATTGGTGCGTAGATATCCAAAGTTTCTCTTGCCTTCTCCTGCTGTTTCTCAGGGCGCATATGCTTAAGGGTTCGCATATTATGAAGGCGGTCAGCCAGTTTAATCATAATAACGCGGATATCCTTGGCCATGGCAAGAAACATTTTACGCAAATTCTCTGCCTGCTCCTCTAGTTTATCCCCGCCGGCAAATTCCAAGCGGCCTAATTTGGTTACCCCGTCTACCAGATTGGCAACATCCGTACCGAACATTTCCGCAATTTCATCATAAGTCATAATGGTATCTTCCACAACATCATGCAAAATACCTGCTACGATGGTCTCTTTATCCATTTCCAAATCCGCAAGAATTATCGCTACATACAAAGGATGGATAATATAGGGTTCTCCGGATTTACGAAGCTGGTCTTTATGGGCCTCGTTGGCTATATTATACGCTTTCTCAATCAATGTAATATCATCCGAAGGGTGATATTTGCGCACACGAACAATAAGGTCATTATAAAGCTGTTCCGGACTCAAAAACTCCTGTAACGACTCAATACGCCCATCGTCAATGATAAACTCATGTTTAATTGTTTTACTTTTATCCAGCGGTTCCATAAAAATGTTTCCTTCCGGTCTTCGTTCTTTCTGTTATGGCAGAAAAACTTTATGCTTCTGTTATTTATTATTTTATCAGTACAAAAATTATTTATGCAAATTTTACCAATCTGTCAATTTCACTACAGGCTTAAAACCTGTGGTCTTGCCGAATTTCATATTGTATTCGAAATTACTCAGGGAATCGGAAGGATCAATGGCATCCAGATTGATTTTATCGAAGGTTGCCCTGTCAAAAATGACAGATACATATGTAACTTCTTCCTGATTTCCCGTAGCAGTATTCAATGCATTGTCTACCGCATGTACAATTACCTTATCTACGGGTAAAAGTGCAAACATATCCCTTGCAATTCGAATCATTACGCTGCATACATAATCCTGCATCATTTCATAATAAGCAGTCTTGGTCATCTTCTTCTCCGATACATTACCTGCTTCGGTCAAAGTTACCATGGTATCAGGAATCACGTCCTCTTCCTTAATATTAAATTCCGCCACCATCAGCTTCGGATTATCCGTACCTAACTCAAACTGGCTGCCGAAATCTACCAGCTCTGAAAAAGGCTCTACCGCTTCAATAACTTCATAATAGGCGTCAATATCTCCTTCCAGCACACGTGTCTGCAAGCCGGCTAACTTACGCGGAATAGTTTCTACGCGGTTCCAATCGATTGCATCCGCACCGGTTCTGTGAATACCGATGATTTCATCTACCTGCTCGTTATATTCCTGAACCACTTCCCGGTTCTTTTCTAATTCTTTCTTCTTGGTCCTGTCTGTTTTGGCACTTTTCTTTTTATCACCAAAGGTTTTCGTATAAGAAATACCGGTGCCGGGAATACCTACGGTTGCTCTTCTCTGACCATTGGTGTTGATAGAATATCTTGCCCCTTTTACACCGAAACTCAAACCGGCACTTTTTTTATTTAAATTCAATTTCACGCCCGGTAACAGCGAAATACTTTTTCTGAAATTTAAACCCATAGCAACCTCCCCATCCGAAAATACACAATTTAAT
>X409_Impala__coassemble_463_pt1 | contig 18929 bp, 14 predicted proteins | sample X409_Impala__metabat2_low_PE_002 | metagenome-assembled genome bin X409_Impala
CTCGACACCACGGGTATGAACCGTGTGCTCTAGCCAACTGAGCTATCTCGCCATATGGTAGTCGCAAAAAGTATGAGTGGGACCTACAGGGCTCGAACCTGTGACCCTCTGCTTGTAAGGCAGATGCTCTCCCAGCTGAGCTAAGATCCCATAGCCTTTTTGCGACTGCCTTATTAATATACAAAAAACACGTGAAAGTGTCAAGCACTTTTTTCAAAATATTTACATTTCTTGGACAGAAGTTTCATAATCCGTCGCTTTATTGCACTTGCACAAGTCCTACATTCTCTCAGGTGCACTGAAACCAAGCACATCCATACAATTCTCTGCCACGTCCTTTGTAAGGCTTAAAAGTGCAATCCAACCTGCTTTTTTCTCCTCATCTTCCTCGGAAAGAATCTTTGTTTCATGATAAAAACTGTTGAATGCATTGGCCAAATCGTAAAGGTATGCACAGATTTTATGAGGAGCAATTTCTTCATAAGCACTTTCCATCACGCTGTTAAACAATACCAACTGCATCATTAAGTTCTTTTCGGAAGTATTGCTGTAGTTTTTGCAAGCCAAGCCTTCCAAAGAACCTCCATTCTCCGCATAACGCTTCAAAATAGACTTAATACGCACTACTGTGTAAAGCAAATAGGGGCCGGTATCGCCTTCAAAAGAAGTAAATCGGTCAATATCAAAGACATAGTCCTTGCTTGCCTGGTTTGACAAATCGCCGTATTTTAAGGCAGACAATGCAATCACCTTAGAGGTCTCTTCTGCTTCGGAACGTTCCATTTCACGGCCGGAAAGAATCTTTTTAAGCATTTCCTCGTTAATATCCGCAATTAAGTGTTCCAGACGCATAACGCCGCCCTGACGGGTTTTAAAAGGCTTGCCGTCCTTGCCGTTCATGGTACCGAAGCCTAAGAATTTCAAAGAAGTGTTCTCATCTACCAGTTTGGTCTTTCTTGCACAACGGAATACCTGCTCAAAATACAAGTCCTGACGCTTATCTACAACATAGATGATTTCGTCGGGCTTATACTCTCTCATACGTACCATAATAGTAGCAAGGTCTGTGGTATTATAAAGTGCCGCGCCGTCAGATTTCAGAATCATACAGGGCGGGATTTCTTTGGTATCGGTTTCTTCTTTTACATCTACTACCAAAGCACCTTCGCTCTCGTGGGCATAGCCTTCCTTCTTCATATAATCCACCATCTCGGGAATTACATCGTGAACATCGGACTCGCCCTTCCACAAATCGAATTCTACGGAAAGATTCTCATAATTCTTCTTTAAGTCTGTCACAGACACATTTAAAATATGCTTCCAAAGAGCGCGATACCCTCTCACACCATTCTGCAACTTAAAGGTATTCTGCATCGCTTCTTCCTTGTATGCAGGATCTTCTTTCGACTTACCGCTTGCGGTAGGATAAATTTCTTCCAATTCCGAAATGGTAAAAGGTGCCTCTGCAGGATATTCTCCTTCGAAACTTTCATCAAAATAAACCAAATCCGGCTGACGTAATTTTAACTCGGTAATGATAAGACCCATCTGTAAGCCCCAATCGCCCAAATGGATATCGCCGGTCACATCGTGTCCCATATATCTTGCAATTCTCTTGATGCTCTCACCGATAACCGCAGAACGCAAATGTCCTACGTGAAGGGGTTTCGCCACGTTAGGTCCGCCGTAATCAATCATAATCTTCTTAGGCTGTGCAGGTGCTTCCACACCAAACCTTGCTTCTGAAGCCATTTCGTTTAAGTACTTCTGAATCATTTCACCGCTTACATTTAAGTTTAAGAATCCGGGCGGTACTACCTCTGCTTTCTCAAATACTTCCGAATTCTTTAAATATTCTGCCACTTCATTCGCAATCATTACAGGTGCTTTTTTGTATTTCTTCGCCCCTGCCATCGCGCCGTTACACTGGTATTCGCACAGGTCCGGTCTGTTGGAGATGGTAACTCTTCCTAATTCCTTCTCATAGCCCGCCTGTTCAAAGGCATTGCCTACTTCATTTGACAATAAATCCAAAAACTTCTTCATTATTACTCTATTCCTCCGTTTCCGCCTCAGCGGTCATTTTTACATTTTATAAAAGCAACAAATCACCCAATAATACTTACTCCGCGTTTTTCTGCCGCTCTCTTTCCGCTTTGGAAAAAGCACAGCCGCAGTAATCCTGCCGATATAAATCGTATTTCTTTGACAACTCTATGCTTGTCTTGTATCCGTCCTTCTTCTTAAAATCCGACACCAGATAAGATACATCATATTCCTCTGCCAAAGCAAGTCCCAATTCGTTTAAAACCGTTGCATTTTTCAAGGGACTCACCGTTAGTGTAGTTGCAAAATAATCAAATTCCTGTGCCTTTGCAAGTAAAGCCGTCGCCTCTAAACGCTGGCGGAAACACAACTTACACCGCTCTCCGCCTTCCGGGCAATCTTCGTATCCTTTTACGAGTTCCAAAAAACTTGCCGGCTCATAATCGCCCTCGATACACTCAATCGCATATCCCTTGCCATCTTCGTTCAAACGGGCAATCAGACGTTTCTGCTCCTCCACCCTTTTATAATACTCCGTATCCGCAGTAATATTGGGGTTAAAATAAAAAACCGTCACCCTAAAATATTGTCGCAAATAGGTCAGCACATAACTGCTGCAGGGCGCACAACAACTGTGCAGCAACACCGTTTTCCCCTGTTCACTGTCTTTCGCAAGTATTTTTTCAAGTTCTGACTGATAATTCATAACTATACTTCCTCAGCCTTCTCTTCCGAAACCTTTTCTTCCGAAGTTTCAATATTACCTTCCGCAACAACTTCTTCTGAAACTTCCGGTTTTTCTTCCTTACACACCACATCCGTACGGCAATATTTTTCCAGAAAATCATCCATCGGAATCGGCTTGTCGTAATAATAACCCTGCACCATGGTACAACCCAATTCCCGCAAAGTATCAATCTGCTCTTTGGTCTCTACACCTTCGCAGATGACCTTAATATTCAATCCCTGCGCCATTTCAATAATCTTCTGCATGATTATAATGGAAGACTGGGATGCAACGGATTCACTCACGAATTCACGGTCAATTTTCAGAATATCGAAAGGAATATCCCTTAAAATATTCAGGGACGAATAACCGGAACCGAAATCATCCATGGCAAGATTTAAGCCCAATGCTTTTAACTGGTTTACCACTTCAATCATCTTGCTCTTTTCGTCAAAGAACACGGTTTCCGTAATCTCAATCTCCAAATTTTTCACATTGGTTTCGTATCTGGAAATTACTTTTTCCACATTTTTGATATAGTCCGGATTGTTAATCAGAATACGGGACTGATTCACTGAAATCGGGACAATTTTATAGATTCCTTCTGTTTCAATATCATGAATTCGTTTACATAACATCTCCAGCATATGAAAATCCAGTTTTTCAATAAAACCGTTGGATTCAAACAAAGGAATAAAATCTGACGGATACACCATGGAACCGTCTTTCTTAATCCAACGTACCAGTGCCTCCGCACCAATGAGACAATCATTTACGATATCCCACTTAGGCTGTAAAAAGATTTTAAATTCATCATTGATAATGGCAGACTGCATCTGGGACTCAATCGCATCCACCTTTTTCATGTTGGATACAATTTTTTCGGAATAAACGGCTTCCAGTACCTTCTCATTTCCGGTCAATGATTTTCTTGCTGCATTGGCATGGTCAATCATAATATCAATGTCGTAATCATCCTTACGCACCTGATAAATACCCATACGCAAACGGATCGGATAACGCACTTCGTTCAGTCTTGCGCACTCACCCACCGCCTTCGTATACGCCGAATATTTGGTTTTACGTTCCGCATCATTGATAACCAATGCCATAAAATGGTCGGAATTAATGCGGACACACAATTCGTTTCGGGAATAAATCCGTCCGAACTCCTGGACGCAGGCTTTTAGTACGGCGTCCGCCTTCTTGTGTCCGTATGCTTCATTGATGTATCGGAAATTTAAAATATCAAATCGATAAATCAAAAACGGGGTTTCTCTGTTTTGATTGATGATTTCCGCCGCTTTCTGACGAAAATAATTCAAATTTCTTCCGCCCGTCACTTCATCGCTGAATGCCAGACGCTCTACGTTTTTCTGGGAACTTCTTGCCTGAGACCATACGAAACCGATTGTCAGCATCATAATCACCAGGATAATCACCCAAAGTATAAAACTGCGCAACAGCACAGGTTGTACCATATCGTAAAGAATATCTTCATGAAACATAACCGTCAGAAAACGGTCCCTGGTTCCTCTTATTTCCTTGTATGCCACCAAAACATTTCTTCCGTCGTCAGAATAAAATTCAATATCACCTTCCGTTGCGGTGGAAAGAGAGATTCGCATTTTGTTAATCTGGTTATGGCTGTGATCACTTCCGTTACTGTATTCCGTCAAATCGTCAAAATAGGCATGACTCAGCCCCAACTCACGCACGTAATTATTATCTGCCGTTACCACCATACCATCTTTGGTAATGATACTGCACACACCTAAATTGCTTAAATACGTAAAGCACTCATCATCAAAAATATCCTGGTTTTGTCTTCTGCTCATTAAAAGGCAGGGCGCGTCATAACCATCCAGTTCAACACGTTGGATGCCTACCCAATAGGAAATATGTTCGCCTTTTACATTATGCCCTTCCTGGGTAATGCAGATAAACCCGTTGGTATATTCATAATTATGTATGGTCGATAAGGTTTCATACGCACCATCCTGCTCTTTTACGCCATTTGCATAATAGGTAATCCCCTCAGGCGTCGCAAGATAAAATTCATACCCCTCATACTCTTTCATATATTCCCACATAATGGAAACCACATCTCTGTTGTACTTATCATAAGTAATCGCATCTGCACAGGCCTGCGTCACTTCCTTCTGTGTTTCAACATCACTGTTAATCACTTCCAGGGCCACCTGCATATGTCCCATCAGGTTTTCTTCCGCATTCCGCTCACAGATTTTACCCACAATAAACAAATGAATACTGCATGCCAGCAAACATCCCAGAAGGATTACAAGACCGGTAGTCAAAATTTTAGCCGTAACCGTATTGATTTTTCGATTGGAATTCATCTTGCCGCCTCCTTCTGCGCATACTTGTTAAAAGTATATCACAGAAAGTAAAACCAAACAACTATTTTACATTTTTCTTCCATATCGGAAACCGCCATAAAATATTCCCTTCACACTACTGTTTAACATTGCAGAAACAGGAAAAAAATAGTATTATATCAATAGTGTAAAATCTGTAAAAGTGAAGAAAGGAAACCTATTATGCCTGAAGTATATAAAATTTCCAAAACCACCGTTATCAAAAATTCCATCCGCAAAGCCATTCACGGCAAGGATGATGTCATTGATGCCGTAATCTGTGCGCTTCTTGCCGGCGGACACGTTCTGCTGGAAGACATTCCGGGCGTTGGCAAAACCACCCTGGTTACCGCATTGGCAAAGGTTCTGGCTTTGGATTATAAAAGAGTACAGTTTACACCGGACGTACTTCCCAGTGATTTGACCGGTTTTAATATGTACGATAAAAACACCGGAAACTTTAGTTTCCACGAAGGTGCCGTTTATACCAATCTGTTTTTGGCGGATGAAATCAACCGAACATCGCCCAAAACCCAGTCTGCGCTTCTGGAAGTAATGGAAGAAGGACATGCTACGGTAGACGGTGTTACCAGAGATTTACCCAAACCGTTTTTTGTCATTGCAACCCAGAATCCAATCGGCGCTTCCGGAACCCAGAAGTTACCGGATTCCCAGTTGGACCGTTTTATGATCAGACTATCCATGGGCTATCCCAACCACAAAAGTGCCATTGAAATTCTAAAGGGAGATTCTCATGACGTTATCCGTAACTTAACTTCGGCTGTAGAACAGGACGACCTGCTTTTCTTCCAGAATGCGGTTGCAAACATCCATGTTTCCGAAGGTTTATACGAATATGCCGTTTCCTTAACGGAAGCCACCAGAAATCCGAATCTTTTTGCCTTGGGCTTAAGCCCCCGCGGCAGTATTGCCCTTATGAAAATGGCTAAGGCGCACGCCTTTTATAATGAGCGTGATTATGTTGTGCCCGAAGATTTCCGCGATGTCTTTGAATATGTGGCCAACCACCGCGTTATTTTATCCACCAAAGCCAAAGCCGGCGGTATTTCCGTAAGCGATGCCTTAAAACAGGCCTTTGAAAGCGTACCGCTCCCGAAGGATAAATAATTTTTGACAGCAGAAAGGGAAGTATACCTTGAAGAAGCATTGGTTTCAAATAATCGGATATTTGCTGGGGATTCTCATCCTCTGGGCCTGCATTGTAATTTTTCAGCAGCCCTTTCTTTTGATGCTTCTTTTCCTTCTGATTATTCTGCCCTGCTTAAGCATTTGGCTTTTTCATCTGGCAACGTCTAAGTGTACCGTCCGGGTTTACAGCGAAGTGTCCGCAGTGGAGAACGGCAATACCGTCCCCATTGTATTGGAATGCCGAAACGATTCATTTTTTCCGCTGTTTACCTGCATATTTGCTTTTACGTTGCAGAACTTCTATAAACCGAACAATACGACGCATAAATTGTCGCTTCCCATCCTGCCCAGGCGGACCAACACCATCCGCATCCCGGTGGACACCGCTTATTGCGGTATGTTGTCTTTGGAAGCCGAGGTGCTCTATGTGTCGGACTACTTACATTTTCTAACCAAAGAAATTCCTTTGGAACAGAAGGTACAGGTACCTGTTTTGCCTGCCACCTGCTCCGTTCAAATCCCTTCCACCGCACCGGTAACGGACGGCATGGAGGAGTTTACGGAATCCGACCACAAAGGCAATTTATCATCTGACATCAAAGAAATCCGCGAATATCGTCCCGGCGACCGCTTACAACGTATTCACTGGAAGTTATCCGCGAAACTGGATGACCTTTTGGTAAAAGAAATGGCGCATACCACCATACTTTCCCTTGTGGTTTTACCGGAGTGCAACCGGGAACAGATTCAGGATACCGCCATTGTACTGCGCTCCGTCATGGAGCAACTCTGGAAAAGGGAAGAACGGTTTGAAGTCTGCTTATACAATGCAGCAGCCTGTGATTTTTCTTATTTTTTAATTACGGAAGAAAGTCAAATTACGGAAGTGTTGATTCACTTCTTTTATATGCCTTTATATGACGGCGTTGATGAGGCCAAAGAAGCCTATTTTGCTTCTGCCCAGAAATCCGCAGTCATTCTGCAAATTTGCGGAACCGGTCTGAAAAGACTGGACAGCGAAACCATTATCGGATAGGAGTATGCCATGTTTCCTTTCTTTGAAAAAAGAAATAAAACCAAAGAACTGGCGCAAACCGGCCTCTATGTGGGTGCCATCCACAATCAGGACGGGTTGAACCGTTTTCTCATCTGTCTGTTCCGCGGACTGATGGTGTTTTTGGCATGCTACGGTTCCATCGTGGGCGTGATAAAAGCCTTTGATATTCCTTTTAACTCCACGGCGGTCACCCTTGCGTTCCTGATTCTCTCGCTTATGGCATCTTTCCTCTATATTAATAAAATCGTCTTTTATGTCGGTTACTTTGCACTGCTGTTCGGTTTTACGTACGAACTGGTGCGCTACTACCCTTACGCAAACAGTGGTTTTCAGGCCGTTACCAACATTGTTTACGAAGAGTACTCCGACTATTTCAAATTACTTTCCCTGCGAGAAGCACAGGAGTTGATTGAAAACCGTTATCTGACCGTAACCGTTGCCATGATTTTAGTCGGTGCTTTTCTGGCAATTCTTTTAAACGTAACCATTTCCGGATATATGAATCTTTTGGAAACCATACTGATTACGTTTCCGTTTCTGGAAATCGCCTTCTACATCGAAAAAAGACCTCCTCTTTATTGTCTTATGATGTTGTTAACCGCATATATTTGTGTAGGAATCCAGCAGGCCGGCAGGCATTTTAAAATGCAGGTAAAAGGAAAACATACCCCGGAATATTTACGTTTCCGGCGTAAAAATACCACAACCTATACGTATCAGAGTACGGCCAAGGGTACCTTACAAACCCTCCTGTTCTCTGCTTTACTTTCTGTATTACTGGGCTTTGGCTTTTATAATTCTTATTATGCCGAAGTGCCTATACAGCCCACCAATGCGATTAAAGCCAAAACGGATGAGTATGTTAAAACATTTGTACAAAGCGGTTTCACGGGATTATTGGACCGCTATGATTCCACCGGCGGTTTGAATCACGGACGACTGGGTGGCGTCAGTGCAATCCGCCCCGACTTCGAAACAGACCTGACCGTAACATTTGCACCCTACTCTTATAAGACCGTATACCTGAAAAGTTTTACGGGAAGTCATTATGCCGGTAATCAATGGATGGAGCATGCCTACTTAAGTACCTGGCCGGATGCGATGACTGCCCTTCCGGAAGAAGTCCTTGCTTCTTCTACTATGATTTCTTCTGAAAATGCCGTGTATATGACAGCAGATGTCATTGCTGAATATGATGCACAATACAAACCGGCAACCGATTCCGCCGGCAAAATGGAAATCATCAACGTGGACGCCGGCAACGAGGTATTTTATCCTTACTATTCTTCTTCCGATGATTGCGTAATGAGCGACAGTCAGACTGTAATGGTATCTTATACCCCTTATATGGGACATTATGATGAAACGGTAAGCGCTTATGATTTGCCTGAGTATTATGACTTTTATGTAAACCAATTTTGTCTGCAGGTTCCGGACGATTTGCGTCCCGCACTGGAACAATACTGTTCCGAACAGGAATTCCCCGGCATTGTCAGCGGCGAATTTACGGAAGCCACTGTAGACCCGGAAGATATCAATGCCTATCGTCTGGCCGTTGCCCAGGCTGTTTACGAACATTTTGTGGCTGATTTTGACTATACTATGTCGCCGGGTACCACACCCTACCGACGGGATTTTGTAGAATACTTTTTAACCGCACAGAAGCGCGGCGTGTGCGCACACTTTGCCGCTTCCGGAACCATGTTATTACGAACCATGGGAATTCCTGCCCGCTATGTGGAAGGCTACTGCATTCCCTTATCGGTAATGTCAGAAGGTCAGGCCGTAAATGCTCCTTACAGCGAATGGTACCAGGGTCCTACTCAAGTAACGGAAGAAGGTGTCCTTACCGTAGATGTTACGGATGCACAGGCTCACGCCTGGGTAGAAATCTATTTGGAAGGTTACGGATTCGTTCCGTTCGAAATGACACCGCCCGACTTTATGGATGAGACACCGCTCAACTTCAATTTCGGTGGTTTGTTTGACAATTTGTTCTCTATGGAACTTCCCGTTAACAACATAACGAATTATGACGAAACCGAATTGGAACAAAACGAATTGTCCATGTTCACTTTTACCTTTAAAACATCCGCGACACCGTTCCTGATTATGCTGGCTTGTGTCATCGGTGTTATCGGACTTATATTTGCAGGAAACCGCCTGTACCGCGTATATCGGCGCAAGAAACTCTTAAAGGCCGCAAATTACGCCGCAATCGTGTATGAAGACTATTTAAGCCTTTGTCAAAAAATACGGGCTAAAAAAGCCTTTGACAACCCCAATCCCCTGCCGGATGAGTTATGTGCACATCTGAAAGACGCGCTGGCACATTTAGATTTAACGCAGGAACAAACCGATGAAATCAATCACTTATTTGTATTGGTAGAAAAATCACTTTACGCTCCTGCTAAAATGACAGCAGAAGAATACGGACAATTCCAATCTTCCTTGAAATCTGTTCATCAATTATTAAAGTTAAAAAAGAAGAAATAATCAGTCGAACGAGCGTGAGCGTGTTCTGTTGGAATATAAAATAATCCATACAATCTAAGTGAACCAAGCCAACGAAACGGATTGCGAACAAAAAAGAATGGCGTACCATTACGGTACGCCATTCTTTTTTATAATGCTTAAATAAATTACATAAAGTATTTTACGCCGGATTCGAAGATCTTAAGATCCTGTTCGCCGTAGATGTTGATAGCCACACCGTCGCCGCGACGTTCTGCGTGTGCCATCTTACCAAAGCATCTTCCGTCAGGTGATGTAATACCTTCGATGGATGCGTAAGAACCGTTGATGTTGTATTCTTCGTCCATGCTTACATTGCCGTCCGGGTCTGCATACTGGGTTGCAATCTGTCCGTTAGCAGCGAGTTTTTCAATCCACTCCTTAGGTGCTACGAAACGTCCTTCACCATGGGAAGCGGGGCTTGTGTAGGTCTTACCAACCTCTGCCAACTGTAACCAGGGTGACTTGTTGGAAACAACCTTGGTATACGCCATCTTAGAGATGTGACGGTTAATGGTGTTAAAAGTCAATGTAGGTGAATCTTCTGTCTGTCCCACAATCTCACCGAACGGTACCAAACCTAACTTAATAAGAGCCTGGAAACCGTTACAGATACCGAGTGCCAAACCGTCTCTTTCGTTTAATAACTTCATAACCGCTTCTTTTAAGGCTTCGTTCTGGAATGCGGTTGCAAAGAACTTCGCACTACCATCAGGCTCATCACCTGCTGAGAAACCGCCGGGGAACATGATAATCTGTGCCTTTGCAATTTCTTTTACATACATATCAACAGACTCTCTGATGTCACTTGCGCTTAAGTTTCTAAAGATTCCTGTTGTTACGGTTGCTCCTGCACGCTCAAATGCTGCGGTACTGTCGTATTCGCAGTTGGTTCCGGGCATTACAGGAATAAATACGTGAGGTTTTGCCACCTTATTCTTGCAGATGTAGATATCCTTTGCATTGTACTCAGGAATATCAATCTTCGTATCATCGTAAGTTACACGGCTGGGGAATACCTTTTCCAATTTCGACTTAAAGGAATCTAACATTTCAGCATGTGAAATTACGGTTCCCTTATAAGAGAAGTCTCCGTCTGTTACAGTACCAACCAATGTATAGTCACAAGTAATCTTTGCTACGTTTTCGGGTGCAACTTCTACAACAATGTTGCCCAATTCATTTGCAAACAATGCCGGTAATTCCAATGCATCATCCATTGCAACGCCCAGGCCGTTACCAAAGGCCATTTTACTTACTGCAGGTACCAAACCATAAGCATCCAACGCGTATGCGGATTCTACAATGCCAGCCTGCATATAACCATGAATTGCATCGTAAAGTGCCATAACCTTATCGTACTTCGGAACGTCATATTCGTCCTTCTCGATTGAGAACTTCACAAGTTTATTGCCGGCTTTCTTAAGTTCCGGAGTAATTACATCCTGTGTCTTAGCCACATCTACTGCGAAAGAAACCAATGTAGGAGGTACGTCGATATCCTGGAAGGTTCCGGACATACTGTCCTTACCGCCGATGGAAGGAAGTCCGTAACCCATCTGTGCATCATATGCACCTAAAAGTGCTGCAAAAGGCTGGCTCCATCTGTAAGGATCTTCTGTCATACGACGGAAGTATTCCTGGAAGGTAAAACGAATCTTCTTGTAATCGCCGCCTGCTGCCACAATCTTCGCCATAGATTCGGTTACTGCATAAACCGCACCATGGTAAGGGCTCCAACTTGAAAGATAAGGGTTAAAGCCATAACTCATCATAGTCACTGCATCTGACTTACCGCCAAGAACGGGCACTTTTGCTACCATAGTCTGTGTCTCTGTCAACTGATGCTTACCGCCGTAAGGCATAAGCACTGTTCCTGCACCAATGGAAGAGTCAAACATTTCCACAAGACCCTTCTGAGAACAGGTGTTCAAATCATGAACGCTTTCCATCCATGCTTTCTTTACATCGTCTTTTGCAACTGCATCTGCTACTGCATCGCAGGCAATTTTATTGAAGTAATTGTCCTTTTCATCCGGCATATCTACCGCCACCTTGGTAGACTGGTGAGCACCATTGGTATCAAGGAATGAACGCTTAATGTTAACGATTTCCTTGCCTCTCCATACAAGAACAAGACGCTTCTCTTCTGTTACGGTTGCCACGCAAACTGCCTCTAAGTTCTCTTCTGCAGCATATGCAAGGAATGCATCCACATCCTTAGGGTCAACCACGACTGCCATTCTTTCCTGAGATTCGGAAATAGACAATTCTGTACCGTCAAGACCTTCATACTTCTTAGGCACCTTATCCAATTCTACTCTAAGACCGTCAGCCAATTCACCGATTGCTACGGAAACACCACCGGCACCGAAGTCATTACACTTCTTGATTAACTTGCTGACTTCCGCTCTACGGAACAATCTTTGGATTTTACGCTCGGTAGGAGGGTTACCCTTCTGTACTTCCGCACCACAGGTCTCGATAGAGGATACTGTGTGTACCTTGGAAGAACCGGTAGCACCGCCACAACCGTCACGACCTGTACGACCACCAAGTAAGATGATGATATCACCGGGATCGGAATTTTCACGAATAACGTTACGTCTGGGCGCTGCACCCATAACAGCACCGATTTCCATACGTTTTGCAACGTAGTTAGGATGATAAATTTCTTTTACAAGACCGGTTGCAAGACCAATCTGGTTACCGTAGGATGAATAACCGCTTGCTGCACCTTTTACAAGTTTCTTCTGTGAAAGTTTACCCTGCATGGTTTCTGCGATGGGCACGGTAGGATCTGCCGCGCCGGTTACACGCATTGCCTGGTATACGTAAGAACGTCCTGATAAGGGATCGCGGATTGCACCGCCAAGACAGGTTGCCGCACCACCGAAAGGTTCAATTTCGGTAGGATGGTTATGTGTCTCGTTCTTAAAACTGATTAACCATTCTTCGGTAATCACACCCTTGCCGTCGTTGTAGTCCACTTCCAAAGGCACTACGATAGAGCAGGCATTGATTTCATCAGACTTCTCCATATCTTCCAATTTGCCGTCTTTCTTAAGCTTACGCATTGCCATAAGGGCAAGGTCCATAAGACAAACGAACTTATCGTCTCTTCCGGCAAAAATTTCTTCTCTGGTTTCAAGATAGTTGTTGTATGTTTTCTCCAAAACAGGCTTATAAAAACCTTCGTCAAACTTCACATCTTCCAACTCTGTAGAGAATGTGGTATGTCGGCAGTGGTCTGACCAATAGGTATCAAGTACCTTAATTTCTGTCATGGAAGGATTACGCTTCGCATCCTCTTTGAAATGGTCGCGGATAAAGCAGAAATCCGTAAAAGTCATAGCAAGGCCGAGGCTGTCATACAGGCTCTTTAAATCTGCATCTGACATAGTGATAAAATCTTCCACGATTGCCACGTCTTCCGGCACATCAAACTCTGTTACCAACGTATCAGGTTTTACCATACCTGTTTCTCTGGAATCTACAGGGTTGATACAATATGCCTTAATTCTGTCGAAATCCGCATCGCTTAATTCACCGCAAATCAAATATGTGGTTGCAGTCTTAATGATAGGCTCCTCGTCCTCTTTTAAGAACTGGATACACTGTACTGCAGAGTCTGCACGCTGGTCGTACTGTCCGGGTAAATATTCTACCGAGAATACGCGACCGTTTGCAGGCACTTCTATTGTTTCTAAGAAAAGTTTATCAACAGGGGGCTCTGAAAATACAGTCTTGCACGCTCTGTCAAAAATCTCCTCCGATAAATTTTCCACGTCATAACGTATAAAAACTCTGACCTCTTCTACACTGTTCAAACCAAGGTAATTCTTAAGGTCTTCTTTTAACTCACTTGCTTTTACCGCAAAGTCAGCCTTTTTCTCAACATAAATACGTTTTACATTTCCCATATAGGTTTATCCTCCAACAAACTATCCTTTGTGCGCATAGTCACACATATCCCATTATATATGGTTTGTGACAAGTTTTCAATGCGGAAAAAAAGAAAAATGGAAAATAACGCGAAAATCACTATCCCTGATTCTACTCAGATAGTTTACTTTCAATTTCTTCTACGGTCGGTAGACTACTCTTAAACTCTTCGCGAAGTACTTTTGTACATAGAACAATGCCTCCTGTACACTATGATACTTATACATAATTCGCTGGTTATGTCCCCAAGGGATGCTTTTTATCATATTTTCAATAAGTTCCATTTGGCTTACAGGTTGTAAGCCATTTTCCTCAGAATTATAAAACTTATACCAGTACCGTATACTTTTCAAATTTTGTACAGAAAAACCGGACATATCCGGAAATGTTTTTTGCAAATCCTTACTCATAGTCGCCAGAAATGCATCACCCCATTTCGAATTTTTATGACACAACAATAATTAAAACTATACCGATGATGCAATAAATTAATGCTTTCAAACTTAATCACCCCTTATATCACTTCTCAATAAACTCAACACGCATTCCTGTTATTTTTGTTTGAAATATATTTACCCGACTAATATCATATGATTTGCACCTTATCATCTCGTTAATGACATCAATTCATAATACACACTACTACCATCCAAAGAAGTAATAATAATATAATCCGTTGTCTCAACAGGAAGATACAAACGTTCATAGAATATATATGGAACCCAATATTCAAAATAGGGAAAATCAACCGGCTGCAATGTTATATACTGTTCTGTATTAATGTATGTCCAATTCATTTCGTTCAGTGCTTCAATTTCACTTTCTTCCATTACTCTGCTATATATCTTGTTATTATATTTAACCTGTTCCTTCATCACAACATAATGACCAACAAAACAATCTCCTCTAACATTAATTAAAATAATCGTTCCCATTATGTAAATCAAAACAGGTGCTATAAACAGAAAAACTAATATTATTCTTATTTTTTTTCTATCTACCTTTTTCCCATTTTCACACTTAGGAAATATTGTAACAGTAAGAAAAAGTACACATATCAATATAATAAAAATTTGCATTCCTACTACTATCTCCTTAATTAAAATCCATTAAAACATAATTCTGTATAGCGGAATCACCTACTGCTCTCTATCGCGTCATTGCTCATCTAATATAAGGTCGTTGCTGTAGCGAAACACAACAACGACCTTACTTTAAATTTATTAATCCTCTACTCGCTGATAAACTTCACTATATGAGTCTATTCCGGCCCACACATGTATATATAGATATTCTTCATCTTTAGAGACTAATAATTCATCTAAAAAGTGTCCCGGTATCCAGTAATGCAAATATGGAAACTGCATTTTCTCTCCTCGCACATATCCGTGTTCTATCCAATTTCCCTGCACCCTTTCATCGACAAGATCGCATTTCTCCTTATCATCTGTAATTGAAACATAATAATTATCTTCATAATAAATATAATCTTCCTCTTCACTATAAACATGATATGCAGGAAAATCGTCTCCGCGTATTATAATTAGTATTATTGTCATTACAGAATACAAGATAATTGGTGCTATCACTATACCCACAATTATTATCCATGTCTTCTTTTGCTTCATCGTATCAACAAAATATTCCTGCTTCTTAATTTTGCTGAAATAAAATAGATATGTAAATATGACACCTATCATTAATAAAATAATTAATAAAACAAATAGAGTTTTCATATTCTTCTACTGTACCTGCTCCCTTACATCTTCTCTTACGTAATAAGTTGCCTCACTGTACCAGTGGTCCCACACTTTCAAATAAATCGGTTCTAAATTCCCCGGCACCAACAATTCATCCCAAAATCCTTCCGGAAGACAGTATTCCCAATACGGAAAATCTATCTTTCTATCCGTAATATACATGTCGGAATCTTCCCAATGTTCTGCTCCATACTCGACCGCTTTCTTCTCCATTTGCTCATTTGTTATCTTATAATATTCACTGCTGTTGTAATAAAACATTTCTCTGCCACCGGGATTATAATATGCTACAAAATTCTCTCCTTGTTTTAGTACTGAAACACTTACCAATATTGTATATAAAAAGATTGGCAACAAAACTATGGTTACAATAATACCACATATATTTATTATCTTTTTTCGATATTTTTTATTTACAATTAAAAGTATGATATGAGCAAGTGCTAAAATCACAACACTTATCAACACAATCCACGCTGTAATAACCATCTTAAACACCTCTTTTACATATTTATCACTATATTTACCAAAAAGAGCAAGGCAAATTCATTCATAAATCTGCCCTATTGTCTTTGATTCTAATTTACTCACTATAACTATCTTGTCTAATATAGTGAACACCTGATGTAGTTCTTAAATAAATTGGGTCTAAATCACCTGGAACAATCACCTCATTACGAAAAAATTTCGGACACCAATATTCTAAATATGGAAAACCAACCGGACTATCTCCTATGATGTAGGTATCTGTATATTTCCATTCTCCGGCACCATACTCATATGCCTTGTTTATCAAAGCCTCATCATATACTGATATAAAAGAGTACCCTTGTCCGTTATAATATATTACTGAAATATTATTGTTCAATCTTAGTCCGCTCCAATCGATATCACAATAATATCCTGCAAAACAATCTCCCTGCACCATAATCAAAAAACTGGTACCGATTGCATATATGAGAACAGGTGTCAAGAATACCGTTACCACAATCGCCACTTCTTCTTAAGCATCGTTTTTATTTTATTACGGTAACCTTCATTCTTTTTATAAAAGATAAAATTCGTTATTACAAATCCTACTAAAATTATAAAAACAATCCACGCTGCAATAACCATTCTAAACACCTCTTATCAAATCATAAAAACTATAATCATGCATAATCAGGCAATTTTATCTGTAAATCTGCCCACACTAATTATTTGCGCCTATTCTTTCCATATATATATCCTGTCTTATATAGTCAGTTGTAGAGCCTGCCTTTGTAACACGTATATAAATTGGTTCTTTATCCCCCGGTATAATTACCTCACCACAAAATATTTTCGGGTACCAATATTCCAAATACGGGAAGCAAACCTGACTATCTCCCACAATATAAGTATCTGTATATTTCCATTCTCCTGCACCATATTTATAGGCTGTTTTCTCCAACTCCGTATCATAAATAAAAATGTATTTACTACCATTATAATATATTGTTACATAATCGTACCACTCTTTACCGCCATAATACCCCACAAAACAATCTCCCTGCACCATAATCAAAAAACTGGTAACAATTGTATAGATGAGAATATGCGTCAAGAATGCCGTTACCACAATCGTCCACTTCTTCTCAAGCATCCTATTGATTTTATTACGGTAACCTTCATTCTTTTTACAAAGGATAAAATTCGTTATTACAAATCCTACTAATATTATAAAAATAATCCACGCTGCAATAACCATAGCGGCCTCCTTACCATAATAACCTTTGAAATAAGGTCGTTGCTGTAGCGAAACACAACAACGACCTTACTTTAAATTTATTGCTCCTCTACTCGCTGGTACATATTGTTAAATGTAGTACTTCCCGCCCATATGCGTGTAAATAGATATTCTTCGTCTTCCGAGACTAATAAATCCTCTAAAAAATATCCCGGTATCCAGTAATGCAAATATGGGAACTGCATTTTCTCTCCTCGTACATATCCGTGTTCTATCCAATTCCCCTGCACTCTTTCATCGACAAGATCGCATTTCTCCTTATCATCTGTAATTGAAACATAATAATTATCTTCATAATAAATATAATCTTCCTCTTCACTATAAACATGATATGCAGGAAAATCGTCTCCGCGTATTATAATTAGTATTATTGTCATTACAGAATACAAGATAATTGGTGCTATCATTATACCCACAATTATTATCCATGTTTTCTTTTGCTTCATCGTATCAACAAAACGTTCTTGTTTTCTATATGCACTAAATGAAAATAAGTATATTGATATAATACATATTACCACAATTAGAATAAATATAATTAATAGAATCTTCATGTTATGTTCCCCATTTCATTTTTTGTGTACACTTTAAATAGATGTAACATACACTAAAATCTCAGAATCTTTTGTAAATGTTGCATATCCTGTAATTTCACCTACAGTTTTATATGTATTACACATTCCATATATATTAAAATCATATAGGTTAGGATGATTGTCATATCTCCAATCATAGTAATCTAAAATATAATATTTAAACTTAAGTGTATACGATTCACCATCATAACTACATTCCGCAACCATCGCTGCTTTTGCTGAATTTACAGACAAAAAAGCAATTGGATTGAATACCACCGCAGCAAAATCACCTGACAAATCCGATGCTCCTATATAGGCTCCCGTCCAGTCATTGCTTGGTGATGTAGCAATATAGCGAACCTCCCCCGGTTCCATTACCTTCACACACTCATCCTTGAAATCATAGAGATTATACAAACTAGTATATTGTACTGAAGATGAGTATACCCTTTTCCCATCATAATCATATATAGTTCCTTCATTTGCAAAATAGTGTTTAAGAAATTCCACTGGCAATACCGGTATACCGGTTGACGCATCAGCAACATTAATTAAAATAAGCCATCTTGTATATGGTATCCATATCGTATTCTCATTTGCCGACAAATCTAATGAATTATGTAAATTTGCAAGCCCATATATAGATGCCCCCTCACGGTCAACGGGATCTGCTGGAGTTCCTGCTACTTCTTTATCCACCAACAAATGATATATCGCATTATCTAACAAGTTACACTTCGGCATATAATCCAAACTATCCACATACATAAAATCATTTGACAACGTATCCGCCATATTTGGATCACTCAACCACTTATACACCTGAAAGGTCTTCTTAGTTCCTTCTCCGTCTACTTCAACAACAATATCCACCAATTCGCCCATCTCTTCGCCATCGGTTCTATTATCCTTATCTGTATATTTTGTTCCCGGATCCGTAGTAATAACCCTTCCATTCGGAACACGCATACCATTGATTTCATATACATCCGGCAAACCGTCTTCAT
>X409_Impala__coassemble_466_pt1 | contig 18705 bp, 11 predicted proteins | sample X409_Impala__metabat2_low_PE_002 | metagenome-assembled genome bin X409_Impala
CATCAAAGTTTATTTATTTTGATTTTTAGCAAAAGAGGGTAGATATGAAAAAAGGAATAAGAGCGGTTACTTTTGGTATCATTGCAATCTTATGTATCTGTCAGGTTTATAAAATACTTTCTTGGAAGGATACCACAGGGGCATATCTTTCTGCTACACAACAGTTATATGCGACGGAAGATGAATTGATTGATTTGGTTTTTATGGGGAGCAGTCATTGTTATTGCGGTGTAAATCCTTCGGTATTATGGGATACATACGGAATCAGTGCCTTTGATATGGCAATATCCGGTCAGGATAAATCCTCTACGTACCACACCTTGAAGGAATTGTTGAAAACACAGTCGCCCAAGGTGGTGTGCATTGATATGTGGGGAGTGGTATTTGAAGAGCATGGGGTAGAAAGTAATGTATACAGAAATATGCTGTCCATGAAGACTTCCTCTAATTCCGTTGAATTGGTACAAAGTTACATTGAAAAGGAAGAACAGGCAGATTATATTCTCCGTTGGCCCATTGTACATACGAGATACCGGGAATTACAGCGGTATGATTTCGTACAGAATGATGTAAGTATCTACGGAAGGGGATTTTTCTCAAATTATTATATCGCACCGCAGAACGTATTTGATACCGGTATAAAAGAATGTACGGCGTTAAGTGAAGCAAACCGGAAGTGGATTGACGATTTGATAAAATTGTCCGAAGAGGAAGGATTTACATTGATTATGTTTTTGGCACCTACTTCCTTAACGGCAGAAGAACAAATGATTGTTAACGGTGCAGAGCAGTATCTTAATGAGATGGAAATTGAAGTGATTGATTTTAATCATTTGGTGAACGAGGTAGGGATTGATTATAATACCGATTTTACGGATAGTTTTCATCTGAATACGCGAGGTGCCAATAAACTTACGGCTTATTTTGGAGAGTATCTGACGGCAAATTATGATTTTGAAGATCACAGAGGAGACGAAGCCTATTATTTGTGGGATGAATGTTCCGTATATATGGAGCATAAAGCATATCAGGAAGAGCTAAAATCAACGAAAGATGCGTGGCAATATTTTACGAAACTGACGGAGAGTGAGGATGTGACCGTGATTCTTTCGCTGGATGGCACTTATCAGGATTCTACCTTGGAATTGATGGGATTTGCAGAGTTGTTTGGCATTCCGTCATCCGAGTATTATTTGGGCGGTAAATGGATTTATGAAAACGGACAAATCATATACTATATGAACAGCGGTATAACGGAAGAATATGTCTATGACTTAAACGAGGCGGATACGTTGCGATTGTGGAATCAGTTAGACGCACTCAACAGGGTGCAGATAAACGGAGAGTCCATGAATACCGTTTATAACGGCTTGTCCGTTACGGTATATGATAAATTTACCGGAGAAATTGTGGATCAAAGAGGTTATTTTTAATCATAAAAAATGGGGATTTGGAGGAGAACAAAATGGTTTTTAAATGTAAAATGTGTGATGCGTCATTAAATATTCAGGAAGGAGATAAAATCACTACCTGTGAATATTGCGGGACAACGCAAACGGTGCCGCAGATTAACAATGAGCGAGTGGCGAATCTTTATAATCGTGCAGATCATTATCGTAAAAATAATGAGTTTGATAAGGCCCTTGCCCTTTATGAGGAGATTTTGAATGAATGTCCGACGGATGCGGAAGCATACTGGTCCATCATTCTTTGTCAGTATGGTATCGAGTACGTGGAAGAGGGAGGAAAGCACATTCCTACCGTAAACCGTATGCAACTCACCTCTATTTTTGATGACCAGAATTATAAGGCTGCCTTAAAATATGCACAGCCCGAACAGAGTACGGTATATCAGGCGGAAGCCAATGCCATTAATGAAATACAGAAGGGAATTTTGGCTATTTCCAATACGGAAGAGCCTTATGATATTTTTATCTGCTATAAAGAGACGGATGAACGCGGAAGAAGAACCATGGACAGTGTTTTGGCAACGGATATTTATGATAAGTTGACTGACGCCGGCTATAAAGTGTTCTTTGCCAGGGTAACCTTGGATGACAAGTTCGGTGTGGCATACGAGCCTTACATATTTGCGGCGTTACAGTCTTCCAAAATTATGATTGCCATCGGTACCAAGCCTGAGTATTTCAATGCGGTATGGGTACGTAACGAGTGGAGTCGTTATCTTGGTATGATTAAAAAAGGTGCGAAGAAAACTTTAATTCCTGCGTACAAGGATATGGATCCTTATGCAATGCCGGAAGAGTTTGCGCATTTGCAGGCAATTAATATGGGTGAACTTGGTTTCCATCAGGATTTATTGCATGGTATTCGTAAAATTCTTGGCGTGCAAAGCCCTACGCCTAAGGCAACCGGGTCAAACGGCGGGGTAAGTGTTGAAGGGCTTGTGCAAAGAGCATTTATCTATTTAGAGAGCGAGGACTGGGATTTTGCCGACGAATGCCTGGAAATGGTATTAAACAACGACCCGAGAAAGGCGGAAGCATATCTTGGTAAATTGTTGATTTCCTTAAAGATTCCCCGTAAAGAAAGTCTCGGTACTGCGCCGATAAGTTTCGAAAATGATGCGAATTACCAGCGCGTTCTTCGTTTCGGTGATGAAGAACTGAAGAGATTTGTGCAGGATGCGCTTGAACTGGTAAAAGAGAATGAGTACGAAGCTAAATATCAGGAAACCTGCAAAACTGCCAGAAACACCATTTATCCTGCAATTTTATTAGACTGTGCCAAAAAGTTTGAAGAGATGGGCGATTATAAGGATAGTCAGACACTGGCAGAGGAATGCCGTAAGCGTGCTGATGATGCCAAGGAGAAACAGAAGGAAGATTCTTACAAATTTTACTGCGGTTTGATGAGAGAGAATGATACGAAGAAGCTTGAAGTAGCAATGAAGTACTTTGAGGCGAACCGTGATTATAAAGATTGCAGTGACAGGGCCAAGGAGTGCCAAAGACTCATTAATCAATTGGTGTCAGGTGCGGCAGACAGTCTTTTAGCCAAAAAAAATGAAAATGAAGATGACGGTATGGAAGATGCATTTACCGCGTTTGGCGAATTTATGAGTTGGGTGTTTGATGATAGGAAATAGGATAAGAGGGTTATTCAATGGTTTTTAAATGTAAAATGTGTGATGCTACGTTGCCTGTTAAGTCGGGCGAACGTGTTGTAACCTGTGAATATTGTGGGTCTGAGCAGACGTTGCCCGGCTTGGGGGATGAAAGACTGCTTAATCTTTATGACAGGGCAAGTCATTACCGCCGCAACAATGAGTTCGACAAGGCGCAGGCGCTTTATGAACAGATTCTGGAAGAGAATCCGGAAGATGCGGAACTTTACTGGTCAGTTATTCTTTGTAAATACGGTATCGAATACGTGGAAGAGGACGGGAAACGTGTGCCCACGGTAAACCGCACCCAGAGTGATACGATTTTTGACGATGCCGAGTATTTGAATGCCGTAAAATATGCGACGCCGGAACAACGTACGGTGTACGAAGCCGAGGCAAAGCGCATTGATGAAATTCAAAAGGAGATTTTGGCGATTTCCCGTAAGGAAGAGCCGTTTGATATTTTTATCTGTTACAAAGAAACCGATGAAGACGGCAGAAGAACCTTAGACAGCGTATTGGCGGCGGATTTGTATGAGACGTTACAGGGTGCGGGATATAAAGTCTTTTTTGCGCGTATTACGTTGGATGATAAGTTTGGTGAGGCATACGAGCCGTATATATTTGCGGCCCTGCAGTCATCAAAGGTGATGATTTCGGTAGGTACCAAGCCTGAGCATTTTGAGGCGGTGTGGGTGAAGAACGAATGGAGCCGTTATCTGGGACTGATTAAAAACGGCGCGAAGAAAACCCTGATTCCGGCTTATAAGGATATGGACCCTTATGATATGCCGAAAGAATTTGCCCATTTGCAGGCAATTCATTTGGGAGAACTGGGCTTTCAGCAGGATTTGCTTACCGGTATCCGTAAAATATTTGAGTCGAAAGAGCAACCTGCGGAGGATGAAAATGAAGAATACGTCAATGTGGACGGACTTTTAGACCGAGGATTTTTTGGTCTGGAGGAGAAGGAATGGGCTCTGGCAGGAGAATGTTTCGATAAGGTATTAAAAGCGGATAAAACCAATGTAAGAGCATATTTAGGTAAGTTATTGTTTGATTTGAAACTGACCGGCAGAAACGAATTGGAGAAGTGTCCGACCCCTTTTGATCACAATGAGAATTATCGTAAAATCCTTATGCTCGGCAATGAGGAGATGATTTTATTTGTAAACGATGCGCTGGAGCGTTCCAGGGAATTGGAGTGCGAGGCAATTTATGAGCAAACCGTCCGCGTGTATGAGAATACCCTTTTTGAGGATGCCCTTTTAAAATGCGCGGAGAAGTTTGAACGTCTCGGTGACTACAAGGACTCTAAGGAGATGGCCGAGAAATGCCGTCAGAGAGCCGTAGAGGTTGTGGAACAAAGGGAATATGAGAAGTATCAGCGCTATTGCAACCTTACTTATGAGGACGATTTGGAAGAATTGGAAGCGGCCCTTAGATATTTTAAAAGTGTGTCCGGATACCGGGATGCAGACGAAAAGGTAAAAGAATTAAGGAATTGGGTAGATAAGAAGTATGTCAGAGAGGGCGGAGTATTTCGCGAGGCACGGAAAAGGAATGCTGCCCGAAACCGGAATATGAAAGCATCCGGAGCATCTTCCATGGAAGATATGATGGATTCCATTGAAAAGAAGGCTTCGATGATTCCTTACATAGCAGTGGGGGCGGTTATTTTAATCGTTGTGGTAATGTTGATTGTTATGGTGGCATCGGCCTATGTTTAAGGTGTAAGAGTGTATTGTAAAAAAGTGCAAGAGCATATTGCAAAAAGATAAAAGAAGTTTCGGCAGTAAAAGGAATTATTATAGAGAAGCAGTAAGGGGATAAGTTATGGTTTTTAAATGTAAAATGTGTGATGCTACACTGAAATTTAATCCGGGAGACAGCGTTACAGAGTGCGAATATTGCGGTACGATGCAGTCGTTGCCCAAGTATAATGATGAGCGTGTGGGTAATTTGTATAACCGTGCGGAACATTATCGTAAAAACAATGAATTTGATAAGGCCCAGGCCTTGTACGAGGAAATTGCAAGTGAACATCCGGAGGACGCGGATGCTTATTGGTCTGTTGTGCTTTGTAAGTACGGCGTGGAATACGTGGAGGAACCCGGTACCAATAAGCGTGTGCCTACGGTAAACCGTACCCAGTACACCTCTGTTTTTGATGATGAAAATTATAAGCAGACGTTAAAATATGCGGATGAGAAGCAACGTGGCGTCTATGAAGAAGAGGCAAAAAAAATAAATGAAATCCAGAAGGGGATTCTTGAAATTTCCAAGAAAGAAGAGCCTTTTGATATTTTTATCTGTTATAAAGAAACCGACGAAAACGGCAGAAGAACCTTGGACAGTGTGTTGGCGGCAGACCTGTATGAAGTTTTGCAGAAAGAAGGTTATAAGGTATTTTATGCCCGTGTGACGTTGGACGATAAGTTTGGCGAGGCTTACGAGCCCTATATTTTCGCGGCATTGCAATCTTCCAAAGTAATGATTGCGGTAGGTACCAAGCCGGAACATTTTGAGGCAGTGTGGGTAAAGAATGAGTGGAGCCGTTACCTTGCTTTGATTAAAAACGGCGCGAAGAAGACTTTGATTCCTGCCTATAAGGATATGGACCCTTACAATATGCCTATGGAATTTGCCCATCTTCAAGCCATTAACATGGGTGAACTGGGATTCCAGCAGGATATGATTTCGGGTATCCGTAAACTATTGGCTTCTCAGGATGACATGAACGGTGTGGGAACAGCGGCGTCATCCGTTAATACGGCAGCAGTACTGGAACGCGGATTTTTGTATGCAGAGGACCAGGATTGGGAAGGGGCAAACGAATGCTTTGAAAAAGTGCTGAATGTGGCGCCCCAGAATGCACAGGCTTATTTGGGCAAGTTGTTGGTGGATCTAAAAGTAAGTACCAAAGAAGGTTTGCTTACCTGCGGACAGTTGTTTGACCAAAATGATAATTATAAAAAAATCCTTCGCTTCGGTGATGCGGAACTCAAAACGTTTATGCAAAGGGCATCCGAAGAAGGCGGAGCGGACGCCAGAGAACAACTCTATAAGGATGCGGCTTGGAAGATGGAGAATTCCATTATGCCGGAGCCTCTTTTGGAGTGTCAGAAGGTTTTCGAAAGCCTGGGCGATTATATGGATTCCAAGGATAAACTGGAAGAATGTAAGCAGAGAGTAAAAGATGCCGAAGAGAAAAAACTTGAGGACTTGTACAGATTCAACCGTGATTTGATGCATCAGGATGATATTGATATGTGTAAAAGAGCCCAGAAATTCTTTGAAGACAACTACAGATACAAGGATTGCAATACTTGGGCGGTACAGTGCAAAGCCAAGGTAGAGAGGCTTGAGAGAGAGAAGCAGAAAGCAGAGGATGCGATTCTTAGAAAAGCACATCGGTTGGAAGGAAAATATAAATATGATAATTCACAACAGGAAAGCATAAAACAAATAACATCTTTTATCCAAATAGGAATTTGGGTTGTTGCTGTAATTATAGGCGTGATAATGGTATTATTAGAAAATTGCTGATGAGTAAAAACTGAGGGGAACGATATGCTACATACCTGTAAAATGTGTGGAGGTGTGCTTACACCTACCGGAAAAGAAAAAATCATAACCTGTGCCTACTGCGGAGCAAAACAGACCATTCCCTGTCCTGACAGTGAGCGGATTGCAGGGCTTTATGAGAAGGCGGATGGGTATCGCCGTAATCTTGAATTTGACAAGGCGTTGGCATTGTATGAGGAGATTCTGAACGAAGATTCTAAAGACGCGGAATGCTACTGGCTGGCACTTTTATGCGAGTTTGGTATTGAGTATGTGGAAGAAACGGCAGGCGCAAAACGAATTCCTACCATCAACCGCATGCAACCGGTGTCTGTTTTTGACAATGCAAATTACAAGGCGGCGTTACAGTACGCTAATGAAGAGCAGGCGGAAATTTACAAAGCGGAAGCGGAAGAAATCAGTGCAATCCAGAAAGGGATTCTGGAAATTTCCGAGAAGGAAGAGCCCTTTGATATTTTTATCTGCTATAAAGAGGGCGACGGCCAGGGCAGAAGGACCTTGGACAGCGTTCTTGCTACGGATATCTATGAGCTTTTGACCAAAGAAGGATATAAGGTGTTCTTCTCAAGAGTGACGCTGGATGATAAGTTAGGTGTGGCATATGAGCCTTATATTTATGCGGCCCTGCAGTCTTCCAAGGTGATGATTGCGGTGGGTACGAAGCCGGAGCACTACAATGCGGTTTGGGTGCGAAATGAGTGGAGCCGTTACCTTGCCTTGATAAAGAGCGGGGCGAAGAAGGTTTTAATCCCTGCTTACAAGGATATGGACCCTTATGCGCTGCCCGAGGAGTTTAAGCATTTGCAGGCAATTAATTTAGGTGAATTAGGATACCAGCAGGATTTGGTGAGAGGTATCCGAAAAATCATTGCGCCTGAAATGCCGAAGGCACCTGCACTGGATGTGACGCCTTTGGTGAACCGTATGATTCTTTTCCTGGAAGATAAAAAATGGGAAGAGGCGGAGCGCTGGGCAGATAAAATTTTACGGGAAAATCCCGGAAACATTCAGGCAGAGACTGCTAAGTTAATGGCGGCAATGCATGTTTCAGACGGATATGATTATCGTTCCTGGACAATGTATCCACCGGAGAAACCTGTATTAGAAATCTTGGAAAAAGGGACGGAAGAAGAGGTTAAAGAATTAAAAAAATCACTTTCGCAGCAATTGCCGGAGTGGCCGGAGAGATTGTATCAGGATTGTAAGGAAAAGTACGAGAAGGCTAAATTTTCCGAAGAATTGACGGATTGTGCGGAAATATTAAGAAGTCTTAAGGGATATCGTGATTCCGCCAAAATGTGCACTCATGTTAAGGAACGCATGGAAGAACTTCGTAAGCGTGAGGAAGATGAATATAATGAGATGATAAAACTCTCCACATCAAGGATTGTGTCAGATGTGGAAACTGCGCTGAAGTTAATGAAAGAATCAAAGTCGTCGTTATTAAAAAGCAAAGACATTGCCCGTTGCGAAGCGCATTTGAAAGTAGTGCGTGCAGAAGAGACGGCAAATCGGGTTAAAGGCCCCATGCTGGCGGTGGTTGTAGCGATTATGATTATTGCGTTTATAGTATTAATGTTACTTAATTCGTAGTCTGAAATGTTCTTATTTAGTGGATGCCCAAAGAGGAAAACCGATGAATCATAAATGTAAAATGTGTGGCGGTGTGCTTACACCCGCCGGAAAAGAAAAAATCATAACCTGTGCCTATTGCGGTACGAAACAGACCCTTCCCTGTCCAGACAGTGAGAGAATTGCGAGGCTTTATGAGAAGGCAGATGGGTATCGCCGTAACTTAGAGTTCGACAAAGCACTGGCGTTGTATGAGGAGATTCTGAACGAAGATTCCACAGACGCAGAGTGCTACTGGCTGGCACTTTTATGCGAGTTTGGTATCGAATACGTGGAAGAGGCGGCAGGCGCAAAGAGAATTCCCACCATCAACCGCATGCAGCCGGTGTCTATTTTCAATAACGCTAATTACAAGGGTGCATTAAAATATGCTGACGCGGAGCAAACTGCCATCTATAAGGCGGAAGCAGAAGAAATTAACCGTATTCAAAAAGGTATTTTAGAAATTTCGCGGAAGGAAGAGCCTTTTGATATTTTTATCTGTTACAAAGAAACGGATGAAAACGGCAGAAGAACCTTGGACAGTGTTCTTGCCACAGACATTTACGAACTTTTAACCAAAGAAGGTTATAAAGTTTTCTTTTCGAGGATTACACTGGATGATAAAATCGGTGTGGCTTACGAGCCTTATATTTATGCGGCCCTGCAGTCAGCAAAGATTATGATTGCGGTGGGTACAAAGCCGGAACACTTTAATGCCGTTTGGGTGAGGAACGAGTGGAGCCGTTATCTTTCCATGATAAAAAGCGGTGCAAAGAAGGTTTTAATTCCCGCCTATAAAGATATGGACCCTTATGAGTTACCGGAAGAATTTAAAAAAGTGCAGGCAATCAATATGGGGGAATTGGGATTTCAGCAGGATATGCTTCGCGGTATCCGTAAAATTTTTGGACCGGCTCGAAATATTCCCCATAATACGAAAGAGATTCAAAAAACTCCGTCTAAAAGCAAGCCGGCTCATAGTGTTCCGAAGAAGGCGAAATCTGTTAAGAACCAAAAGAAAGAAACCGTCATAGATTTTGAGATGCAACAGGTGATTCTGCTTTTAAAAGAAAAAAAGTGGGAGGAAGCCGAAAAAAAGGCAACCCGAATAACAAATAAAAAACCCCGTGATATTCAGGCGCAGACTGCTAAATTAATGGCAGCAATGCATATTTCGGGGGAGGGTGATTATCGTGCCTGGGCAATGCGCCCGCCGGAGAAACCCATTCTAACCATTTTAGAAAGCGGAAGTCAGGAGGATGTGCGGGCATTAAAGAGGCTTCTGGAAGCGGAGTTGCCGGAAAACCCCGAGAAACTTTATCAGGAATATAAAAAGAAATATGAGAATAACAAAACCTCAGAAGTAATGAAGCAGTGTGCGACTGTTTTTAAAAGTCTGCGTGAATACAAGGATTCCAGAAAACTATGGAGTTTATCGAAAGATGCGGCAATCGATATTGAAAGACAGGAAACGGAAGAATTGCAGAGAATCAGAGCAATATGTGCAACATCAAAAGTGTCTGATATAAAGATGGCACTTGAACTTGCCCAAGAATCGTCGTTACCCTTGGTAAGGGATGAGGGGCGCAAATTCTGTGAGAACCGATTAGGTCAGGTAGATACAATAAACAAGGTGGAAAGCACTTCTTCAATATTGATTTTCATTGGGGCTATTTTAGGTTTGATTTTGATGTTTCTGTTGACCTTGATTTTTGCGAGGTAGTAGAGAACGCAAAAAGGATTGAAGAGTTGCCGGATAGAAGCAATCGGCTGTTTATACATGAAGGGAAGATAAACGATGAACCATAAATGTAAAATGTGTGGCGGTGTACTGACACCCGCCGGAAAAGATAAAATTATAACCTGTGAATATTGCGGTACGAAACAGACCCTTCCATGCCCCGACAGTGAGAGAATTGCGGGACTTTATGAGAAGGCGGATGGGTATCGCCGTAATCTTGAATTTGATAAGGCACTTGCATTGTATGAGGAGATTCTCAACGAAGATTCTACGGATGCGGAAATGTACTGGCTGGCACTTTTATGTGAGTTCGGTATCGAATACGTGGAAGAAACTGCAGGAGCAAAAAGAATTCCCACTATTAACCGCATGCAGCCGGTGTCTGTTTTTGACAATGCGAATTATAAGGCCGCGTTACAATACGCTGACGAAGAGCAGGCTGTGATTTATAAGGCGGAAGCAGAAGAAATTAACGGTATCCAGAAGGAAATACTTGAGATTTCCAAGAGAGAAGAACCCTTTGATATTTTTATCTGTTACAAAGAAACCGATGAAAACGGAAGAAGAGCCTTAGACAGCGTTCTTGCTACAGACATTTATGAACTTTTAACCAAAGATGGCTATAAAGTTTTCTTCTCAAGAGTTACACTGGATGATAAGATAGGTGTGGCTTATGAGCCCTATATATATGCGGCGTTACAGTCTTCAAAGATTATGATTGCGGTGGGTACAAAGTCTGAGCATTACAATGCCATTTGGGTGCGGAACGAGTGGAGCCGTTACCTTTCCATGATTAAAAGCGGTGCGAAGAAGGTCTTAATTCCCGCGTACAAGGATATGGACCCTTATGAGTTGCCGGAGGAGTTTAAGCATTTGCAGGCAATTAATATGGGGGAACTGGGCTTTCAGCAGGATATGCTTCGCGGTATCCGTAAAATTTATAACGAGATTGCGGCAGAAGAAGACAGACTTATAGGCGGCGGTCTGATGGAACAGATGTATGCCGGTATGAAAGAGAGAGACTGGTCTGCGGCAAGCGGGTGTGCGGAGCGTATTTTAAAAGTAAAGCCGCAGTGCATGGAGGCGCGAGTTTGCCGAAAACTTGCCATTATGGGTATTTTTGAGGGCAAGGATATGGAAGTCTGGGATTTACCCGGTACGGAAGACAACCTTTTGGAGAAGATTCAGTCGGGAGATACCTTTTATCTTGATATGTTAAATACGAGGCTGAATAATGCCCTGCCGGAGGATATTGAACAAAATTATGATTCGGCAATTGAGTTGTTTCGTCAAGCCCAAAGTAACGATGATTATAGCAAATGTGAAACGGTATTTCGGAAATTAAAAGGCTATAAGGATGCTCCGAACTATTATAAGCAGATTACAACTAAACTTTCTCAGTATGATAACAGTAAGCGTCGGGAAAAGTATAATGAGCATTTTAAACTGGCACAGTCGGACAATCCGGAGGATTTGAAGAAGGCGATTGCGTTTTTTGAATCAGTGCCGGGATATCTGGATGCGGACCAAAGGGCAGAGAGTTGCCGGGCAAGATTGCAGATTGTCGAGCAACTGGCTGTCAGGAAACAAAAAGAAAAAACGAAGGAATTTTTAAAGAGCGAACAAGGACTTACAATAATTATTTCCGCGGCTAGTGCGTTACTTGGTTCTATTATTGCGATCATAAAAATTATCAGCGAGATGTAACCGGCCCGGTATGTTTGTACTAATATACAAAACAAAGGAGTAACAGCCATGGCATTTACACATTTGCATGTGCATACGGAATATAGTCTTCTGGACGGTTCCAACAAGATAAAAGAATATGTCAAGCGGGTAAAAGAACTGGGGATGACCAGCGCTGCCATTACCGACCACGGCGTAATGTATGGCTGTATCGACTTTTATAAAGAGGCGAAGGCCCAGGGCATTAAGCCGATTATGGGGTGTGAGGTGTATGTGGCGCCCAACTCCCGATTTGATAAAGAGTTAACAGGTGGTGAGGACAGATATTACCATCTTGTTCTGCTTGCCGAGAATGATTTGGGCTATCAGAATCTGATGAAGATTGTGTCCAAAGGTTTTACGGAAGGATATTATTATAAGCCCCGTGTGGATATGGAAGTGTTGCGCGAGTACCACGAAGGTATTATTGCGTTGTCGGCTTGTCTTGCGGGTGAAGTGCAGCGTTATATCATTAAAGGTCTTTACGAAGAGGCGAAAAAACAAGCGTTAAAGTATCTGGATTGTTTTGGTGAGGGAAACTATTTTCTGGAGTTACAGGACCATGGTATGGCGGAGCAGGCTACCGTTAATACGGCCCTTATGAAAATGAGCAAGGAATTAAACATTCCTTTGGTTGCCACCAATGACGTGCATTACACTTATGAAGATGACGTGGAGGCCCACGACCTTTTATTATGTATCCAGACCGGTAAAAAAGTTACCGATGAGGATCGTATGCGTTATGACGGCGGTCAGTATTACGTAAAGTCCGAGGAAGAAATGCGGGCTTTGTTCCCGTATGCCTTGGAAGCCATTGATAATACGGCGAAAATTGCAGAGCGTTGTAACGTGGAAATCCGTTTCCACGAGACGAAGTTACCACACTATGAGGTGCCGGAGGGATACACTCCCGTATCTTACCTTCATAAACTCTGTGAAGATGGTTTTGCGAAACATTATCCCAATGATGACGGTACCTTAATGTCCCGCATGAAGTATGAACTTCAGGTAATAGAGCAGATGGGTTATGTGGATTATTTCCTGATTGTGTGGGATTTTATCAACTATGCGAAAGCCAATGATATTATGGTAGGTCCGGGCCGAGGCAGTGCGGCGGGAAGCATCGTGTCTTACTGTCTGCACATTACCAATATTGACCCGATTCATTATCAGTTGCTGTTTGAGCGTTTCCTAAATCCGGAACGTATCTCCATGCCCGATATCGATATTGACTTCTGTGTGGAGCGGCGTCAGGAAGTGATTGATTACGTAGGTAAAAAATACGGCGCGGAGAAGGTGGTACAGATTGTAACCTTCGGTACCATGGCGGCGCGAAATGCCATCCGTGATGTGGCACGTGTATTGGATTTGCCCTATGCCCTGGCGGATACCATTGCCAAAATGATTCCCCAGGAATTGAATATAACGATTCATAAAGCTTTGGAGATGAATCTTGAGCTTAAGGAAAAATATGAAAATGACTTACAGATTCAGCATCTTATCGACATGAGTATGCGTCTGGAAGGTCTTCCAAGGAATACTTCCATGCATGCGGCAGGTGTGTTAATCTGTCCCCGTTCGGCAGACGACTTCGTGCCTTTAAGCCGTGGCGGTGACGGAGCCATTACCACCCAGTACACCATGACAACCCTGGAAGAACTGGGCCTTCTTAAAATGGACTTCTTAGGTCTTCGTAACTTAACGGTCATCCAGAATGCAACCCGTACCATTGAGCGGACCAAGGGTGTGCATCTTGTGATGGAGGACATTGATTATAACGATAAAAAAGTTCTCGACTACATCGGTACCGGTAAATGTGACGGTGTGTTCCAGTTAGAAAGCGGCGGTATGAAGAGTTTCATGAAGGAGCTTAAGCCGAAGAGCCTTGAAGATATTATTGCGGGAATTTCCCTGTACCGTCCGGGGCCCATGGATTTTATCCCCCAATATATCGGCGGTAAAAATAATCCGGAAGCGATTACCTATCTCTGCCCCGAATTAGAGCCTATTTTAGCGCCCACTTACGGCTGTATCGTATATCAGGAGCAGGTTATGCAGATTGTACGTGACTTGGGTGGTTATACCCTGGGACGAAGCGATGAGGTACGCCGTGCCATGAGTAAAAAGAAAACCGCGGTCATGGAAAAGGAACGTGAATACTTCGTATACGGTAACAAAGAATTAAACATTCCCGGCTGTGTGGGTAACGGTATCAGTGCCGAAGTCGGTAATCAGATTTATGATAAAATGATTGACTTCGCCAAGTATGCGTTTAACAAGTCCCATGCGGCAGCCTATGCGGTGGTTTCTTACCAGACGGCGTATTTGAAGTATTATTATCCCGTGGAATATATGGCGGCATTGCTCACATCGGTTATTACCAATGCCGGCAAGGTGTCCGAATACATTCAGGTTACCAAGGAAATGGGCATTCAGATTCTTCCTCCCGATATTAACGAGGGAGAGGTGGGATTTTCCGTATCCGACAATGCCATCCGCTATGCGCTTACCGCAATTAAAAATGTGGGACGTCCCGTAATTGAAGCCATTGTAAAAGAGCGCGAGGGTCGCGGACCTTTTACAAATATCAATGATTTTATCGTGCGTATGGCAGACGGTGACGTGAACAAGCGCGCGGTGGAGAATTTTATCAAGGCGGGAGCCTTTGACAGTCTGGGCGGTACGAGAAAGCAGTTTTTGAGTGTCTATGTGCAGGCTATGGACCGTGTTCATAAGGATAAAAAGAACAGTATGGCGGGACAGGTGACCTTGTTTGACTTGGCCGGTGATGAAGAAAAAGAAAGTTTTGAAATCGCCTTGCCTGACGTAGGTGAGTTTAATAAAGAACTTTTGCTTACCTTTGAAAAAGAGGTGCTTGGTGTATATATCAGCGGACATCCGTTAGAGTCGTATCTGTCACTTCTTAAGAAGTATGCCACCAAAATCACCACGGACTTTTACCGTGAAGAAAGCGCTGAAGGGGAAAAAGGGGTTGGACCGGCAGACGATGGCAGCATTAAGGTGCGTGATGACGAACGCGTAACCATCGGCGGTATGATTACGGAAAAGAGAGTAAAATATACCAAGAACAATCAGATGATGGCATACGTGATGTTGGAAGACCTGGTGGGCAGCGTGGAAGTAATTATGTTCCCCAAGGCGTTTGAGAAGTATTCGGCGAAGGTGGCTGAGGATGCCAAGGTATTTATCAGCGGGCGCGTACAGATTGAAGATGAAAAAGATGCAAAACTGATTTGCGAAAGTGTGGAAAGTTTCTCCGACAAGCCCCGCAAATTGTGGATAAAACTTCGCAATAAGGAAGAACATGACGCGTTGGAAGTGGAGATTCGCCAGTTGTTGTCGGATTCCGACGGAAGGGATGAAGTAGTTATTTATCTGGCGGAAGAGAAGCAGATGAAGTCTTTGGGCCGCAGTCTTACCGTGAATGCGGAAGGACTTCTTTTGGACAAATTAAAAGAAAAATTGGGTGATGAAAGCATTGTTGTGCAATAAAACCCATTTCTTTTCTCATAAAAAGATTGAAAACCGCAAAGAATTAGATTATGATATTGTGGACGGAATGTGTAAAAGCGTGGGAATTTCGCTTTTAATGCAGTCAAAAGAGATTGAGATTCTTTTATGAGTTTTCTGTCAGTAAATGTTGTAACAGGAGGCAGATATGTCTGATACAATCAAAACCATCGGAGTTTTAACCAGTGGCGGTGATGCGCCCGGTATGAATGCGGCAATCCGTGCGGTCGTGCGTAAAGCAATCCAGAACGGCGTTGCTGTAAAAGGTATTAAAAGAGGTTATCAGGGACTTCTTGCAGAAGAAATTATAGATATGAATAAATCATCGGTTTCCGATACCATTCAGAAGGGCGGTACGATTCTTGGTACTGCACGTTGTTCGGAGTTTGTAACCGAAGAAGGTCAGAAGATGGGAGCCGAGATTTGCCGTAAGCACGGCATCGACGGTATCGTGGTCATCGGCGGTGACGGTTCTTACCGCGGTGCGCTTGCGCTTTCAAAGCAGGGCATCAATACCGTAGGTATCCCCGGAACTATCGACCTTGATATTGCGTGCACCGATTATACCATCGGTTTTGACACCGCAATCAATACTGCAATGCAGGCAATTGACAAGGTGCGTGATACTTCATCTTCCCATGAAAGATGCAGTATTATTGAAGTTATGGGACGTAACGCAGGTTACATTGCATTATGGTGCGGTGTTGCCAACGGCGCAGAAGATATCCTTATCCCTGAGAAATACGACTATAATGAGCAGAACATTATCAATAACATTATCCAGAACCGTAAAAAAGGGAAAAAGCACCATATCATCATCAATGCGGAAGGCATCGGCCACTCCACCTCTATGGCAAGACGTATCGAAGCGGCTACCGGCATTGAAACCCGTGCAACCATTTTAGGTTACATGCAGCGTGGCGGTTCACCCACCTGTAAGGACAGATTTTATGCATCTATTATGGGTGCTTATGCGGCAGATATTCTTTGCGAAGGTAAGACAAACCGTGTTGTGGGCTACAGAAACGGTGAATTCACAGACTTTGATATTGATGAAGCACTTGCAATGACCAAGGACATTCCGGAATACGAATTTCTGGTAAGCAGACAGTTGTCACAGTAAGTTTTGTTCCCGGTTCACTGATTTGTGCGTTACACTTGTTAATTACTGTGTGGATATTTTTATTTCATAAGGAACTGTTTTGAATGCGTCAGCACTTAATGAGCAAGAAGTATTTCTTGCGAATTTAGTACTGCTACGTATTCAATCGAGCGAGAGCGTGTTCTGTTGGAATATAAAATAATCCGCGCAGTTCTCACCAAATCAAAACACAAATCAGTGAATCGGGATTGTTTATTGAGCGAAGTGTTAAGCATTTCGCTTTTTTTAGTAGGAGATTAGAGATGATTACATCAGCATCCAACGGTAAAATTAAATGGGTATGTACCCTGCGTGAAAAGGCAAAACTTCGTAAAAAAGAGCAGAAGTTTATTGCAGAGGGCTGTAAGATGTTTCTTGAGGCGCCGGCTGACAGGCTTTGCGAGGTCTATGTATCGGAAAGTTTTCTGAAAAAAGAAGGCGAATTGGAAACGGCGTGCAAAGAGCGTTTGCAAAAAGTGCCTTATGAAGTAGTTTCGGATGATGTATACAAAAAAATGTCCGATACGGTGACACCGCAGGGAATTTTATGTGTCATTGCCATAAAAGAGGCCAAACTTGAGGATTTGTTAAAGGGGACGGACAAGCCGTTATTCGTACTGCTGGAGAATCTTCAGGATCCCGGGAATTTGGGTACTATTTTAAGAACTGCAGAGGGAGCCGGAGTAACCGGTATTATTATGAGCAAAGATTGTGTGGACATTTACAATCCGAAGGTGATTCGTTCTACCATGGGATCCGTTTACAGGGTACCGCATTTTTATACCGAGGATTTGGGCAGCATCATTGAGGAGTTAAAAGAAAAAGGAATAAATGTTTATGCAGCCGCGTTGGATTCCAGTGAAATCTATGATGCCTATTCTTATATAGAAGGAAGTGCGTTTGTAATCGGTAACGAAGGAAACGGTCTTCGCTCCGAAACAATTGCTAAAGCAGGGAAATGCTGTTATCTTCCCATGGAAGGCAGTGTGGAATCCTTGAATGCGTCGGTGGCGGCTTCCATCCTGATGTATGAGGCATTCCGTCAGCGAAGAAATACGAAATAATGCGTACTTATGAAAATCTTTGCCGTTTTTTATGAAAATAATTCTTTTTATGGTATTGTTTTACGGCGGGAAGAAGATATAATGAAAGAGTGTAATGTTTTACATACCGGGAAAAGGTATGTAATATGGGAGAATATCCGACATTTCCAAAAGAATTTTTATGTATAAAAGAAAGTAAGAAAGGGTAAAAATATGAAAATCGGTTTTATTGGTTTGGGTAACATGGCAAGAGCCATCATCGGCGGGATTATTGCAAAAGCAGGTATTGAGCCTAAGGATATTTACGGTTCGGATATTTCTTCTGCGGCAGCAGATGAAGCAGCACTTACCTACTTAATTAATACAGGTACCAGCAATGCTACGGTGGCAGAAGAATCAGATATTTTGTTCTTGGCGGTAAAGCCTCAGTTTATGGATGAAGCGTTGCGTACTTTTAAGGATGATGTCCGCAAGGATTGCGTCGTGGTATCCATTGCACCCGGTAAAACATTAGAGTATTTTGAAGAGAATCTGGGTAAAAAGACTAAAGTGGTAAGATGTATGCCGAATACGCCGGCTTTGGTGGGTGAAGGTTGCACAGGTTGTTGTAAAAATGAATATGTGACAGACGAAGATATGGCGAAGGTTATGAAACTTCTGAAAAGTTTCGGACGCGCTGTGGAAGTTCCCGAAAGTCAGATGGACGCGGTTGTAGGAGTCAGCGGAAGTGCCCCCGCATATGTTTTTATGTTTATTGAAGCAATGGCAGATGCGGCAGTGGCAGCAGGTATGCCCAGAAGCAAGGCATACGAATTTGCGGCTCAGGCGGTTATGGGAAGTGCTAAAATGGTCATTGAGACCGGTAAACATCCCGGCGAGTTAAAAGATATGGTTTGTTCCCCCGGCGGAACCACCATTCAGGCAGTAAAAGTACTGGAAGAAAGGAATTTTCGCGGAGCGGTTATTGATGCGGTTGAGGCTTGTATTGAGAAGTCAAAGAAATTGTAAATATTACAAAAATATGAAGGAAATGCAGGTTTAGGCCGGTAGAAAGCAGCAATTTTACAGAGAAAAGATATATCATAATTCACAAAGAAAGTACGTTTTTAGCGCATAAAAACGTACTTTTTTCATAAAATAACAGCAAAAATTTGACAAAATTAACTTTCTTTGTTAATATGGGTGAACGTAACAA
>X409_Impala__coassemble_474_pt1 | contig 18008 bp, 18 predicted proteins | sample X409_Impala__metabat2_low_PE_002 | metagenome-assembled genome bin X409_Impala
ATTCGAACCCCCGACCTTTTGGTCCGTAGCCAAACGCTCTATCCAGCTGAGCTAAGCACACATCCGTGTGGCATTTCTGCCTTAACACTTTGCCTATTTTACTCTATTCTTTTTTCTTTGTCAAGAGACTTTTATAAGGTTTTTGTACAAAGTTTTCTTCCCGCAAGCACTTCTCTTGCTTTCTATAATATTTCCGACTGCAAGTTATTTTATTCTTCAATATATAAGTCTCCAAACACTTCCCTGCACAGTTCTTTACAGAACTCATATGAAAATCCGGGGTCCTTATAAGACATCTGATTACTGTCTGCCAGTTCCTGGCTGTAATCTTCCAGTTTGTATGTCGTAATATTTCCGGGACCGGCTTCAATTTGGGTTACCAACGGCGTGACACCGTAGTCGCCAATCACCACTTCTCCGTTTTCATCACGGACAATCTCAACCTCAGCCATGGCACCAACCACTCTTGCTCCGATTCCTCTTCCGCTGTCTGCCGTAGAATTGATAAAATTACCGATGGAATAGTAAACCAACATCTTGTGACCGCTTTCATCCTCATACCACTCTACCGGTTGGATTACATGAGGATGTGTTCCGATAATCAAATCCACTCCTCGCTCCAGAAAAAATTCCGACCACATCTTCTGATTTGCCGAAGCGTAGGTCTGATACTCATTTCCCCAATGAATGCACACCACCGTAAAATCTGCCTCCGCCTCTGCCTTGGCAATATCTGCGGACATTTTATCCTCATCCATCATATCCACTGCAAAAGGCATATCGGAAGGCATGGGCATTCCGTTCAATCCATAGGTATAATTCAAAAGAGCAATTTTCATATCATCCTGCTCGTAAATATAAACTTCCTCATATTCTTCCTGCGTTTTATTTGCACCGAGTACCTTAATATCAGGATGATAATCGCTCCAGTAATTTAAGCAATTCATCAGTCCGACTCTGCCTTTATCCATGGTATGGTTGGTTGCATGAAGCACCACATCGAATCCGGCATCATCAATGGCATCTCCCAACTCATATGCCGTATTAAACATGGGATAGCCGGAATATCCAAGTTCCGGTCCTCCCAGAATAATTTCCTGATTGACCAACGCAATGTCTGCCGCCTGAATTTCTTCTTTCACATGTTCAAAGACATGATCATAATTATAGGTGCCGTCTTCCATTTTTCCGCTTTGGGTAACACGAAGATGCATTAACATATCTCCCACCATAATCAGTGAAATCGAAGGAGTTACCTCTTCTACCAATTCCGACTCAAGCGCAATCCATTCTTCCGGTATTTCCACTTCCCTGCCCACGGATGCCTGCGCCGGAATCACTGCTCCGGCATACATAGTTTGACTCTCCTGATACAAATAATATCCGAGTAGCCCGCCCAAAAACGTGAGAGAAAACGCCATCAGAAAAAGGGCAAACCGAAGTCTGCCTCGTTTTTCTTTGGTATACTTTTTTCTCTTTTTTTGATTCTGCATATCACTGATCCTTTTATCCGAAAAGTACCATATATATTGCCAATATGGACATTCCCATAAAAAACACACCCAAACCGCCTACAACGAATGCAGTTTTCAAATGTATCTTCCCCTCATAAAATTCCTGCGGATTATCAGGATTTATGTATAAATCTTTGCAATCTCCAACGCATATATCCCTGTCGCTCATATAAACATTATTACAGATTTGTATTTTATTCATTCCGTAATTTATCTCGTATACCGGACAAAGCAACGTTCCGCCCTCAACGCTATACTTCTCTAAAACCTCCACACAGGTAGCCACAACCGGTTCCGTACAACGGTTTCTTTGTCCTACAGCGATACGAAATGCACCAATGACCAAAATCATTCCGACAATAAAGAATACTCCTAAAATAAGATAAGGTATACTTTCTTCCGCCATATCCATCATTACTTCACTGCCAAATTGATAGATGCAGGAACCCACAATTGCAACAATACCTACAATGGGAAAAATTAATACAATCGGATTAAAATTCTTATTTTTAATTCCGGATACAATTGCTGCAATTCCAAACACAAGAAAATATTGTCCGAACACACCGATTGCAAGAGCAGGCATTCCGCTCTTGGCAAAAAATACCATTGCCACAATGGAACCGATAAACCATATGATAAAAACAATCGAAATCAATATGTCTCCGGGTGTATTTTTGTGATTGCGATTCATAAAACTCCTTCTTTCAAATAATGTCTGACCCTATGTATTTTTTTATTATAAGTCATCTTCTATTATTTTAAAAGAAAAATTTCCCATAAAAAATTTTATATTTCTTCATTTTCTCTCTTGACAGTTGAATGATTGTTCAACTATAATAAAGTCAACAGTTGAGCAGTTGTTCAACTTTAAAATTTTAAAAATAATAACACCGGTACTTATTCTTTAAAACGAAATGAATCCAAACCGGCATTCAAACGGAGGTACTTAAATGGCACATGAACATCAACATGCACACACACACGAAGAAACCTGTCACTGCGAAACCGCAGCCATTCACGAAAACATCGTCAATCACGTCAAAGAAGACTTTCCGCCGTTGGAAACATTTGAGGAACTGGCACTGTTTTTTAAGGTGTTGGGTGATCCAACCAGAACCCGTATTATGTGGGCTTTGGAACAGCACGAAATGTGTGTCAGTGATTTATGCGTCCTATTGAATATGACGAAATCTGCCATCTCCCACCAGTTAGCCCTGCTTCGTCAGGCAAATTTGGTGAAAAATCGCCGGGAAGGTAAGACAATTTTCTATTCGCTTTCCGATGACCACGTCAAGGAATTGTTTGAGGCAGGTTTTGAGCATATTAATGAATAAATCATTTTAACAATTTTTATAAAAGTGCATTTTAATCAGATAATAAAGCGAAGGAGATTACACAATGTTCTGGGATAAAGTTTCAGGCCTATACAGTTTATTTGAAGATATTATTAACGGTAAAGTAAACAGACAACTTTGCAAAGAAGTTGCCGACTACATTTCTTCCACCGACAAGGTATTGGAATGCGCCTGCGGTACCGGCATGATCACCAAAGCAATTGCGCCCCGTTGTAAATCCGTCATCGCAACAGATTACAGCATCGGCATGCTAAAACAAACCGCAAGAAATTGCAGAAAACTATCCAATGTAAAAGTAAGAAAAGCCGACATTACCAACATCAAATGCAAATCCGATTCTTTTGATAAAGTTGTTGCCGGCAATGTCATACATTTACTGGATAACCCTATGGATGCACTAAACGAATTGGAGCGTGTATGCAAACCCGGCGGGCAAATCATTATTCCCACTTATGTGAATAAAGAAAACACAGGAAAGCCTAATCTTTTTGTCACTATTATGAAAGTATTCGGCCCCGTTTTTAAGAAGCACTTTACCTTCGAATCCTACCGGAATTTCTTTGAAAATGCAGGCTATGCAGATGTGGAATATACGCTGGTGACGGGAAGAATCCCCTGCGCCATAGCAGTAATTACAAAGAAATAGAAAAAACATTTTTATTAAAAATATAATCAAACAAAAAGGAGAACTTAAAATGAAAAGAAATTATCGTATCGACGGACTTGATTGTGCACACTGTGCAGCAAAAATGGAAAAGAATGTATCCAAAGTAAAAGGTGTAAAAGAAGTTAGCATTAACTTCCTTACCACCAAAATGATGCTTGATTTGGAAGATGAAAATCTCGATGAAATCATTGCAGGTATCGAAGCGGCCATTAAGGACGTAGACCCTCGCGTGGTTTTGAAGCGTGCTTAATAAAGGCGGTGAATATAAATGATTCTATTAATTGAATGCGTCATTGCCTGTATGCTTTTTACACTCATTATTTTACCGGCGCAATATAAAGATCCACTTAAAATGATTGCTTCCTACCCACCCGAAATCATTAAAAGAGTGGAAGAACTTCCGCAATACAAAGATACAATCAAGCAACGTAAAAAATCTCATATCAGTAAAAAAATATTCGGCTTGGTATTTTTTGTTGCCCTGCTGTCAGTTGTAGCATATTTCTCCGGATGCAGAAACTTTTTATCCGCTTCTCTTCATGTATTTACATTGTTTACGGCTGTGAATCTTTATGATTTGATTGTTTTGGATTGGGGGAACTTTTGTCACAGTAAGAAGTTGCGAATTCCGGGGACGGAAGATATGGACGAAGCCTATAAAGATTATATTTTTCATTTAAAAGGCGCCGGTATCGGTACGCTGTTAGGCTTAATTGTCGCACTGTTATCCGGCGGAATCATTCACCTTATTTCCATACTGTAAAATATCTACTATTTCAGGAGTACAATATGAAACAAAGATTAATCCGTTTTATCTTTAGTGCAGTTTTATTCATAGTGGCCTTAATTTTATCCAAACACTTCTTCTGGCCGTCACTGGCACTTTTTATCATTGCATATATCATCGCCGGTTATGATGTCGTATGGAATGCCCTGCGTAACATCATCCGCGGTAAAATTTTCGACGAGAACTTCTTAATGTCCGTAGCAACCATCGGGGCGTTTTTTATCGAAGAATATGCAGAAGCTGTAGCGGTTATGCTCTTCTTCCAGTTAGGCGAATTGTTCCAGACTTATGCAGTGAATAAATCCCGCAAGTCTATTGCCGCACTGATGGATATCCGCCCCGACTATGCTAACATTATGGTGGACGGCGAAATCAAGAAGGTGGACCCTTACGATGTGGCAATCGGGGATATCATCATTATCCAGCCCGGCGAAAAAGTACCTTTGGACGGCATTGTCAAAGAAGGAAACGCCCAGTTGGATACTTCAGCCCTTACCGGTGAATCTCTTCCCAGAGAAGCGGTTGTTAACGATACGGTGCTCAGCGGTTCTATTAACTTAAACGGTATTTTGAAGGTGGAAGTCACTTCCGAATTCGGTGAATCTACCGTAAATAAAATTCTTGATCTTGTGGAAAACGCAGGTAACAAGAAATCGAACTCCGAAAATTTCATTACCAAATTTGCCTTGGTTTACACTCCTATCGTAGTAGGTTGTGCGGTTTTACTGGCAGTGGTTCCTCCTTTTATCTTTAAGATGGAGACCTTCTCCTTCTGGCTGGAAAGAGCCCTTTCCTTCCTGGTTGTATCCTGCCCCTGTGCATTGGTTATCTCCGTACCTTTAAGTTTTTTCGGCGGTATCGGCGGTGCATCCAAAGCAGGTATTTTAATCAAGGGAAGCAACTACTTGGAAGCCCTTGCACAGGCAGATACCATTGTCTGGGATAAAACAGGCACTTTAACCCGTGGTGAATTTGCCGTGGAAGAAATCAACGCCGTGGAAATGTCGGAAGACACACTGTTAGAATTCACGGCCCATGCAGAAAGTTACTCTTCTCACCCGATTTCTTTATCCTTAAAAGAATCCTACGGCAAAGAAATCGAACTGGAACGCATTAAGAATTATGAAGAAATTTCCGGCTTCGGCGTAAGCGCCCTTGTAGATGACTATGCAATCCTTGTCGGAAATGAAAAACTGATGAAAGAACGCGGTATTGCATACGAAAAGACCGATGCAATCGGTACAATTTGCTATGTGGCAATCAACGAAAAATACGCCGGTTCCATCGTAATTGCGGACCAGATTAAGAAAGACTCTGCCGCTGCAATTAAGTCCTTAAAGAAACACGTCAGCAAACAGGTCATGTTAACCGGCGATGTAGATACAGTAGGTCAAAAAGTAGGCAAAGAACTTGGACTGGACGAAGTATATACCCAATTACTTCCCACCGATAAAGTTGCCCGTGTAGAAGATCTTTTATCCAAATCTTCTTCCAAGAAGAAACTTGTTTTCGTAGGCGACGGTATGAATGATGCCCCCGTTCTTGCAAGAGCCGATATCGGCATTGCAATGGGCGCTTTGGGAAGCGATGTAGCCATTGAAGCCGCGGATATAGTTATTATGAACGACGAACCTTCCAAACTGGTAAAAGCCATTGAAATCTCCAAGAAAACCCACGGCATCGCAATGCAGAACATTGTATTTGCCCTGGTTGTAAAAATCGGCATCTTAATTCTGATTGCTTTCGGTCTTGCCAATATGTGGGCGGCGGTATTTGCCGATGTAGGCGTATGTGTACTGGCTATTTTAAATGCTATGAGAGCGTTGAAATCATAAAAAATTTTATGATATAAAAAACTCCCGTTTGGGTAATCACAATACCAAAAACGGGAGTTTTTTCTTCCTAGTACATCTTGCAACAGTCTGTATTTTTACAGACCTGACATTATAAAATTTCCTTAATTTTATCTTCCAAATTCTTCATATTGGTAGGTTCAAAACGCTCTACGATATTTCCATCCCGACCAATCAAAAACTTTGTAAAATTCCATTTAATATTGCCGTTATTTTTATAATCCTTGTCCATCTTCTTCGCCATGCCGTTCATTACCAGCGCCATTGGACTCTTGCCAAAACCTGAAAATGTCGTTTCTGATGTTAACCATTTATAAAGCGGAATTGCATTTTCACCATTAACTTCAATCTTAGCAAATTGTGGAAATTCGGTTCCAAAACGCACCGTACAAAAAGAATGTATCTCCTCATCACTTCCCGGTGCCTGCTCACCGAACTGGTTACATGGAAAATCCAAAATTTCAAATCCCTTATCTTTATACTTATCATATAAGTTCTGTAATTCATCATACTGCGGCGTAAATCCACACCCGGTTGCCGTATTTACAATAAGTAATACTTTATCCCGGTAATCTGCAAGTGATACTTCACTACCATCTCGTGCTATTACAGAAAAATCATAAACATTCATCTTTTACCTCCCATTTTATCCCAATACTCTTCTTTCGCTTTTTACTCTGCTTTTCGTGCCTGCTATAATTATAAAAAACATAAAATTCACTGTCAATTACGCAATAATTTATGAGTAAGTAAGAAAAAGTTGAGTATAAGGAGGTACCTATTATGTCTCTAAGTCACAACTGTCCGTGTACTGAACAATGTCCGATGCAACACGCCATGGATATGATCGGTGGCAAATGGAAATTATCTATTTTATGCTCATTAAGTGTGGACGGCAAAGTCCGATACAATGATTTAAAAAGAAAAATCAGAGGCATCTCAAATACGATGTTGGCAAAGTCTTTGCGTGAATTGGAAGAACATGGTCTTGTGAAACGCTCGGAATATATGGAAGTCCCCATTCGGGTAGAATATGAAGTTACCGATAAAACCAAAGAACTTTTTCCAATTCTTATGCAGTTGGCACAGTGGGCTGGCAAATCATAATTTATAACACTCAAAAAGGCGATTGTTTCCAATCGCCTTACTTGTTTTATCACTACTTTATCAACATTTTACATTGCCCGTCGTCGCTTTTCTCGCCGCTCGTGCTGTTTTAATTATTTCTCAAAGAAAGGTGTTACCTTATCTGCAATCTTACTTCCCAAGTCACTGCCGCTTCCCATAATATCAAGAAGCATACCGCCGGTGTAAGGCTTTGCTGCCTCTGCAAGTGCGTCAAACACCTCTTTTTTATCTCCGATATAATCAAGCACGATTAAATAACTTTCATCTTCACCCTGTACCATCAACTGAAGATATGCTTTCTTAACAACATCCTGCCCTTCCAAATACTTCTTCATAGCCTCAACCATTTCGGTGGGGTATTTGGCAGGTTCGCCAATATATACTTCCTCGCCCTCTTTAATAACATGTGTGGAAGTACCGGCGTTTCTCTTATCTTTCATACCCTTAATTGCAATTGCCTGGTTCTTGCCAAACACAAGGTTTGCACCAAAAGGATCAATTACAAAGCCGCCCACATTGTCGTCTGCTTCTGCCTTTGCAAGCATACCTGCATAATCATCAAAAGTCACGATAATGCTCTGCACATTCACGTTTTCACGCCACTTTGACATTTCTTCAAACGATGTAAAAGCAAGGAAAAAACGCTGTCCGGTTCCGTTTTCAATCATATGGAAACGAAGTTGTGCATCGGGGGGCAATGTAATGTTTGCCATATATCCGTTCGTTTCGGGGGGCGGTGTAATGGATACCGGTGCCAAGTACTGGGCATCTACCATTTTATCCATCATTTTACTCTGATTCTCAGGTGTATTGTTTGCTTTCATCTCTGCGATGGCATCCAAAAGCCCTTTGCTGTTTAATACATTAATATTTCTCATTCTTTGATTTCCTTTCCTGCCAGTTGCAATTAATACTCACGCAACACAAGCTCCGTAATTCCCTGATTGTTGCCGGGGACAACTCTTTTAACCTTGCTGTGCCCGTAATATTCATATTCTTCCTTAATCATCTTCTTCAAAGCCGTTCCGCCGTGAAAACCATGAATCAGCCGTATACGATATACCGCAGGTCCCGCATCAGCCAAGGCTCTGTCAATCTCGCTTTGGGCTTGAGCACAAGTCATATTGTGTAAATCCAGTTCAATAATCGGAGCGTTCATTGTTTGCTTCCTTTGCATATTCTGTAAGTCTTATATCCGACAAAACATCCTGACATCATCAGTCTTACTCCGGAAACAATTACACTTACCGAATGAGTATAACATAAACTTAGGGGTTCTGCATACCTTTTTCATAAAAGTATCATAAATTAGCCGTTCCTTTGTCTCGCTCCTTGACAATCCCCTGATATTTTAGGATAATATTCAAGTCTGTGCGATATCAAAAATTGTAGCCTTTTGATATCATTTACCAATGAATTTACACGCAATTCACTTCTCGACCGGTATCGATAGACAGGTAGTGTGATATTATTCTTCAAACACAGGTAATTGTATGAATATTTTATTCCATAAGGGACCGTTTTCAACTGTGTCAGCACTTAACGAGTGCAAGTGTAACGAAGTACGAGTTTAGTACTGCTACATCAGTTGAACGAGCGAAAGCGTGTCCCGTTGGAATACAAAATAATTCAGGCAATTACCGTCCTAATAAAAAAACACTACCGCCCTCACCCTAAGAAGTGAATTGCACACAACCTCATCGAAAGGATAAACCATGAGTATTTTAAATGTAGAACACTTATCCCACGGCTTCGGCGACCGCGCCATTTTCCAAGATGTATCTTTCCGCCTTTTAAAAGGCGAACACATCGGTTTAGTGGGCGCCAACGGCGAGGGAAAGTCAACTTTTATGAATATTATTACCGGCAAACTTATGCCGGACGAAGGGAAGGTTGAATGGTCCAAAAATGTCCAGGTCGGATACTTGGATCAGCACACGGTCTTAGAAAAGGGTATGACAGTCCGTGAAGTACTGGCATCTGCTTTCGACTCCCTTTTTGCCTGGGAAACCAGAATGAATGAAATCTGTGATTTGCTGGGTACGGCTGACGAAAACGAAATGGAAGCCTATATGGAAGAACTTGGAACCATTCAGGACTTACTTGACGCTCACGACTTTTATTTGATTGATTCTAAAGTTGAGGAAGTTGCAGCGGCTTTGGGCTTAACCGAAATCGGCATTGAAAGAGACGTTACCGAATTAAGCGGTGGCCAAAGAACCAAAGTATTGCTTGGCAAACTTCTTTTATCCAAACCCGACATTTTGCTCCTTGACGAGCCTACCAACTATCTGGACGTAAATCATATTGAGTGGCTGAAGCGATATTTGATTGACTATGAGAATGCTTTTATTTTGATTTCTCACGACATTCCGTTTTTGAACGAGGTGGTCAATCTGATTTATCATATGGATCATCAGGAATTGAACCGCTATGTAGGCAATTACGATAAGTTTATGGAAGTCTACGAAATGAAACAGTCTCAGTTGGAAGCCGCTTACAATAAACAGCAAAAGGAAATTGCGGATTTAAAAGATTTTGTTGCCAGAAACAAAGCCCGCGTTGCCACGCGAAATATGGCAATGTCCCGTCAGAAGAAACTGGATAAAATGGATATCATTGAATTAAATGCCGAACGTCCCAAGCCGGAATTTCACTTTAAAACGGCAAGAGTTCCAAGCAGATATATTTTCCAGACCAAGGATTTGGTCATCGGTTATGATACACCCCTGTCCTCTCCTCTTACTTTGGAAATGGAACGCGGAAGTAAAATCGTTCTTTCCGGTGCCAACGGTATCGGCAAGTCAACCCTTTTAAAAAGTATTCTGGGTTTGATTCCTTCCTTAAGCGGAAACGTTACCTTAGGTGATTACTTAGAGATTGGTTACTACGAACAGGAAATGTCCGTTATGCCGGAAACCACCTGTATTGAGGAAATTTGGAATGAATTCCCCGGCTACACCCAATACGAAGTGCGGTCCGCCCTCGCCAAATGTGGTCTTACCACCAAGCACATCGAAAGTAAGGTAAAAGTATTAAGCGGTGGTGAACAAAGTAAGGTCCGCCTTTGTAAAATTTTAAACCGCGAAAGCAATATTCTGGTGTTGGACGAGCCTACCAACCATTTGGATGCAGATGCCAAAACAGCACTCGCACAGGCCTTGAAAGAATACAAAGGAAGTATTCTTATGGTATGCCATGAACCTGACTTCTACGCTGATTTTGCCACAGCAGTCTGGGATTGTTCCAAGTGGACCACAATGTTATAAAAAAAGCGCAACCACAATCGGTTGCGCTTTCTATTATTATCATTCAAAAGGCTTACATATAAAACACGCTGGTCTTATCCTTTAATTCCGTTGCATAAGTATTCATCTTCTGTGCATTCTCTGCAATATCTTCTACAATCGCAGTAACTTCCGTTACGGACGCTGATGTTTCCTGTGTCGCTGCAGCATTTTCTTCTGCAATTGCTGTCAGGTTCTGAACAATATCAATTACGTTTGCTCTTGCATCGTCCAACTTAATAGTCTTTTCTTCAATTGCTTCAACGCCCTTGATTGATGCGTCAATACCTGCCTTAACCTGGCTGAAGGCTTCACCGGCTCTTTCAACCTTCTCATTCTGCGCATCCATAATTACTTTTACTTCATCCATGGTTGCAACTGCCTTCTCGGAATCAGCCATTAACTCATTAATAATCTGTGCAATTTCCTTGGTTGACGCATTCGACTGCTCTGCCAGTTTCTGAATCTGCGCTGCTACAACGGCAAAACCGCGTCCCTGCTCTCCGGCTCTTGCCGCTTCAATAGAAGCATTAAGCGAAAGTAAATTTGTTTCTTCCGCAATACCGGTAATCATCTTGGTTACTTCACGGATACGCATTGCCGATTCGTTGGTTGTATGGGTCTGCTCATAAATTACTTCAATTGCTTTCTTGGTCTGACCATTGATTTCATCCAACTCATCCAATGCCTGGGTAGCCACATCCCCTGCCGCCTGCATTTCTTCAGCATGCGCAAGTAACGTTTCAACTTCTTCTCTGGTCTGTTCAACCATTTCACCCATAATGATAACATTTTCGGTTGCACTCTGGGTTTCGGTCGCCTGGGAAGTTGCACCTTCTGAAATTTCGGAAACTGCCATATCTACCTGGCCGATTGCCTTAGCGCCTTCATCCGTCTGCTCATTTACCTGCTGTGCCGCCAACTGCACCGCATCACCTTTTTCAATAATGGCGCCGATTACTTCCTTCATCTGTCCGCGGAGGTTAAGAACCGCACGCATTAACTTACCGATTTCGTCTCTTCTCTTTAATGCTCGTCTGTCAACATCCGCATTCAAATTACCGTTGGCAAGGGAATCCAAGGCTTTCACGCTAAGACCTAAATCTCTTGTCATCTTGCTGATACTGCAGAATGAAATAATGAATGCAATCAGTGAAATACCACCGATTAAAATCAACATATTGGTAATGATAATTCTTGCACCGTTATCAGCATGTTCTTTGTCCATACCGGCAAATACCATACCTACGATTTCAGTATGCTCATCATTCCATAAAGGTCTGTAATATCCGTAATATTCTACACCATTGATTACAAGTTCTTCATCTATGTAGTCACCGCCGTTAGTAATAACCGCTTCCACAATTTCAGGTTTCGCCTGTGTTCCGATCATACGGTTACCGTTTTCATCCGTTAATGATGTACAGTATCTTGTATCTCCGTAAAAAATGGTAACGGCTACGGATGACTCTGCCATAATATCATCTACAATTTCCACATGCTCCGTTACATTTACGTCACCCTTCCATAACACGCCGTCTTTTACTTCAAAGGGTTTACCTTCATCCAGAAGATGTAATGTATCCTGAATGGAAACTGCAGTCGCTTTCAATCCCTGTTCAACCGTTCCCGCACTGATATCCACCGTCTGTACACGTCCGATGGTAGCAACACAAACCGCAACGATTACTAACGGTACTAATACATACAATGCAATTTTTGCTCTCAATTTCATAATCTAAGCCCCCTAACTTACATAGTGATATATACTACACATCATACCACTTTTTGTACATTTCTGTCAATGTAAAAGGGGGCTTTTCAAATCTTTTATGCAATTGTCACAAATTACTTTTAGAATTCTTTTTTCTGCATAATCCGAATGCTGATGAATACGGATATTGCCACACATACCGCAGCAATACCAAATACGCAAAGCAATATTACAGCAGGATTCATCAATTCAATGCCGGTAATAATATCACCAATCACAACCTGCCCTCCGTTCGGTATTCCGTCTCCCGCCAATTTATTAATCACACTTTCTGCCGCAAATACGATAACAGCAATTGTTCCTGCAAAAATCAAAAGAACCACACGACGTTTTTCTGCACTGAACTTCATATATAAGGGCAACATTACCGAAGACGCAAAACAAATACCTGCAATCCATCCAAGTGTTATAGCGGCCATATCACCAATCTCAAATCCCCAGTCCACAAAACCTTTGGTCATCAGATACAGTGCAAAAATCACGCCTCCGCAAACCAACGAATTAATAAAGGTCAATACATATTTCTCAACAGCATATGTTTTACGGCTTGCAGGTAAGGTCATAAGGAATGACATACCGTTATCCAATTCATCATAATTGATGGTGCCTGCCGAAAGCAACAAAGTCAGCATCATCATATAACCTACCAGAAAATCAATTTCCATAGTGGTTGCCAGCATCAAAATACCAATACCCAGAATCCAAATAAAGCTCTTTTTATTTGTGAAAAGAATTCTGTAATCTTTTACCAATAATGTTTTCATACTATGCCTCCTTTTTTCCGTTTGCGGAAATCATAAGAGTAATCACCTGGTCTATGCCTGCCTTCTCAATGGTGATATCAGGATAATTTTCCCGGTAAAAAGCCTTCTGGGCGGTAAGGCACGCATACCCGTAACTTTCTTCTTTGGCACATAAAAGATATTCTTTCTCCAACTTCGCATACTGTTCCGTAGTCACTTTTAACACGCCGTATTCGTCAAGAATTACACCGGTTTCTTCGTGTAGCAGAATCTGACCGTTTTCAATCATATAAACGTCGTCACACAAGCCTTCCAGATCAGACGCAATGTGGGAACTGATCAAAATGCTGTTGTCTTCTTTTTTCATATAATCGCGAAGCATATCAAGGATTTCTTCTCTTGCAATGACGTCAAGGCCTGATGTGGGTTCATCCAGAATCAGTACTTCTGCATCGTGGGACAACGCTGCGAGAATCTTTAACTTCGCCTTCATACCCGTAGAGAATTCTTTGATCTGCTTATCCTTGGGAAGACCCTGTTTTTCACATTGACTCATAAAGTCATCTTCCTTGAAAGCAGGATAAGCCGCTTTTAAAATCTTCGCCACGTCCTTTATTTTCAAATAGCCGCTGAATCCGGACTCTGCCAAAACAACGCCAAGTTTTCTCTTAGTGTTGCTGTCCAAATCCGCAGCATTTTTATCGTCGATTGTAATTTTACCGTCGTCTGCATGAATCAATCCTAAGATTAATTTAAAAGCGGTTGACTTACCGGCACCGTTTCTGCCGATTAAACCGGTAACACAGCCGGGTTCTAATTTCATACTGCATTTTAATTCAAAACTGCCATAGTTCTTTTTCGCATTTTCCAATTGAATAACCATTTTACTCCTCCATCAACAATTCAAATAATTGTGTGATTTCTTCCTCCGTCATACCACAACTTTTCGCCTTCTTAATCACAGTGTCCAACTCTTTCTCAACCTCTTTCTTCTGGGCTTCCAGTGCTACATCACGGTTCACTCCGGCCACAAAGCTTCCTTTGCCGTGAACAGTCACAATAAACCCTTCCTGTTCTAAGGTATCATAGGCTTTCTTAACTGTAAGGGCGCTGATACGCAGTTCGCCGGCAAGTTCTCTTACCGAGGGAAGTTTACTCTCCGGTACAAGACTTCCTTTTAGTATTTCCTGTTTTACCTGCAATACCACCTGTTCATAGATAGGTTGCATTGACGAATTACTGATAATAATATTCATTGGGTACCTCTCTTGTATGTTTGTAGACGTAAACAGTATAAAACAGCATATAACACTTTGTCAACTGTTATATGCTGTTTATTTTTAATTTTTTTAAATTATTTAAATTCAATTGAATTAATTATGGCATAGGCCTCTGCATTATTCGATTGTATATTCCACCACATTGCTTACCGGCACGTACTGCCCTTCTACAAAGGCAGTAAGGCAAACCGAATACGTGCCCGGGCTTTGGTCCGTATAGCAATAACTTAATTCATTGCCTGCCGAACGTTCTAAAACCACTACTCCATCCTTTTTTATCTGCCAGCCCAAGTTAGTGTACTCAACACCATCCGTACGGGTTATGGTATAATCATCGTGTAAAACAATAACCAACGGTTGTTCAATTATAATTTCACTTCGTTCTTTTTCGTTCCATGTCAGGAATTCAAACGTTTCACCATTCACGGTAACATCCGCCGTACATTCATAAATATCATTTGTTGAAGAATATCCATGCAATGAACCGGCATCATTACCGTACACTTCGCCGCTGACATGACAATTTTCATACCACCCCTGAATTGCCTGTCCGGTAAGAACCCCCACATCAGAGCGTCCCTTTACGCAAGCGTTCTCAAAAGAAAGATTCCATACACCGCAATATACGCCCCAACCGATAAACCCAACCGAATGCTCATCGTTCTCTATGTATAAATTGCGGATGGTATATCCTTCCCCGTATATACCACCGCTAAAAGAAACTCCCGTATCCGTTCCTCCGCTCCATCCCATAGGAGCCCACTCATATCCTGACAAATCAATATCATTTACCAGTTGCATATATTGGACTGCATCCGGCGTTGTATTTACATAGTAATTAAAACTCGCCAGTTCTTCCGGGGTACTCACCATAAAGATGCCGTCCCGCACCGAGTTGTCTATGTAACCTGCATTTGCCAAATAAGGAATATCGCCATAGTCACAATTTTCCATCCAGCCATACTTGTCCGGATATTTTACCAACAACTGTGCATCAATCAGTTTGCCTTCATCCTCATCTGCCTGACTGCTTTCTGTGACCGCTTCGGTTACCGGCTCTTCAGATGCCACACCGCCGACACTTGTATCCGCAGACTCCGTCTCTTCATAAAATACTACGGAATCCGTATTCTCTGCCGAAACCAACTCCTCCGAATAACAACTTCCCAAACCAAAGATACACATAATAATTATAAAGATTATTTTAGGCATTTCTATATCTCCTTACTACCATAACCAAGGATTTTCCGTTCCGATAAACAAACAATTTTCTCCCAATTCACCGATTTGTGTATAACAAGCCTTGATATCTTCCGGCAAAGGTGCAAAACATTCTTCCGAACAAACAAAAAGATGTTTTTCGTCATAAGTATCATACAAACTGTAATCCGTATAAAAATTATCGGTGCTGGTGTAAACATGGTCGATTACATAGGTTACACTCATACAACTTTTATCCAAATCCAAAGCACGAATGGCCGCAGCTTCATCCAACATATTGTACACATAAATGGTATCGAGATTCTCCTGCTCCGCCACATCAATAATGCCGCGTACATAATCCGTTCCGTGAGTCTCTTCCGTAATCTTATCAAAACCGCCTACATTAATAAATACAGCCATACATACCACCACAGCCAATACCACATTACGCAAACGCACATGCGGAATTGCATCTAAAGATGCTACCGCTACCGGAAGAAGCATCGCTCCCCATACAATATGGTACCGATATTCATAAATATCCGCGCCGTATCTGGTAATCGCCAGTATCATCACCATCAGATTTACCAACGCAACAAAAGCAAACATATAGTGGAGATAATCGGTTCTTTTTACTTTTTTGAATTTCATCCACACAATCACCAGACATCCCAACGTAAACACAAATTTAATAATTTTTAAAATACCCTTTGTGGAAAAAATCGGTACATACGGGTCTTGAGTCAAACCACCGAACAGCATAAAAAATCCGGTGACACAATTCAACAAATTCGCCGTAAAACTATCCGCAGTAAGCAAAGCAAGACTTTCCCTGCTGGTTTCTCCAATCATGTGGTTCCGAATTACAAACGGGATAATACATGCCAAAACGGAACTTACCAAAATTATAATTGCCTCCTTATTCCATTCCATCTTTTCAGAAATACAAAGGCTGAAAATATAAAAAAGGCAAAACGGCAAAACAATCATCAAAAGTACGTAATTTCCACAGGATAATGTCGTCCAAATACACAATAAAAGATGAAACACAAATACCGGAATGAACATCTTTTTCTCCGCCTTGTGATTCATTGCCATAAGCATCAGATTCGTCATGGACAACATCACCATAACGCGGAACTGATACTGTCCAACGGTAATAAATAACATATTACCCCAATCCAGCCCCTGAATAACGAAAGGTGTAAACAAAAGAAACGTTGCCAGAAAACCGTACTTTGTATCATATCCTGCATGCTTAAAAACGGAATATAGTAAAAAAGCACAAATGCCATAGAGAATTACATGAATGATTCCCAAAGATAAACCAAGATTTCCCGTTAACAAATACAAAGGCACCGCAAAAAAGGCGGCATTATCAATTTCCATAGTGGAATAATAATGGTATCCGTCCAGGAACAATCCGTTCCGCCACATTTCGACCGCATGCCGGATTGCCAGGGCATTATCCAAAAATAAATAGTCCTCCGTCTGCAACAAATTAAAAAGAAAAATTGCAAGACATTGTGCAAACAACAAAACCAACAGACCATATTTTAGGATGTTATCCCTGTTTTCCTTTATATTAAATTCTTTTAACGACTTCATAGTTTCTCTCCTTAGCATCATTATATCAAATATAACTTTTCATGCTTTTTCTGTCAACACGGGGCAACAGACGCGTTCCAATTATGCATCCGTTTCTTCCAACGTGGGATAAGAAGGAATTGCGCCCCTTTTCTGCACACTTTTTGCGCAAAATGCATTGGCAAATTTTACGTAGGTTTCCAGAGTCTTAGCACTTAAATTCTCAATCTGTGATGCAGTCACACCATCCCTGTGTAAACACCAAAGAAACGCACCGATAAAACCGTCCCCTGCTCCCGTAGTATCCACAGCCTTCACTTTTGTACCTGCTGCAACCGCGCTTGCATTCTTTGTAAAAACCCTGGCTCCGGCAGAACCTTCCGTATAGATGACCATTTTTACCCGCTTCGTAAACAATTGTTCCAACGCCGTTTCAATCTCGGTTTTCCCGGTGACGGAATGCAGTTCTTCGTCGGATATTTTTACAATATCCGCCATGGGAATGAACTCTTTCACCGTTTGAATCATCTGAACTTCATCATTCCACAATGCCGGTCGCAGATTCGGATCAAAACTTATTATTGCATCATTCTCCAAAGCATACTCAATCGCCTTCCGATGCGCGTCCTTCATCGGAAAATCTCCCAAGGAAACCGAACAAAAATGCAATGCATACGCATCTTCAAACCACTCCTCTTTCACATCTTCGGCTGCAAACAGCATATCCGCCCCCGGATTCCTGTAAAAAGAAAACTCCCGATTCCCGTCTTCTTTTAAAGCCACAAAGGCCAAAGAGGTATTTGCCGTACCGGTTCTTTTTACGAAAC
>X409_Impala__coassemble_477_pt1 | contig 17640 bp, 20 predicted proteins | sample X409_Impala__metabat2_low_PE_002 | metagenome-assembled genome bin X409_Impala
TTACTAAATCGTTTAATTCAAGTACGCTTAATTCTTTGATAGCGTCGATAAATTCCTGAGTTGTTAACTTTGCCATTTTATTTTCCTCCATTTAAAAATATTGTTTGTTCTAAAAGTTTCTGACTTAAATTGTTGCGCCACCCCAAAGGTGTCTGCAACGATTGCAACAATTACTCTGCTGCGGGAGCGCCCTGCTGTTCTGCAATCTGATTGAGAACACGTGCAAGGTTTGTAATAGGTGACTGGATGCTTCCAAGTAATTTGCCAAGTAATTCTTCTCTTGAAGGTACGTTGGAAATTGCTTCGATGCCCTTGCTGTCATATACAGATCCTTCAACAACACCGCCCTTGATTTCAAGTGCTTTTGCTGTCTTCGCAAACTTGCAAAGAACTCTTGCAGGAGCTGTAGCGTCATCCTTGGAAATTGCAATTGCGCTGGGCCCTTCCAAGTAAGGTGCAAGTCCTTCACAATCTGTTCCCTTGAATGCAAAATTCATCATGGTGTTCTTGTATACCTTATAAGTAACACCAGCTTCACGAAGCTGCTTACGAAGTTCGGTATCTTCAGCAACGGTAAGTCCGCGATGGTCAACGATAACAACTGACTGCGCATCTTTAATATTTGCTGAAATCTCTTCCACGATGGGTTTTTTCAATTCAACTTTAGCCATTTTGTTTTACCTCCTTCTTTATTTCGTGCCGAAAGAGTTTTTATAAAGAACAAAAAACCTCTCATCTTCGCAGAAGACGAGAGGGTAAAAATTCATTCAAAATTTACTCATCCTCGGTAGGCGTTAATCTCTTACGTCGCTTGGCGACACCTACTGTCTTCGGCATAGTTGTTTTCACAACCTTAATAAAATTATCATATGTACGAAACATTGTCAAGCATTTTTATACTTAATTTGCTTTGTTCATTTTAGATTGCATTGTAAAAGGAAACCGGCGACACTTTTTTACCGCTCTCCAATTATTATAATCTTATCATTCAGGCATTACATATCCTTGTGCATCAATCACTACGCCTTCGGACAATCCGCACATATAAGCAAGAATGCGCTCCGCCTCCGCGCCGGTTGCAAGACTTGTTTTACTCCCCGACGTCCTGCAGGGAATAAATTTCGCCGAAACCAATCCTTCCTCACCAATTTCCAAAGTCACCAGACAACTATCCTGTGTTTTGGAATTAAACCAGTAATTGCCCAAACTGTAAAATACCGGCACATCATTTACGTAAGCAATTTCCTGCAATACATGAGGATGCGCGCCGATTACCACATCAGCTCCCGCCGCCGTAAAATCAGCAGCCTGACCGGGCTGACTCCAATCCAATTCATCCGTACTCTCCGTTCCCCAATGCACATACACAATCAGAAAATCACATTCCTTCTTCGCCTCACGAATCACGTCTTCCAAGGCATTGTTCTGGAAACAGCGGAAGGTTCCCGGTGAATCCGCCGTTGCACCTTTGGTATCCGGCGTAGCAAGACGCTCCACTTCCGTCGCGGATACAATACCGATTTTTACATCACCGTTTTGATAAAAAACCACCTTGGATGCCTCTTCCAAATCACGCCCCGCGCCTACATACGGAATGCCTGCGCCTTCCAATGTATCCAACGTATCCAACAGGGATATCTCCCCGTAATCCGAAGCATGATTATTGGCAAGGGACACAATATCAACGCCCATATCGTGCAAAATCTGCACGTTGGCCGGATCCGCACAAAAAGTATATGCCTTGTTGGCCAAAGGTGTTCCGCGATTGGTATAAGGAAATTCATTATTAATCATAAAAACATCCGACCCGCGCATAATCTCCAGCAGTTCCGGGTCAATACATTCTTCCAGAACACTTCCGTTTGCACGGTAGGTACTCATAACCGCATACTCCTCATCCAAAAGCACATCTCCCGCAAAGGTAAACGTCACTGTGTCTTTCTCCGGCAAAGCATATGTATTCTCCGGCAGATTCGGTGCCGTTTCTTCGCTTTCCTGCGGCAATTCCCCATTCTCCGGAACGCTTACATCACTTTCTCCTAAAATCGCCCCGTCTTCATATAATTCCGGAAACAATTCTTCTCCGGAAATTTGCGGAATCGGTTGCGTGTTCTGGTTCGCAGCCAATTCCGCCTCCCTTATATTGTTTTTACGCACAATAAGAAACGCAAGAAACGCTGCAAACAGCAATACACTGATTACGATGGCCATAATACCTGCTATTCTGTTTTTACCTGCATTTACATCCAATGTATCTCTCATAGTTGCATTTTACCATTTTCATATTCATTTGAACAGACCAAATAAAAAGACAGCGGATTGTTCCGCTGTCTTTAAACTGTTCATTAAAGTTTCATTACGTTAACTTTTACACCAGGTCCCATTGTGCTTGAAAGGGTTACACTTCTTAAATACTGTCCCTTTAATGAGCTGGGTTTTGCCTTCTTGATTGCTTCCATTAACGCTTCGAAGTTTTCATTCAACTTTTCTTCTGAGAAAGATGCCTTTCCGATCGGGCAGTGAATGATGTTCTGCTTGTCAAGTCTGTATTCGATCTTACCTGCCTTGATATCAGCGATAGCCTTGGTAACGTCCATTGTTACGGTACCTGCCTTAGGGTTCGGCATTAAGCCCTTAGGTCCTAAAACCTTACCGAGACGACCAACAACACCCATCATGTCGGGAGTTGCAACAACTACGTCAAAATCTAACCAACCTTCGTTCTGAATCTTGGGAATAAGTTCTTCGCCGCCTACATAATCAGCACCGGCTGCTTCAGCTTCGTTTACCTTATCACCCTTAGCGAATACTAAAACCTTAACTGTCTTACCTGTACCGTTGGGTAATACTACCGCACCACGGATCTGTTCTTCAGCGTGACGTCCGTCACAACCTGTTCTGATGTGAATTTCTACTGTTTCATCAAATTTAGCACCAGCAGTCTTCTTTACCAAAGCAACTGCGTCAGCAGGATCATAGAGTGTTGCTCTATCAACAAGCTTAGCTGCTTCGTTATATTTCTTACCATGTTTCATAACTGTTTTACCTCCTTGTGGTTCAATGCACGCATGTGCTCCCACCTTCTAAAATTAGTCTTCTACTACGATACCCATACTGCGAGCTGTACCCGCGATCATGCTCATAGCTGCTTCGATACTTGCTGCGTTTAAGTCCGGCATCTTCATTTCTGCGATTTCACGAACCTTATCCTTAGAAATTGTTGCAACCTTCTGCTTGTTAGGCTTAGCAGATGCTGTCTTAAGGTTACAAGCCTTCTTTAAAAGAACTGCAGCGGGAGGAGTCTTAGTAATGAAACTAAAGCTTCTGTCTGCATAAACTGTGATAACAACAGGGATGATTAAGTCACCCTTATCTGCTGTCTTAGCGTTGAACTGCTTTGTGAATTCAACGATGTTAACGCCGTGCTGTCCGAGTGCAGGACCTACAGGCGGTGCCGGTGTTGCTTTGCCGGCAGGAATCTGTAATTTGATATAACCTGTTACTTTCTTTGCCATTTTGGCTACCTCCTAATAAATTGTGGTTCGGCGCCGTGCCCTATGCAACGGCTCCCACTGTTCATATAACAACATTACTGTTGCTAAAATAGGATACAATCCTATGAACAAGCATTTTTACATTTTCTTGATGTCTGAGAAACTAATTTCAACCGGAGTTTCACGACCGAACATTTCAACATTGATGGTAACGGACTGCTTACCTTCATCCACACGTTTTACGATACCTGCAGTATCTTTCCAAACGCCTGCGATAACGGTAATGGCATCGCCTTCTTTTACATCGATGTGTGATGTTTCGCCGCCAACATTGAGCATCTTCATTTCTGCTTCCGTTAAAGGAACGGGCTTACTTCCGGGGCCTACAAAACCTGTAACACCTCTGGTATTTCTTACTACATACCATGCATCATTGTTATCTGCATCCATATGAAGTAACACATAACCGGGGAACAGTTTCTTCTGCACAACTTTCTTGGCGTTGTTCTTCATTTCAACAACTTCCTGCATCGGAACACGCACTTCCAAGATTTCATTCTCAAGATGACGGTTCTCAATTGCTTTCTCGATGTTGGCTTTTACCTTATTCTCATATCCGGAATAAGTATGAACAACATACCAGCCCATGCCCTTGCCGCTCTTATTATCACTCTGGCCAATGTCAAATTCTTTATTTTCTTCCATACGTCTACCCTCACCTTAAAAACTTAAATTCGTTAACCATTCCATACCGAGTTTTACCAATGCATCCACTCCGAAAATCAGAGCACCGATAAAAATAATGGCTACGAGTACAACTGCTGTCTGTTTTACAACGTCATTTTTAGAGGGCCAGGTAATTTTCTTCCATTCCTGTTTTACGCCACGAAAGAAACTTGTTTTCTTAGGTTTCTCTGTGTTTGACGCATTTGCCATAATCCTAATTTCCTTTCAAATAAAAAAGACAAATTATTTAGTTTCTTTGTGCAAAGTATGAGCCTTGCAGAATCTACAATACTTCTTTGTTTCCATTCTGTCAGGATGAGTCTTCTTATCCTTAGTTGTGTTGTAATTACGCTGCTTGCATTCTGTACATGCTAAAGTAATTCTTGTACGCATTTTCCCACCTCCACGCGTAGTTGCTTTATTTTCTTATCGAATTTTCGCTTGATTTTACTAATTTTAAGCGCATAAAAAAAAGGCCTAAAAACCAATCTTGCCATAGTAGAATAACACACAGGGGATTGTTCGTCAATAAGTATTTTTAAATTTCTTTTATATGAGTCGCAGGGCGTAGGATTTCTTTGAAGGACACGCTTCCGCTCGCTTCTGCCGCGTAACGGTACTAAACTCGAAGTCTTGTATACAAGCCTTCTCATTAAGTACCGACGGGCAGAAAACGGTCCTCAAAGAAATCCTACACCCTGCTCGGTGTTGAGAAAAAATAAATAATGTTATTTCCGTATAATATTTTCTGTGTTTATATCGGTACATCTCTACAAAAGAAATGATTAGAAATCCGTTACCGTCTTGTTATAAAGATGATATAAAATCCTTCATCTCTTCCGCTATCAATTCGTATTCGTGGTCATGCACGTAATGTGAACAATTCAGTTCAACAAGTCTGCCATTTGTAACTTCCTGAACATACTCTTTCTGATAATTACGCCAGACCTCTTCCTCCCAGCCGGTTCCGCTTCCGTTTGATACGAATAAAAGCATGGGCACCTGCGGAACACCTGCATCCTCTACCACCTTTGCGCTCTCTTTGATACTGCCCACTTCATTCATCATAGTAGCGGTTGCCGTGCGGCTGAAGAACACCGCCTTGTAAATCTCTTTTTCTTCTTCGGTTAGGGTGCCGTACTTCATCGCCTCGCTTTCCGCAACGCCCGGAAGAAGTCTTATGATTCCCATCCGCGCGGCAAACTGCGATAATTTTAGCATTGGCATATTGATTTGATAATCTTCATATGCCCCGGGAACTGCCATATCCAAACCGACAATCGCCGATACTTCCTCGGGATACTGTTGCGCCCAATACAAGGCCTCAATGCCCGACATAGAATGCGGACATAAAATATACGGCCCTTCCACGCCTGCTGCCGCCAGTGCCGCTCTCGTATCCGCAAGGACGGATGCAACGTCTCTCTCTTTATCCACTACATCGCTGAACCCATAGCCGAACTTTTCCACCACGACCACCTTATAGTCGTCACTCAGCAAAGAATACAACGACTTAAAATCCAAGACAGGCGAACAGGTTCCGCCTCCGGAAAGAAATACAATGGTCTGTTCTCCTTCGCCTTCTATATATATGTTCATTTTATGGCCGTCCACTTCCACGAGTTGCCCGATGGGTGTTAAAAGCTTCGCTTCCCTTTTCAGTTGAATTTTATGATTGATAAAAATTGCGAGAAATAAAAGGATTACAGTTCCCAAAATAATCAGCGTTATTTTTATCCCTTTCTTCATAAACAGCCTCCTATAATTTTACTCCTACAATTCTCTGTAGTACGGGCAAATATCTTCGTACCGTCCGTCCTTCATGCGGAATCCGCCGGGAATCGTGCCCAATTGGACAAAACCCAGTCTTTCATATAAATGTCTGGCATGAATGTTGGTTGCGACTACGGCGTTGAATTGCAACACCTTAAAGCCGTGCATTTTACCTTGGGCCATACAATCTTTTACCAACTTCTCACCAATATGCAAACCGCGGCTGTCTGCTGCCACCGCATAACTTGCGTTACAAATGTGTCCGCATCTTCCTATATTATTAGGGTGTAAAATATACAGTCCATAGATTCGGTCCGCTTCGGAATCCACCGCCACGCCCGTATAAGTCTGGGACGCAAAAAATTCTCTTGCGGACTCAATTGTTAAAAGTTCTTCCTGCGGGAAGGCGATGCCTTCCTCCACGATTTCATTCCAGATTTGAATCATCCGGATAAGGTCATCTTCGGTGTATTTACGTATTGCTAAGTTCATGATTTCATTCTCACTTTACCATATTATTTCGTTTGCTAGTCATATTCAAATTTATGCGTGTTTTCAATTCCTCTATGAAACTGAAATTTTGCGCGTAGCAATGAGCCATGCGCAGATGAGCCGAATTGGCTGACGGGAACTTGCTCACAGGCAGACATATTCGAGTTCAGATGCATACGGCGAATGCCGCGACAGTGAGCGACGCGAAGCGTTGCGATGTGTCGGCATGGCGAACACACCTACTAATTGAAAATTATCTTATCATTATTTGCCACTTTGGACTTCTTCCAATTTCTCCTTCATCGGTGTAAGGAAAGGACGTGAACTTTCTAACACCTTCATGTTTCGCAGTAAAACTATTCCTTTATTTTTGTCTTTTTCAATGAAATAATTGACTGTTTCCCAAAGAAGTTTTTTACAATCCTCCTGTCTATAATCTGACAAAGAAATTAATGCATAACAATAATAATATGCCGTAATATCAAACTTTAACTCCTTCGCATTTGCATCATATGATGGAAAATGTTTTTCTAAGAATTTAAGTACTGCATCAACTATAGATGGCTTTTGAGCAAAAGGAATCATTCTCTCATATTCCTTTTTAGTTACCGTAGCATGAGTTGCACTTGCAATCTTACTACACAATTCCCATATTTCTTCTTTTGATATTCCTACCTCTTCTGCAGACTCCATTAGTGGCAATGTACTTTTTGCTCGCCAAATAGATTCACCTGGAAATTTAGGTCCCGTTATCACAAATGTTTTTCTATTTTCAATACAATCCTTCAGATAGGCCTCCTCTTTTTTTATATATTCCCTTAATTCTTCAACTGTTGGTATTTTCTTATTGGCCATATATATCCCTTTCTAATCTCATAATATAATTCCTCAATAAACTTCCAATTTTCTTCTCTATTTCGCTATGCTCCATTCGGAATCCGCCCTTCGGGTTTCTTCCTAATCAATTACCAATTGTTCCATAGATTGCTCTCTTGTTACCTTCTCGCCTAAAACATTCGCCCAACTTTCCGTAAAACAACTAAAATACGACAGCCCCTCATCTTTCCGTTTCTTGTTATAGTACGGCAAGAATCCCCACAACGTGGACGGTATTCCAATCACAATCAAATACAACGGTCCTAAAAGCAGCGACTGAATTGTATGCCCGTATTCATGCACAAGTAAACGTTTTGATAATTCTTCCATGGAATACTCTTCTTTTAATTTCTCATAAAAGTATGGCTCTGCCGTCACAAAAACAAACAGTCCCAAGGATACACTGGAACGATTATTCCACTCCGTCACGATTGCACCATGGTAAAAATAATGCTTGCTTTTTATGTAGATTAGGAAATGCGCAAATCCCAGCAAGGTCTGCAGAATTCCCCAGGTACATTGCCAGACAATATATAAAACAGCCTTCATTTTACACTTCTCCACAACAGGCGATTCCTGCCACAAAGCAGAAATCGCCTCGTACTTTTACTCCACAATACTCATCTGAATACTACCGCTCGTCGTTGTCACTTCACACACACCACCGCTTATTGTCTCCGGCACTTTCACACTTCCGCTGGTTGCATTCGCCTGAAAAATCTTCTCTGTAAGCAAGGTTCCTCTGATGCTTCCGCTGGTTGCTTCAAGTTTTAAATTCTCTGCATCGCAGGCTTCCAGGGCAATTCCTCCACTGCTGTTTTCTAAGTTCATATCACCGGTTGCAATCACCTCTGTGCAAGTGATTCTTCCGCTGGAATTACTTCCGGTTAAATTAGCGCACTCAACCTCCTCAAGATGCACTCCACCATTGGTTCCTTCTGCATGAATATCGCCTGTTGCAACAATTTCAGTAAGGTGCATAACGCCACTGGAATTTTCCACAGATAAGTTGACACACTCCACTTTGGAAACGCCGATGCCACCACTGCTTCCGTTTACTTCCACATTTCCGGCAACGCACACAGAAGTCACATCTATGATTCCGCTGGTTCCTTTTACCCAAAGGTCCCCTACACTATTATCGCCCACGTAAATTCCGCCGCTGGTATTCTCAACCTTCAAGGTACCTTCCACATCTGCCATAAAATTCGTTTTCCCGCTGGTGTTTGAAACCTCGGCCTCCGCAAAAGTAAAATCCCCCTGCACATCAATTCTTCCGCTGCTGTTATCAATGAAAAGTGTCTCATACTCACTTTCCGGAAGATATACCGTAATTTCAATCTCACCAAAATGCACACCGATGTTGTGATACCACTCACTTTCATCCACTCTTTCGATGGTTAAGGTATTGTCAACAACCGCAATTTTATCGTAAATGACATCATTCTCCGTACAAACCACTTTACACTTACCGTCCGTTGCAGGCACAATACCTACCGTGGCATCTCCGCCCAGAACCGATATATTGGTAAAAGGTTCTTCAACCGAGTAGGTTTTATCTTCCCATTCCATTGTATTTAGTTTTGTCGCATCAAACCGAATAAAAGCCAGGCTTCCCACGATAGAAATAAACCCTACTGCTATCATGGATACAGCCACTATAATCGCAATCTTTTTTGCTTTCTTCATTTCCGTATACTCCTCGTATCATAATTTTAAAGTTATTTTCAATCCAATAGGCTTAGTTACGCCCATACTATAATTCACAAAGTAACCGTTTCAAATATAAGTCTTCCTATTCCTAACAGTTTTATTTCCCGATAAATAAGCCCTTAATGCCAAGCAACGCTTTCTTGCTCACCCAAAGGATACCCTTTGTTACCAGATTGAAACCAAAGAACAGTAAGATGGAAAGTCCCAAACACACAAGTCCGGCTCCAAACATCACTCCACAAGGTACGAACTGTCCGTCAAATAAAAGTGCCACTGCCACTCCAATGCACGCAAGCCCGCTCACAGCTACAGATAAATCCACTGCATACAGGGATATAATCACACTCCAAACAGAAAGATAGATTGCCAATACAGTTAAAATCACTGCGGCCAGTAAAGGTATCCAAAGCGGTGCACCCAGAACCAGAAGTACAATCTCCCACGCTTTCAATGCACGTTTCGGCTTTACCTTTTCTTTTACCAGTTTCGGCAAAGATACTTCCGATAAAATCTGTGAGATAATCTCCTCTACGCTCCCCAAGTCTTCCACTGCTTCCGCTTCGTTCATACCGTCTTCCATTCGGTCATCCAACATCTCAGCGTAAAAATCTATGGATTTTATAATATCTTCTTCCGGCAATCCGTTTAAGCGTTCGCGAAGTGTTGCCAAAAATTCATTCTTATTCATTCTTGTTCTCCTCCCTTGCCACAAAACTGTAAATGGACATAATCTCTTTCCATTCTTCCTTGAAATCTTCGATACGCTGCAAGCCGAGCGGCTCAATATGATAATACTTCCGAAGCCTTCCGTTATGCTCCGCCGAACGCACCGTAAGCATATTCGCCGCCTCCAGTCTTCGAAGTATGGGATACAAAGTCGATTCTGAAATATCTATGTATGGCTTAATATCTTTGATAATCTGATAACCATAAGAATCTTCATTTTTAATTGCCGCAAGGACGCAAACATCCAAAAGGCCTCTCTTCATCTGAATATCCATATTAATCCTCTTTTCTGAGCGTTTTTTTACTCTAATGCCCTTCCTTGCATAATACTATACGTCGCGTAGTATTATGTGTCAAGGGGTATTATATAAAAAAATAAAAAAGTCCCTCTTTAAAAGAGAGACTTAATTTCATCACAAAGCCCAAAGGCAATGGCTTCTTCGGCATTCATAAAGTTGTCAAACGAAGTTGCTTCATCCACTTCTTCGATGGTTTTGCCGGTGTGCTTGGAGATAATACCATTAATAATCTCTTTGGTCTCCAAGATGGATTCTGCGGTCTTTTTAATGGTAGACGCGGAACCACCCATACCATCGGCAATCAGAGGTTCATGAATCATTACCTTACTGTGAGGCAGAATATAACGGCGTCCTTTCTGCCCACCCGCGAGAATCACCGCTCCCATAGAAGAAGCAGAACCTACACAATACATATGAATGGGAATCTTTCCTTCGCAAGACTGAATTACATCATAGATTACCAGGCCGGCATTTACCGAACCGCCGGGACTGTTAATATAGATATCAATCGGCTCATTAGACCGGGAAAGATATAAGAGTTCTGCCACAAACATATCGGCCATTTCGGAAGTTACCGGCCCGGTCAGAAACAGTTTACGATTACTAAAATGCTTGGTCCAAAGCGAAAGTTCGCGAGTACCGCCATAGGATTCCACTTCAACCCCGTGGTCGGCACACACCATTTCCGGTGCTTTCTTTTCCATACTATCAGAATATAAATCGTACATAACAACATTCTCCTTTCTCTTGCCGCCCCCTTTTCGGCGGCGGCATTTTTACAATCGTTACAATGTGACATGATACTATACGGCTTCCGCATATCTGCCCGGTTCCTGCTTTTCTTTCATCATTTCCAGATAAATGGGATCTTCCATCACCTGGTAACGACGACTTACCGCAGGAACTGCCCCTCTTCGGAATACAATTACCTGTTCTAACGGCATATTCAACACATGTTCCAACGGTTTGTTTAATTTTCTGGCAACACGCTCACAAGTCTCCAGGTCCGCACCGCCCATATAAACATACGTATCGCAATTGTTGACAATGGTAGTGGCCGCTATGGGACCGTACATACCGGACAACTGGGATTCACTCTGCAAAAGAAGTGTAACACTAATCCCTGCCGCCCTGAAAATACTAATGTACTCTTCAAAATCATTGATGGTACTTCCGCAGGCAAAATCATCACAAATGATATGCACGGGAACCTTCAGGCAATTATCCGCATTTTCTTCTGCCGCTTCGAAAAGCGTGCGGAACATATCGGCATACATTAAATTAACGTAATTTTTTAAGGTAGTGTTTACCGGTGAAGTAGTAACAAAAATCACGGTCTTCTTCTCACCCAGTTCCTTAAAAGAAACTCTGTTACGCTTCCGCGCCATCATTACAATTTTATCCGAGAAAATTTTATCCAGAGCATTGTTTAAAATGGAAAGAATACAACTTGCCGTTTTCATGGACAAGCCCGAGATGGTTTTCCAAAGTTCAACCGCCTGACAGCCGGGACACTCGTATTCCGCCTCTATGAATTCCTCATCCATACTGGAAGAAAAGTGACCGTTTTTTTCTTTTACAATCATTCCGCGATACTTGTCTAACACATACGCGAAACTGGGTTTACGTTTTGCCCATTCAGCCTGTAACCTTACCAGCGCTATGAATGCTGCCAACACACTTGTGGCACTGTCATTCCAATAGGGGTCCGGATTTCCGGAACGGTTCTTGGTTCCTGCCATATCAATCAGATTTCTGGCTGTCTGCACCACGTCCACATCGCTGCGGATATAATCCATAGGGTCATACCCTACTTCACATTTTTCCGGATGCGTAAAATCCAGATTAATTACTTTATAGCCGCGCTCCTTCAATAACGAAGCACATTTCTCGCGAACTGCTTTTTTTGCAATCGGTACTACAAGGCTGCTGTTATAAGTATGCAAAATGCGCGGAATGGTTACCGAATAAGTTTTCCCGCACCCCGTAGGTCCTACAATCAACTCATTGATATTAATCCCTACTTCATCAAAGTTTGCCGGGAATACCTGTCCTTCCGCTAAACAGGTGACATCTTTCATTTTTTCATTCATCGTCATCACTCCTTTCCGTATCGTATTTTTATCATAGCAACAGGCGTCTGTTTCCACAATCAACCCATAGTTGAAACGTCTTGTTATTTTTTTAACATTTTTACAAAAATAGTATTGCATCTTGATAAAAAATATGTTACGTTTACTATAAGAAAGTATCATAAAATTGCTATGTCCCTGCCCGGGAAGTAATAGTTTCCCAGCCGGAACGGTATCCGGCCAAGGCAGTTTTCATGGAAGAAAGGAGGGGACGAGATGGCACATCAGTACGCATTAAACAATGTCTATAATCATTATCTCTCTACTTATGCGCCCAAAAGCACTACGCGCTACGATGCCCATAAGAAGAGCGAACTTCGTAATGTATACAATTCCATCATCAAATTAAATAAAGAAGCCCCTCTGTCTATTGTGGACACCAGCGATGCCGCACAGAAATATGTGGTAAGTATTAAAGAAAATGCCCGCGGACTGCGTAATACCATTACGTCATTAAGCGGCTCCGACGAAACGGAACTTCTCAATCGTAAAATTGCTTACAGTTCCAACAACGCTGTTGTTGACGCAAAATACATCGGGGACATATCAAAGCAGAACGAAGATGAAAGCATCGAAATCAACGTAGAGCAATTGGCGCAAAGTCAGATGAATACCGGTAACTATTTGCGCAAGGATGCTATGGCAATGCCGACCGGCACCTATTCTTTCGATGTTGCCATCAACAATACCGGCTATGAATTTCAGTTTAACATTAATCCCGGCGATACGAACTTCGATTTGCAAAACAAGTTGGCAAGATTGATTAACAATTCCAACATAGGCCTGGTTGCCGGCATTCAGGAATATGATTCCGAGCATGCCGCACTCTCCTTGGAATCTGTTTCCACCGGTATCGACTTGGGACGCGTTACTTTATTTGATATTTCGGAAGACAATTCCAGCAAATCGGGAGGCGTTACAGACTATCTTGGCATCAACAAGGTAAGCCGTTATCCCCAGAATGCAATCTTTTCATTGAATGAGGAAAGAAGAGTATCATATACCAATCATTTTACCCTGCAGGGCAAATATGATATTACCTTAAAAGGACTTCCTGCTTCCACAGAGGAGACTGTTACGGTAGGACTCAAACCGGATATGGAATCCATCGCCGAAAATATTAACCATTTTATCGGCGGATACAATGACTTCATACGGGCGGCTGCCGAATACCAAAACTCACAACCCAAGAGCAGTCAGTTAATCCGTGAAATGTCCCGTATTTCCGGATTGTACAACAGCGAACTTGCACCTTTGGGAATTTCACTTACCGAGGACGGTACCATTCACGTAAACAACACCGTATTAAAAGCAGGGTTGGAAGAAAACGGGGCCAAAGAATCATTGGATGGCATCAAACGTTACGCAAATGCGGTTTTGAATAAGAGCAATGCGATTTCATTAAATCCTATGAACTATGTAAATAAGACCATTGTTGCTTATAAGAACCCCGGCAAAAATCTCGCGCCGGCCTACATTACCAGCCAGTACAGCGGTATGATGTTTAACAGTTACGTATAAATCTGTTTTGTACGATATACCACTTATTAAACTTAACCAAACAACACAAAAGAGTAGTTGCATCTGCAACTACTCTTTCTTATTTCCTATTCTACAAGTATCTTATATCATTTATTCGCCTAATCCGGCCTCAATCACTTCTACCAAACGATTTAACGCTTCCTGTTCATCCTCACCTTCACAGCATAAGGTAATTTCATCTCCGCTTTTTACACAAGCGCCCAAAACGCTGAGAACACTCTTGGCATTTGCCGTAGTATCACGGAACGAAAATGTAATCAGTGATTTAAACTGAATCGCTTCTTTACAAAGAATACCTGCCGGACGCAAATGCAACCCTGTAGGATTCTTCACCACTACTTTCTGACTTACCATATACATTCCCCCATTCTATTCCATTTTACATTATTTAACCCCAACAAAATTATACCATACAAATGCAATTAACACAAGTCCGACCCCCATCGGAACCTATGCCTTAACTCATTTTCGTTTCAGCCGTCCTCCGTCCGGAAAACAGCCCTTATAAAATTAATTTTACAGCATGGTATTTTGAATCAATTCTGCAAGTTTCTTCGCTTCCGCTTCAATCATTGCCTGATCCTTGCCCTCAATCATAACACGAACTTTAGGCTCTGTTCCGGAAGGGCGAATCAGCACACGGCCTTCGCCTGCAAACTTCGCATTCAGTTCTTCGATTGCCGCTGCAATTTCAGGATATTCCATGTAGCGGTCTTTTTTATGATTCGGCACTTTGGCATTCACCAATGCCTGCGGCAATACATCCATAATGGATGCCAGTTCAGACAAAGGCTTTCCGGTTTTTACCAAAACTTCCAAAAGAAGCAACGCACTCAACAAACCGTCACCGGTCGTATTACGATCCAACATAATAATATGACCGGACTGTTCGCCGCCTAAATTGGCTCCGATTTCCTGCATTCTTTCCAATACATAGCGGTCTCCCACCTTGGTCTGCTCTAAGACAATGCCTTCTCGCTGAGCCATCAGCGTCATACCCAAATTACTCATAACGGTAACTACAATCATATCCTTTTTCAAGGTACCCTGCTGTTTCATAAAATTACCGATAATCGACATAATCTGGTCACCATCTACCAGTTTACCGTTCTCGTCTACCGCCAGCATTCGGTCCGCATCACCATCGAACGCAATACCCAAATTGGCTTTTTCATATACTACTCTTGCACAAAGTTCCTGCATATGGGTAGAACCGCAATTTGCATTGATATTGGTGCCGTCCGGCATATTGTGAATTGCAACAACATTCGCACCTAATTCTTTGAAGGCTTCTACGGAAGTATAGTACGAAGCGCCTTCCGCACAATCCACTACAATTTTCATTCCGCTCAAATCCACATTGACGGACTGGATGGAATGATTGATATATTCCTCACAGGCATCGGTACGGTATTTGATTTTACCCACACCGGAACCGGTAGGAAACTTTACGCCTTCCATATTACTTTTAATTAATGCTTCAATTTCATCTTCCATTGCATCGGGAAGTTTATATCCGTTTCCGTCAAAAAACTTAATTCCGTTAAACTCCACAGGGTTATGAGATGCCGAAATAACAACGCCCGCATCCACCTTATACTTACGTGTCAGGTACGCAACTGCCGGTGTAGGAACAACTCCCACATATACGGCGTTCGCTCCTACGGAGCATACACCTGCCATCAAAGCATTTGCTAACATATCTCCTGAAATTCGGGTATCACACCCTACCATAATGGTCGGCTTATGATTGGTCTCTTTGGTTAAAACGTAAGCACCGGCCTGACCTAACTGCATTGCCAAAAGCGGTGTCAGTTCTTCATTTGCCACGCCTCTTACTCCATCTGTTCCAAATAATCTAGCCATTTTATTTTACCGTTCCTTCCCGTCTGATTTCATTTTTTATTGAATACTATTCGGAAATTCTAATTTGAATTTTAAAATTATCTTTAATGTATGCACCCTCAGGCAAACCAAAATCAGGTACCACGTTATAAACTCCGGGGGGCAGTTCCGTTAAACTGTTCTGAAGCATATACGCTGCCATATCTATATTAGGTTTTGCATTGTCGGCATCAAACTCTTCCAGTACACTGGCAAGACCATACACCTTTAATATCGTCTCCTGATTGGTCAGGTAATTACCGTCCGCTAATATATCTGCCTGATATCCTTCCGGCAAATTAGTTACCGTCACTTCACTTTTTGTGAAAGAAATGGTCACAAAAGTTTCCTTCTGTACTTCTACATTTACTTTAGTAAATCCGTTCATATCATCTTCCACAAAAATAACATTTCCCGGAAGATAATCGTGTAATTTAATACGTGCTTCCAAATTATTCTGCAAACCGTCCACATTTAAGACGCTCTCCGGAATCACGATACTTTCCACTTCATCCAAAACAGACTTACGGCCGGCAATCAATACCGTCTGCACATCCGATTCTACCACACCGGTTAATGCATATCCTTCCGCCGGTTTACCGCCGATACGATATTCCACCGGAACTTCCTTGGTCATAAGAATTTCCTGGTTAACACTGACCGTTTCAATATTCATGGAAATACGTTCATCATTGATTTCTTTTCCTAAAGCATCATACAACTTAATCGGAACGCTGGAACTGACATTGGATTTTACGCCGTCTACATTAATCTGTGCCTGTGCATAACTGATCTTATTAATAAGCGACTCCGGACCTTCCAGATAAATCTGGTTCATGGTTGTCGTCAGTGCTCCGGTAATATAGCCGTCATCGGGTTCTCCGGTTACCTTTACTTCAATTACCTTCTGCACTTTCTTCAAATCTTCAATGCTTAAACGCACATTATCTTTATCGCTTTTAATATCATCCAACTCATTGGCATATTTGTTGGAAGTCACTTCAATACTTAACGTATCCATGGAAGTCAAATCCTTCATATCCGCCACGGCTGAAATATTTTCTTTTGCAATGTCCTCTACAATGGAACGGCGTCCTTTTACCGTTACCGTAATTTCACCGGTATTATCCAATATATCATAGACCTTACCCTGTGCTTCAAGTTCCTCTGCATTCATAATCTGTACTTCAACGCCGGAAAACTGCACTGTTTTCACGGGGTCATCGATATTTACAACAATCAGCCATAAAATTACAGAAAACAGGAGCGCCAGAATTTTCAGGTCAAGATTATTCATTATTTTCTTTTTCATCTTTTTTCTTTTTGCCCCGTCCTTTCTGCCAAAATCTGGCCTTTTTCTCTGTCTGCGGCTTATTCTGGATAATCTCCAACTGTTCACGCAAACCGTCTGCATTTAAGTTACGATACAACTGTCCCTTATATGCCACGCTTACCTTACCGGTTTCTTCCGATACAATAATCGTCATGGAATCCGTTAATTCCGAAATACCCACACCTGCACGATGTCTGGTTCCCAAATCCTTACTTAAGGTTCTGGTATCCGTCAAAGGAAGATAACAGGTTGCCGAAACAACACGATCCTTGCGGATAATCACAGCACCGTCATGCAAAGGTGTATTATGCTCAAAAATATTAATAAGCAACTGACTGCTTACGATACCGTCCACGGCAATACCGGTTCTCTCATACTCACCAAGGGGAGTATTCTGTTCCACCACAATAAGGGCACCGGTACGCACCTTGCCCATTTCGAAACTTGCATTTACAATTTCATTTAAAGTCTTATCGGAAAAAGCACCTTCATCCTCTTTGACATCAAAAGGATTCAATGTGGTAAAAAAGTTCTTCTGTCCGATTGTTTCAATCACGCGACGGATTTCCGGCTGCAACGCAACGATAACAGCCATCGCTACAATGTATAACAGATTTTTGGCAATCCAAATAATGGTAGTCATATTAAGC
>X409_Impala__coassemble_479_pt1 | contig 17370 bp, 19 predicted proteins | sample X409_Impala__metabat2_low_PE_002 | metagenome-assembled genome bin X409_Impala
ATTAAAGCAGATTGATCCGGTGGATTCTGCCGGCAATAAAATTTTAGATTTTTCAATCTATGATGCGTTGAGAGCAGGATTTAAAAAAGCAGTTTTCATTATCAAAAAAGAAAATGAAGCATTGTTTAGGGAGTGTATCGGCGATGCGGTAAGCCGCCATATGGAAGTGGAGTATGTGTTCCAGGATTTGAATGATGTTCCGGAAGGTTTTGTGATTCCGGAAGAACGTGTGAAACCATGGGGAACCGCTCATGCAATTTACAGTTGCAGAAATGCCGTAAAAGAGCCTTTTGCGGTTATTAATGCAGATGATTATTACGGTGTGGAAGCATTTCAGGTTTTATACGACTTTTTGACAACTCATGAAGATGATGAGAAATATCGTTACGCCATGGTAGGTTATCAGTTGGGTAATACCCTTACGGAAAATGGTTCCGTAGCACGCGGATGCTGTGTAACCAATGAGGATGGTTATCTGGTATCCATTACCGAAAGAACCAAGATTGTTAAAACAGCAGACGGAGCAGCATATACAGAGGACGATGGGGAAACTTATACGCCGATTAGCGTAGAGTCTCCGGTGTCTATGAATATGTGGGGATTTACGCCCAGTATCATTCCGGAACTGGGGAAAGCGTTACAGAAATTTTTTGCCAATACCGTAGTTACTAACCCGTTAAAAGCAGAGTGTTATCTTCCTATTGAAGTGGACGGTTTGTTAAAAGAGGACAAAGCAACCGTGCAGGTGCTTTCTTCCAAGGATAAGTGGTTCGGTGTAACCTACAAAGAAGATAAGCCTTATGTGGTAGCCTCTATTCAGAAATTAAAAGATGCAGGCATATACCCTGACGTTTTATGGTAGTATAAGAATTGTCTCAATTCGCTTATAAGTCTTAAGCGAATTGAGATATTTTTCGTGTAAAAAGAGTGTAAATTAGGAGGCGGAGAATGGCAATACTTGTAACCGGCGGAGCCGGATATATCGGCAGTCATACCGTTGTAGAATTACAGAATGCAGGATACGATGTGGTAGTCATTGACAATTTAAGTAATTCCAGTCGGGAGTCCTTGTATCGTGTAGAAAAGATTACCGGAAAGGCTGTGCCTTTTTATGAGGTTGATATTTTGGATGAGGCAGGATTGCGCAATGTTTTTGAGAAAGAAAAGATTGATTCCTGCATTCATTTTGCAGGGCTAAAAGCAGTTGGGGAATCTGTGAAGGAACCCTGGAAATATTATCAGAATAACATTGCCGGAACCTTGTGCCTTTTAAAGGTGATGGAAGAATTCCATGTAAAAAATATTGTGTTTTCATCTTCGGCAACGGTATACGGAAGTCCCGCATTTGTACCCATTACGGAAGCGTGCCCCAAGGGAGAAATCACGAATCCTTACGGACATACGAAGTCTATGCTGGAGCAGGTACTTACGGATATTCAGAAAGCAGATTCTGCATGGAATGTGATTTTGCTTCGTTATTTTAATCCAATCGGGGCGCATGAAAGCGGAACCATAGGAGAAAATCCCAATGGTATTCCAAACAATCTGATGCCTTATATTACGCAGGTGGCAGTCGGCAAACTGAAGTGCCTGGGCGTATTCGGCGATGATTATGATACGCCGGACGGAACCGGAGTACGTGATTATATTCATGTGGTTGATTTGGCTTTGGGTCATGTGCGCGCCATAGAGAAGATTGCAGAGAACCCGGGACTTTGTATTTATAATTTAGGAACCGGAACCGGATACAGTGTTTTGGATGTGGTAAAGAATTTTGAACAGGCGTCGGGAGTTTCCATTCCCTACGAAATAAAAGACCGCCGCCCCGGAGATATTGCACAGTGTTATGCAAGTCCGGAAAAAGCGGAAAAAGAACTGCATTGGAAGGCGGAACGTGATATTCGTAAAATGTGTGAAGATGCGTGGCGTTGGCAGTCCGCAAATCCAAATGGTTATGATGCATAGAAAAATAAGCAACGGCCATTTTAATTATTAAAAATGTATCGTGCATATTTTTTGACAAGAAATAAAAGAGGGAGGCCTAATATGCCGCAGGATACAAATTCTCCGGCAAAAACAGTTAGGAAGAACAGCCAAAGGGGCTCTAATCCATAGGCATATCTTAAGACAAAAGGTATAATAAGAGTATTGGATAAAATAGGCGGTATTGGTGCAAACCATGCCGCTATTTTTGTGCGGGTTGGTTTACTGTGTGAAGTTTTCGTTATATCCGTCCGGGAATTCGGTATTGAGTCGGAAGATATCCCGGAAACGAAAATTTTCCTACTCCGGCGACCAATCAGATATGTAAAAAAAGCTCCGGACAGAGTAGCAAAACTGCCAAATATAATATCAAAGAGATTTGCACTTACCAATAAATTACTGATAATACAACCTACAAAAAGTCCCGGAATTGCTGCGGGGGTAAAAAACGGTAAAATCGTCAATGCCTCTGAAAGGCGAATTTGTACAGCATAGGATGCAAGACCGAAGATATTGGAAATCTCCGTAAGAACAACATAAAGGGCGGCAATCATTGCCGCCTGTGTAAGAAAAGATACTTTCTTGGTATTCATTATAGTAGTCTCCTTAGTTTTGTTTAAGGTCAGGATGGTTTCGAACTGACCGTAATTTAGATTCTGTCGGCGCAGAATAACAATATATGATTATTCAACTGAAATATCGTTACCCGGTGTATTGTTGGCAGTGTCTTTTTTACCGGTAGCATCCGTACAGGTGAGAGTTACCTTTACAATGTTACTGTTTGTGCGTACGTTACAGTCGCAATTGGCACCATGCGCGGATTTGATTTGTGTCATAATTTGATCAATCGGAAATCCAAAGGCATCTTCCAAACTTGTTTTAAGAACACAGTTAGAATTCAAAAACTGAGTATTATCGTTGATGTTCATTCCGGCATCGGATGCCATTAAAGTTAAAAACGGCTGGCTCGCAGGATCACCCTGCACTTCAGCATCAACGATGGAAATGGAAACGCCGGTACGGATGGTGTCCGCTAATTGTATATCGGAAGATACATTTGATTTTTCGATGTACTTCAATAATTGCGGTGCTAACAGTCCGACTGCAATTGCCATGATTGCAATTACGATGATTAACTCGACCATTGAAAATCCTTTATTATTTTTATCCATTGTAAAAATCCTTTCTATAAGTGCGACAAGACCATTCTTTCCGAAAGAATACGTTAACAAAATATTCACATTTATTAAGATAGCACTCAATGGAATAAAAGGCAAGTATCTGAGCACGAAATGCGAATAAAATGCAATGAAAAGAAAGAAAAACCCTGTTCTTGTGAAAAGAACAGGGTTAGCAGTTGCATATAGCAGTATTTTTATTTCTGGCGTTCTCTTAATAATGCCTGAATTCTCTCGCTGGGATTCAAAAGATCACTAATGGAACTGTCGTGATTTAAGGTATCAATAATATAAGCAATATATTTACTCATATCACAGTTAATGTACCATTCTCTTTGCAAAAGTTCCGGTGTCTGATATACAAGGTTTGTGGTAAGTACTCTGTGAATCAAACCTTCTTCGTATGCCTTGTCAAATTTATCAAGACCATTGGTAAAGAGACCGAAAGTGGTAGCGATAAAAATTCGGTTGGCTTTACGCGCTTTTAATGCGGTAGCTACTTCGATTACACTTTCGCCGGAAGAAATCATATCGTCGAGGATGATGACATCTTTACCCTCTACGCTGCTACCGAGATATTCGTGTGCAACGATGGGGTTTCTGCCGTCCACAACGCGTGTATAATCGCGTCGTTTGTAGAACATACCCATATCAAGTCCTAACACGTTAGACATATAGATGGCACGTGACATACCGCCTTCATCAGGGCTGATGGTCATCATATGTTCCGCATCCAACTGAATATCGGGAACGTTATTGATCAAGCCTTTGATAAACTGGTAAGTAGGCTGTACGGTTTCAAAACCGTGAAGAGGAATTGCATTTTGAACACGGGGATCATGAGCATCAAAAGTAATGATGTTGTCTACACCCATAGCAACCAATTCCTGGAGTGCGAGTGCACAGTCTAAAGATTCACGGGAGGTTCTTTTATGTTGTCTGCTTTCATAAAGGAAGGGCATAATAACCGTAATTCTTCGCGCCTTACCTCCTACGGCAGCAATAATTCTCTTTAAATCCTGGTAATGGTCATCGGGAGACATTCTGTTTTTGTTGCCGGAAAGGGAGTAGGTTAAACTGTGGTTGCATACATCTACCATAATATAAAGGTCATCGCCACGTACGGATTCGTTAATAACACCTTTGGCTTCTCCGGAACCAAAACGGGGCACCTTGGTGTCAAGGATATAAGTGTCACGCTGATAACCTGCAAAGGCAAGACTGTCTTTGTGCTCGCTTTCGCGTTCTGTTCTCCATTTTACAAGGTAGTTGTCTACCTTTTCGCCGAGAGAGCGGCAACTCTCTAAAGGAATCAAACCTAAAGAACCTACGGGAATGGTTTCCAAATTACGTACTTCTTGTCTTTTTTCAGACATGGGGAAATCCTCACTTTCTGTTTAACATTCTTTTTTTGTATATTCTGACATCCTGACCTGACAATTTGCAAACATTGTAATTGCTGATTAAACGAGAAAAAATTCTGTCGTCATAGCGGTCGCGTAAATCCTCCATTGCCAAATTGGTAGAGATAATGGTTGATTTTCGCCTGAGATGTCTTTCGTTCAAACACGTAAAAAGTTGTGAAATAACAAAACTGTTCGTTAATTCGGTGCCCAAATCATCGAGTACCAAAAGATCACAGTTGTAAATATCTTCATAGGGATTGGTATCGGAATTGCGTCCGTTTTTACGGAATGCATATTCGGATATCTTGGCAAATAAATCACCGGAACTGAAGTAAATGACGGAATGTCCTTTTTTAATCAATTCAGATGCAATGCAGTTGGATAAAAAACTTTTGCCGGTACCTACTGTACCATAAAATAAAATGTTTTGATAGTCTAAATCAAAGTTTTTTACAAAATTTTGTGCATGTGTCACCGCATTTTGTAGTCTGGTCAAATCATCGCCCTGCTGAAAATCAAATGAAATATCATCAAAAGATTCGTTGGCCAATACCTCTCGGATGTTGGATTGCTCATAAAGCATATCCAGCATTTCCTGTTTAAAACAGTGACATTTTTCACCGTCAATAAAACCGGTATCTTTGCAATAGGAACAGGTATACTGCGGATCAAGATAATTTACGGAGTATCCTGCAGCGGTTAACAGGAGTTTCTTTTGTCTGTTTAAATCTTCCAGGATATCGGCTAATTCTTCCATACTTCCGGTGTCACCCATCAGACGTTTTTTGCCTTGTTCAATTGCAAGAGTAGCAGTCAGTTCGTCTAAATCTTTGTACTCGGGAAGTTTATTATAGATTTCCGTGGTGCGTTCTTCCTGAATTTTTCTTGCCGTAAGACGACGTCGATTATAGCCTTGCATAATGGTGTCGTATTGTGCATTGGTAAGTGCCACGTTGGTTCTCCTTTAGTTGCTGAGGATTTCTTTTTCTAAAGTTGCAAAATCATAATTCTGTCGCGGAAATTTAGCCGGGGCAGATTTGGCGGAAGTACCGGAACTGCCGGAACCGCTGCCGCCGTTCTTGGGCTTGTTCCGAAACGCTTTGTCTAATTCTTTGATTTCCCTGACGGAAGTTACATTTTGTTCTTTCCAGTTGGAAAGGATACGGTCTGCATATTCAAAGCGATGACTATCCACTGCCAAAACCGTTCTTTCGCAACATTCAAATATAATATCCAGAGTAAAACCGAAATTTCCGGTCCATTTGTTAATGTAATCCACTTCTTTGGCAGTTGGAATGCCGTTTTTGCCCAGTGCCTTCATTACGGAATAGATGGTTTTGTCATATTTACTGACGCCTTCTTTGGCCTGCTTTACGGTATCAATGCCCTGCTCATACCAGCCCATGGCGGTTTTCTCAATATAGCGCATTTCTTTTTTGCCGCGTTCCAGACAATACTCCAATAATGCATCCAGCATGTCCATGGAATATCCGAGTTCCAGATGAATATAAAGAATGCTTTTTAAGTCGTTGGGACTTAATGTTTTGCTTAAGTATTGTTCTGCAATGCAGAGCATTTCGCAAATTTCTTCCTTATCTTTGTATGTACGCAACTGATCAGCAGAGTAAGAAGGTTTTTCGGGAGCAACCCGGGTAGCAACGGATTTGGAGGCGGAAGCCTTGCGTTCCGATGCGACAGGTATCATACTGACGATGGGTGCTAACGGTTTCGCAACCGGTTCGTTATCAGGACCGGTAACCGGTGCCTGAAGGCGAATCCCGATAATGTTTCTGTTGTCATCATAATCTAAAGAAAGAAGCCGCATGCGTTCCCAGTATTGCAGAGAACGGATTACTTCTTTTTCGGTATGATTAAACTTATCTGCCATATCCGAAATGCTGACCGGCATATTCGCCGAGAACATTCTGATTAAATAAAGGTAAATTTTCAGTTGCGCATCATTGGCATCTTTCATAAAAGAGTCAATGAACACATTCGATACGCCGGTGATTCCCGTTGCATCGTCCTGATAAAGCATAATCTGATTCATATCTATTCCCCTTAAAATCCGGCAGGGCTGAATCTTGTCCGGATATAATTTTCAAAGCAAGAGTGATTATAACACAGACTTTTCAAAAAAGAAATAGGTAAAATTGCCGGAAAGCCTTGATTTTACTGGGGTTGCGGGTTTTGTGGACAATGTGGATAACCATAGAATTGTCAGTCCACATAATTTACAAAAATGATAAAAAATGGCACAAAACCGGAGTTTGCAAAAATATTATGTAAACAAAAAATATCCACAGACCTTGTGGATGCAAAGTGCATTCAAAATCTGTGGATAATGTGGATAAGTTAGTTACCAAGAAGTTTTTCTCCGATTTTTACTACATCTCCGGCCCCCATAGTTATCAACAAATCGCCGGGGATACAATTTTGTAATAAAAAATTTTCAATTTCATCAAAAGAGGGGAAATAACTGCAATCTCCGCCCAATTTGACGATTTCTTTTTGTAAATCTTTGGAACTGATGCCTAAGGTATTGGTCTCGCGGGCTGCGTATATATCTGCAAGAACCACGTGTTCCGCTTTGGATAAAACTTCCGCAAAATCCTGTAAGAAGGCTTTGGTCCTGGTATAGGTGTGGGGCTGGAATACACACCATAAATGCTGGTGCGGATAATTTTTTGCTGCCTCCAGGGTTGCTGCAATTTCGGTGGGATGATGCGCATAATCATCCACAATATTGACACCGCCGAGGCTTCCTTTGAATTCAAAACGTCTGTCGGTACCGGTAAAAGATTGCAGACCTCTTGCTGCGGTATCCATGGGAATGTTCAAAAAGTCTGCCATAGCCAATGCTGCCAATGCGTTGCACACATTGTGTTTGCCGACTACTTCCAACATAATTTCCTGCTTGTTGCCGTCCGGTGTATGAAAGATAAAATGATAGTTTCCGTGGTCATCAATCTTCAAATCGGAAGCATAATAGTCGCATTCCGGCGTAAAACCAAAGGTTTTTACGGGACAATTCAAATCATTGGTGATGATGTCGCGTCCCTCAATCGCGTTGTTAATCAATAAAACACCGTCGGCAGGAATTAATTTTGCGAATTTATGGAAAGATTCACGGATTTCATGAATATCTTTAAAAAAGTCCATATGGTCTTCTTCTACATTCAAAATAATGCCGATTTTAGGGAAGAAGTTTAGGAAACTGTTGGTATATTCGCAGGCTTCCGTCAAAAAGACGTCCGAGCCACCTACACGGATATTGCCGTTAATGCTTTTTAAAATGCCGCCGATGGAAAGCGTGGGATCCAGGTCCGCAGCCATAAGGATTTCGGATGCCATGGAAGATGTTGTAGTCTTGCCGTGGGTTCCGCTGACTGCAATGGCATTCTCATAGTTACGCATTAACTGGCCCAGAAACTGTGCCCTGGAAAGCATAGGCAGTGATAATTCCACGCAACGTGCAAATTCCGGATTGTCCTCATGGATGGCAGCGGTATATACCACCAAATCAATGGTTTCGGAAATGTTGGAAGCACGCTGACCGATGAAAACTTCCGCGCCGGCGTTGCTGAGTTCTTCCGTGAGTGCAGATTTTATATTGTCGGAGCCGGATACCGTAAAGCCTCTGGACAAAAGCACCTGTGCCAGACCGCTCATACTGATGCCGCCGATTCCGATAAAATGTACGTGTATGGGAGCGTTAAAATCTATTTCATACATAAGATTTCCCTCTTTATATAAATAATATTGCTTTAATAATACACTGTCATCGCAGAAAAACCAAGAGTGTTTTGGCGGTTTTTGTGAAAAGTGAAAAAACATTTTATGGTTCTTAAAAGCAGAAATTGGCAATATATCCAAAAAATGTTATTGTTTTCCGTCGATTTTATTAAAATTACACAGAAAAAATGACAAAATTGGAGAATAATTTCGTGCAAACAGTTCACTTTTACAAATCGACATGTTATAATACTATAAGTGTATGCGGGGATTCCATAAAAGGTGAGAAAGCATATTGGGGGTTTTCTTACTTGTTATAAAAATTCAGTGCAGAAATGATAAAATATAACTAAGGGGTGAAGACATGATCAAGAAAGAAATGATTGCAATGTTACTTGCAGGCGGACAGGGTAGCCGTTTGGGTATTCTGACTGCAAAGGTAGCAAAACCCGCAGTGGCTTTTGGCGGAAAGTATCGTATTATCGACTTTCCTTTGAGTAACTGCATTAACTCGGGCGTTGACACGGTAGGTGTTTTAACACAGTACCAGCCGCTTCGTCTGAACACACATATCGGTATCGGTATTCCCTGGGATTTGGATCGTAACATCGGCGGTGTAACTGTATTACCTCCCTACGAAAAGAGTTCCAACAGTGAGTGGTACACAGGTACAGCGAATGCGATTTACCAGAATATTGATTATATGGACAGTTTTAATCCGGACTATGTCCTGATTTTATCAGGTGACCATATTTATAAGATGGATTATGAAGTGATGCTTGACTTCCATAAGCAGAACGGTGCAGAAGTTACTTTGGCAGCGATGCCCGTGCCTTTGGAAGAAGCAAAGAGATTCGGTATCGTTATTACAGACGAAAACCGTAAGATTGTAGACTTCGAAGAAAAGCCTGCAAATCCCAGAAGTAATCTTGCCTCCATGGGTATTTACATCTTTAACTGGAAGACTTTGAAAGAAGCACTGCTTGCAAAGGCTGACCAGCCCAACCTTGACTTTGGTAAACATATTATTCCCTATTGCCATGAAAAGGGAGCACCTTTGTATGCTTATGAGTACAACGGATACTGGAAAGACGTCGGAACATTACATTCATATTGGGAAGCAAATATGGAACTGATTGATATCGTTCCCGTATTTAACCTTTATGAAGATTATTGGAAGATTTATACAAAGAGTGATAAATTACCGCCTCAGTATATGTCAGCTGACAGCGTGGTAGAGAAGTGTCTGATTGGAGAAGGTTCCGTAATTTGCGGAAAAGTTTACAATTCCATCATTGGTTGTGGGGTAACCATTGAAGAAGGTACGGTAATTCGTGATTCCATTATTATGAACGATACCACCATCGGAAAGAATTGTGAAATCAACAAGGGTATTATTGCAGAAAACGTTATCATCGGTGACGATGTAAAACTTGGTGTCGGCGAAGAAATTGAAAACGATACGGCGCCTCACATTTATAATCACGGCCTTGTAACCATTGGTGAAAAGACAGTGGTGCCTAACGGTGTATCAGTGGGTAAGAATTCAGTAGTTTCAGGTAACACTACCGTAGCAGATTATCCCGATATGTATCTTGGCAGCGGAAAAACTTTGATTAAGGCAGGTGACGAATAATGAGAGCGATTGGTATTATTTTGGCCGGCGGCCACAACCACAGAATGCGTGAATTGTCTCAGAAGAGAGCAATTTCCGCTATGCCCGTAGCAGGCAGTTACAGAAGTATTGACTTCGCATTGAGCAATATGTCAAATTCTCACATTCAGCGTGTGGCAGTTTTAACACAGTACAATGCCCGTAGTTTAAATGAACATTTAAGTTCTTCCAAGTGGTGGGACTTCGGTCGTAAGCAGGGCGGTTTGTATGTATTCACACCTGTTGTGACAGCAGATAACAGCAACTGGTACCGCGGTACCGCTGATGCGATTTACCAGAACCTTGACTTCTTAAAGAACAGCCATGAACCATATGTTGTAATTGCTTCCGGCGATTGCGTATATAAGATGGACTACAATAAGGTACTTGAATATCACATTGATAAAAAGGCTGATATTACCGTAGTTTGCAAAGACATGCCGGAAGGAATGAATGTAGACAGATACGGTATCATTAAGATGAATGAAGAAAGCCGCATTGAAGAATTCGAAGAGAAACCCGTTGTGGCAAAATCTAATACGGTTTCATGCGGTATCTATGTTATCAGAAGAAGACTTTTAATTGAATTGATTGAAAAGTCTGCTGAAGAAGGAAGACATGATTTGGTAGCGGATATTTTGATTCGTTACAAAGGAATGAAGAGAATCTTCGGTTATAAGATGAAAGATTACTGGAAGAATATTGCGTCAGTAGAAGATTACTATGAGACAAACATGGACTTCTTGAAACCGGATGTAAGAAACTTCTTCTTCCGTGAATATCCTGCAGTATATTCCAAGGTGGATGATTTGGCTCCCGCAAAATATAATGTAGGTTCTGATGTTAAGAACAGTCTTGTATCCAGCGGTAGTATCATCAATGGTAAGGTTGAGAATTCCATTATCTTTAAAAAGGTATTTGTAGGCAACAACTGTACCATTAAGAATTCCATCATTTTAAATGATGTTTATATCGGTGATAATACGCATATTGAGAACTGCATCGTAGAAAGCCGTGATACCATCCGTGCGAATTCTTATTATGTAGGTGAAGGCGAAATCAAAGTCTTGATTGAAAAGAACGAAAGATACGACGTATAAATCGGTTGCGTTAACAACAACTGTCCCGGGGAAGGAGGATTACAGTGAATATTACTGACGTACGTGTAAGAAAAATTTCCAGTAACGGCAAGTTAAAAGCTGTTGCATCCATTACCTTGGATAATGAATTTGTTGTTCATGATATCAAAATTATTGAAGGAGACAAAGGTCCTTTTATTGCAATGCCCAGCAGAAAAATGTCCGAAGATGACTTCCGAGACATCGCACATCCGATTAAACCGGATACCCGTGAATATATTCAGGAAGTGATTTTGAAGGCTTACAGGGAGTATATGGGTGTGGACAGAGAATCCGTTTCATAAGTATTATTAAGGGGTGTCGTTTTGACACCCCTTTTTACGTGCTGTAGCATGGTCTGTGAGAAAATAATTAACCGCTTACGGACGGTAAATTTCCTAAATTATTGTTTTCAGTGCCATCCGGCAGCGATTTGAGATATTCGGAATCTTTACGATGTGCGACACCAACGCCCTTGATATCGCCGGCTTTTGCCATGGCAACACCTTCTTCTTTGGATACGGTGGCACCGTTTGATAAGCGATATCCTGTTATTTTTCCGCTTGATTTTATAAGACCGATAATTTCTTTTGCATCTGATTTGGGTGTGGGAACTTCATCTAAAGCCGCGTAGGCAAGTTCTGTGCCGAATTCTTTTTTATCTTTATCCATAATAACCTCCATAAAAAAAGTAATGTAAAATAGTTGCATAAAATCAAGAATTTTTAATAACAATCATTTTGAAAGGTGCTTGTTTTTATAGTATTGGATAAAAAGAAAAATATATGCGGCAATAATATGTTCTTTTCGGAAGAAAATGAATGTGATAATATGAAAAGCGTAGAAGTATTATACGATAAGTATAAGTACATTATTTTATGAACATATATATAATTAATTTATATAAATAGGGAGGCTTCCATGAAAAGAAAAGTTGTGGTCTTAGGCGGCGGTACGGGTTCCTCTACCCTGCTTCGCGGATTAAAAGAATTTCCCGTGGATTTGACGGCGATTGTGTCCGTGTGTGATGACGGAAGAAGTACCGGCGTTTTGCGTGAGGAATTCAGTATTCCGGCGGTTGGAGATATACGAAGGGTTTTGGTTGCGTTGTCGGAGACGGAGCCTTTGGTTATGGAACTTTTTAATTATCGCTTTCATACGACCAGCGATTTGGACGGTCACACCGTAGGTAATCTTTTGTTGACGGCGTCTTCTGAAATTACAGGCAATTTATCGGACGGTATTGAGGCGTTAAGCAAGGTTTTTAATTTAAAAGGTAAAGTTGTACCGTTGACGGAAGACAATGTAGTCCTCGTGGGGGAGATGGCGGACGGAAGCATAGTGGAAGGAGAACACAACATCACGGAGAATCAGAATGCTGTGAGGCGTGTCTTTTATAAGGAAAAACCCGTGCCTACCAAAGAAGCGGTAAAAGCCCTGGAAGAGGCGGATTTAATTGTGCTTAGCATGGGAAGTCTTTTTACCAGCATTATTCCGAATTTGATTTGTGAGGAGATTGTGGAGGCCATTGATCGAAGCCAAGGTAAGATTATGTATGTCTGCAATATGGTGACCCAACCCGGGGAAACGGAGGATTTCAAAGTCTCCGACCATATACGCCTGATTAACCAGTATCTTGGCAAGCGCAAGATAGATGTTGTAGTTGCTAACGCCGGTAAAATTGATGAGACAATGGCAAAGCGTTATGAGTCTTTGGAACAGAAAGATCCGGTTGAACTTGACAGGGAAGTGGCGGAAAGTTTGGTAGAGAGAGTTATCAGTGATGATTATGTTACAGTTAAAAACAACCTGCTCAGACATAATGTGTTGAAGCTTGGAATGCATATATTTGGGTATTTGTTAGCGGAGAAACAGGATTAAGCAAAGATATGTTATGCAATGCGCTTTAGGAGAACTTAAGCAAAAGACGTGAAAGCGGGAGAATAAGAATGTTAAAATTAGTCCGTCCTACAGCCGGGATGAAAGAGGCTGCGCTGGATTATAAAAAAGAGCATTTGGAATATGGTGATAAGGAAATCAATGGCAGTGAACTTCTGGACCAAATGGATTCCTACGAGGAGTGGCTGGTATCTGTAAATAATAACACATCGCCTGAGACGGTAAATCCGGCTTGGGTGGTGACGGATACGTTTTTTGCGGTGAATGAAGACGGTCGCATCGTGGGCATTATTGATTTGCGCCATACCTTAAACGATTTCCTTCAGGACTTCGGAAACAGCGGTTACAGCGTCCGCCCCACAGAGCGTCGCAAAGGTTATGCAACCGAGATGCTACGCCAGGTAAAAGATGTGGCAAAGCAGGCCGGGATGACAGAGTTGCATATGGCAACTTTTCAGGATAACGTAGCGTCTGTGAAAGCCATCGTAAAAAACGGTGGTGTGCCGGAGCGGGAGTTTGAGGCAGAAGGGAAGCCGGCAAGGATGTATGTGATTGAGTTGTAAAGGGGAAACGGTTGTCGGATTTTGTCGATAAAAAAGAGTATTGACTAAAAGATGAAATGTGATAGCATACTATTAAAGGTGAGTCCTACCTTAAGTGGAAGTTGTAAAAGCGATGAAATCGCCGGTTTGGTGATTTCACATGATGGCTGTGCATATGCACAGCCATATTTATTCTGATGAAAGGAGATTTATGTACCAAAGATTCCAATTATAAGGGAAAAAACAGATGCCTGAACTTTAAAAAGTTGGAACGGGCATGTGATAAATACAATAAAAACGATTAATACATATCAGATAATCTTTCTAAATCAGTAAAATTTCTTGGCGAGAGTTCTCGTTTTTTTCACTAAAATAACAAAAGCACATTGTATTTTGTAAAACACAGATATGGTATATTGTTATATATTTTTATATGGTGTATGATACTTTATATTATTTTTTAAAGGTTAGTAGAGATTGAACCGGATAAAAGGAGCATCACAGTGAGCAGAATTAACATTTTACATTACATAGAAGGTGCAAAAAAAGCAGAGGGGCTGACCGTCATCATTGATGTGTTCCGCGCCTTTTCTTTGGAGTGCTATTTATACGATATGGGAGTAAAAGAAATCCGTCCCGTAGGAAGTATTGAAGAAGCATTCCGACTAAAAGAAACTATAGATAACAGCCTTCTAATCGGTGAACGTCGCGGTAAAATGTGCGAAGGCTTTGACTATGGAAATTCACCGTCTTCCGTAAGCCGGGAAAAGGTGGAAGGCAAGACCATTATTCATACCACCAGCGCAGGAACCCAGGGCATTGTGAATGCTACGGGTGCAAGTGAAATCATTACAGGAAGTCTTGTAAATGCAAGGGCAGTTGCCAAGTATATTAAGAGTAAAAATCCCGAGGTGGTATCTCTGGTCTGCATGGGAAACAATGGTGTGACGCAGGCTTTGGAAGATGAGTTATGTGCGGAATATATTAAGAGCATTCTGGAAGGAAATGAACTGCCGGATATGAAGGAGAGGACAGAAGCACTTCAGTACACTGGCGGTAAGCATTTTTTTGATGAAGCACAGAAAGAGGTCTTTCCCACGGCGGATTTTTGGATGTGTATTCAGTATAACAAATTTCCTTTCGTCATTGGGATTGAAAAGGATGAGCTTGGATATGTAGCGAGGCGGATGTCATGATTGTAAAATATGAAGGAATAAAGTGTTCCTTAATCGAGAACTATTTTTGTGAGGGTGACGGACCATACGTTAAAATAATAGATTCGAAGGATATCGACAAGGCATATGAAAAAGGCTTTGAGTGTATGGGTCATCCTACGGAAATTATGAAAAAGATTTCGCAGGATGAGTATCGAAATATGATAGGGAGTAGTCAATGAATAAATCCACTTTCGAATTAATCTATGATGTCGTAAAACAAATCCCTAAGGGCAAGGTAGCAACCTACGGGCAGGTGGCGTCCCTTGCGGGAAGTAAAAGATGGTCCCGCGTGGTAGGTTATGCCCTTCATGCGAACCCTGACCCTGAGAATATTCCCTGTCATCGTGTGGTAAATCGTTTCGGCGAGGTGTCTAAGGCCTTTGTATTCGGCGGAGAAAATAAGCAGATTGAATTGCTGCAGAATGAGGGCGTTGAATTTACAGACGGACGTGTTGATTTGAAGAAATATCAGTGGAATCGGGTAACGCTTGAAATGATGGAAGGAAAGTAATACGCTCCATGCGTATGACATAGATAAAAGAATGGAGAAAATATTATGTCCGCATTATTTAAAACGAAACATTTAACAGTAAGGAAATTTAAGCCTGAGGATTGGGAAGATTTGGCTGAAATTCTGACAGACCCTGAAGTGACATATTTTGAACCCTACGAGACGTTTACAAGAGAGGCTTGTGTAAAAGAGGCTGAATCCTTTGCGGAAGGCGATGAATTTTATGCCGTAGTTTTGGAAGATAAGGTAATCGGTAAAATTTTTTTTTCCAAAAGAGATTTTGGTACTTATGAAATAGGCTATACCTTCCACGGAGGATTTCAAGGCAAGGGCTATGCATGCGAGAGTGTAAAAGGCATGATGGGTTATGCATTTAAAAACATGGGCGTGCGTAGTATCATTGCGGAAGTGAATACGAGAAACGATAAATCCAATCGATTGGCGGAGCGTTTGGGTATGCGTCGCGAGGCAGAGCATAAAGAGATTTTTCCGAATAAAGCGGATCAAAATAAGTATGAAGATTTTTATGTGTATGCTATGTTAGCGAAGGAGTTTGAGGAGTAGGGGTATATTATGAACATTCTCTTAGATTTATTCTTAACATTTGCCAAAATCGGTCTGTTCACCTTTGGCGGCGGATACGCAATGATTTCCATTATAGAAAACAATTGTGTGGAACGTAAAAAATGGATTAGCCATGATGAGATGTCCAATATGCTGGTGGTGGCAGAATCTACCCCCGGTCCTATTGCCATTAACTGTGCCACTTATACCGGATATAAAATGGCAGGTTTTATGGGAGCACTGATTGCAACGCTGGGAATGGCGGTGCCCTCTTTTGTTGTGATTTTTGTGATATCCGTATTTTTGGATAATTTTCTGGAAATTACCATCATTGCCAATGCTTTTAAGGGGATAAAAGTAGGTGTGGGTATTCTGATTTTCAATGCGGGAATTAACATGGTAAAGAAGATGCCAAAGAAGAAAATGGGCGTTGCTATTATGATTTGTTCCTGCGTTGCAATGCTGGCGATTAATCTGTTTGCGTGGAATTTTTCTGCCATCAGTTTGATGCTGGTAGCGGCTGCCGTAAGTCTGATTATTTTTCTGATAAGCGGTGGAGCCAAGCAGAAAGGCGGTGTGGCGAAATGATTTATTTAGAACTTTTTCTCGGCTTTCTGAAGGTTGGATTTTTCTCCTTTGGCGGAGGTTACGCTGCCATATCGCTGATTCGTGATGTGGTGATGGACTACGGCTGGATTGATGAAGAAATGCTTGCGTATATGATTGCGGTCAGCGAGAGTACGCCGGGACCGATTATGGTGAATCTTGCGACATATGTGGGCAGTCAGCAGGGAGGATTTCTTGGTGCCCTGATTGCAACCACGTCGGTTATTATGCCGTCTTTTATAATGATATTGATGATTATGGCACTTTTGAAAAGTGTTTTGAAGAATAAGTATGTACAGGCGGTTTTAGGCGGGCTGAAGCCCTGCGTCACCGGTATTGTACTTGCCACGGGTATTTTTATGTTGTTCGGCTCTTTACTTGGAACCGTCAACGATATAAAAGTAAATGTGCAGGCAATGATTATTGCAGGAATACTGGTGGCCATCATGGTGGGCTATAAGTATGTTGCCAAAAAGAAGTTATCACCGATTGTACTTATTGTAATTTCGGCTGTGGCCGGAATTGTGGTGTATGGGGTGTGACGGAATGGTTTTTTTCATACTCTGTACGCTACAACTATATTCTGACAGTAAAGGTAATAGAAGTTTTGTTGCTTCCGGTTGCTTTGATATGCCCACCATGATTTTGAGCAATGGATTGAGCAATGGATAAACCAATACCATAACTGTCTTTTTGATTTCTGGATTGGTCAGCACGGTAAAAGCGGTCAAATATTTTATCTAATTCAGGCATATTATTTGCAGGACATGTATTGTGTATCACAATTTCTATTTTTTTTCTTTTTTTATAAACGTCTAAACGTATTTTTCCATTTTCATCTGAATATTTTAATGCATTATCCAAGAGTACAGACACCATTTGCTGGATAGCGTTTTTGTCTCGAAATAGTACGAGGTCATCTTCAATGTGCTGGATATATTCTTTTCCGGTTGCTTC
>X409_Impala__coassemble_482_pt1 | contig 17303 bp, 15 predicted proteins | sample X409_Impala__metabat2_low_PE_002 | metagenome-assembled genome bin X409_Impala
GAAAGAATCCTATTTTGCACCTATTTACGCGGATGCATTGTCCTTGAAAGAGAAGATTGAAACCGTAGCAAAAGAGATTTACGGTGCAGATGGTGTGAATTATTCTGACAGTGCGAATAAGCAACTTGCGAAATTGGAAGCATTGGGATTTGGCAATCTTCCGGTTTGTATTGCAAAAACGCAGTATTCGTTATCGGATAATCCTGCGTTGCTCGGACGCCCGGAAGGATTTTTTATGGATATACGTGAAGTTTATGTGTCGGCAGGGGCCGGTTTTGTGGTTGTTTTAACCGGTGCAATTATGACAATGCCGGGACTTCCGAAGAAGCCTGCTGCCCTGGTGATTGATGTAGAAGAGAATGGCAAAATAACCGGTTTATTTTAAAATTGACAAAAATAGCCATATGGGTATGATAATTCCTTTTATTATGATATAATCAAATTGTAGTTTGATTTTTATAAAAAATATGCAACGGAGGAGATACGGATGTATCAGATAATTGACGGAAAAGAAATCTCTACACAGATTAAAAATGAATGTCGTGAACGTGTTGCGGCATATAAAGAGCAGGGAGTGGATATTTGCCTTGCGGTAATTCAGGTCGGAAACGACCCTGCTTCCAGTGTATATGTAAATAATAAGAAAAAGGCATGTGAGTATATTGGAATTCAATCTTTGTCGTATGAATTACCTGAGGAAACGACGGAAGAAGAATTGCTTGCAATTATTGACAAGTTAAATGCAGACGATTCCGTTAACGGTATTCTTGTACAACTTCCCGTGCCTAAACACATTGATGAAGATAAAATCATCCGTGCGATTAGTCCGTTGAAGGATGTTGACGGTTTTCACACCCAGAATGTCGGTGCACTTTGCATCGGACAAAAGGGTTATGTTTCCTGTACACCTGCCGGAGTCATTGAATTATTGAAAAGAAGCAATGTTTCGATTGAAGGTAAAGAATGTGTTGTAATCGGAAGAAGTAATATTGTTGGAAAACCCATGTCCATTCTTATGTTACGTGAAAATGCAACGGTTACCATTGCGCATTCCAGAACCAAAGATTTAAAAGAAGTTTGCAAGCGTGCGGATATTTTAATCGTCGCAATCGGTAAGCCGGAGATGATTACGGCAGAATATGTAAAAGAAGGTGCAGTTGTCATTGATGTCGGTATTCATCGTAAAGAAGGCAAGAAATTATGTGGTGATGTTTTGTTTGATGATGTTGCACCTCATTGTAGTGCAATTACACCTGTACCCGGTGGCGTTGGTCCTATGACCATTGCAATGTTGATGAAGAATTGTGTTGATTCGGTAGAAATCAGAAAATAAGATGTATTTGTTTGTGAAAGAACGGAGAAGTCTATGAAGTGCCCGAAGTGTAATCAGGAGTTGAAAGAGGGACAGTTATACTGCGAAGTATGCGGTGAGGAAATAAAAATGGTTCCTGAATTCGAACCTGAAATTGAAAACAGCATAGAGGAAACATTATTAGGTTTGGCAGACATTATCAGCGGAGAAGCAGAAGGTGTTGTTAAGCCTAAGAGTGTTGCATCCAAATCTAAGAAAAAAGAATCTTTCAATGTATTTATGAAGGAAGAGAAGAAGACAAAAGACACTCTTTTGATTGAAGATTTTCCGGATGATGAAGAACTGCTTGAAGAGATGGAAGAAGATGAGTTGCCGGATGAAGATTTCTGGGATGAAGAAGAAATTATTCATTTTAGCGGTGACAGTAATGTGTCTAAGGCTTTTAAAGCATTTTGGTCAAGAAGTTTTCTTTCTAAAATGATTGTTTTGTTGTCATCTGTCCTGATTGTTGTGGTTCTTGTAATGGCAACGATGGCTGTGACACGTACCATACAGGATAATTCGTACGGTTATCAGGTTGATTGCGCTTTGGAGGCTGCGGAAGCAGAGGATTATAAAACGGCGATTCAGCATATGGAACGTGCATTGACTCTGGATTCATCCGATATTGAGATGAAATACCTGTTGGCGGATTATTATGATAAAATTGGTGAAGCCGACAATGCTGTTCTGGTATTAAAAGGTTTGATTTGTGGCGATACGGAAACCGATATCAATACATACACCAAAATGTTTGATATTTATTCAAGGCAGGGGAATATTGTAGAAATCAGCCGTACGTTATCGGAGTGTGAGGATACCGTGATTTTGGAACAGTTCCGACAGTATGTTGCAAATACTCCGGAATTCAGTGAACCGGCAGGCAGTTATGATGATGTGGTACATTTGAAACTGACCGCAAATACGACAGGAACCATTTATTATACCGTGAATGGCGGAACACCGGATACTTCCAGTGAAATTTATACTTCGCCGATTTTTTTGGAATCAGGGTACTATACCGTAAAGGCAATTTTTGTAAATTCTTACGGTTTGGTCAGTGATGTGATGTCACAACAGTATGAAATTAATGTAACGGTTCCGGTGAAACCTGTAGTCAGCGTTACATCCGGAACTTATGATCTTCCGCAGGTTATTTCCGTGGATGTGCCGGAAGGTTGTACGACATATTATACAACGGACGGCAGCATTCCGACCAGAGACAGTATACAGTATAAAGAACCTATTTGTATGCCTTTGGGAGATTCGAAATTTACTTTTGTTACTTACAGTGCAGAGAATGTGGCAAGTGAGCCTACCATGGCAATGTATACGTTTAAGATTCCGGCGGATGCAACCGTGTCTGCGGCAGATGCGGCAAGTATGGTAACCATGCATCGTTTTAATATGGGTGGCCTTATGGATACACAGGGGCATTTATCTACCATTTCCGGTAAATTGCTCTATATGTGTGAAGCAGCCGTGACATTGGAAGATGATGTATATTATGTCATTTATGAATATTATGAAGATCCGAATAGTCTGCTTAGAACGAAGACAGGATTAATGTTCTGTTCCGCTATGCATGACAACACCAAAGTCGGTGTTCTTGAAATTGATGCAACAGGAAATTATTATCGTGTATTGGCTGAACCGATTCCGCAATAAAGCGGTTATAGATACAAGGAGGGGTTAAAATGTATAAGATACTTGAGGCAAAAGAATTGGCAAACAGTATTTATCTGTTTGTGGTAGAGGCAAAACGTTGCGCTTCATATTGTCAACCCGGGCAGTTTATAATTGTTCGTACAACTGAGGATGGGGAAAGAATTCCTTTGACGGTATGTGATTATGACAGAGAAGCCGGAACCGTAACCATTGTCGTGCAGACAATCGGAGCATCTACCATGGAGATGAAGAATCTGAAAGCCGGAGACGCATTTCATGATTTTGTAGGGCCTTTGGGAAAAGCATCCGAATTTATTATGGAAGATGCGGAAGAATTAAAGAAAAAGAAAATTTTGTTTGTTGCCGGCGGTTTGGGAACTGCTCCCGTATATCCTCAGGTAAAATGGTTGCATGAAAAAGGTGTGGATGTAGATGTAATTATCGGTTCCAAAACAAAGGATATGTTAATTATGGAAGAAGAGATGAAGGCAGTTGCCGGAAATCTTTACGTAACTACTGATGATGGTTCATATGGAAGAAACGGTATGGTTACTAAGGTGATTGAAGATTTATATGCAGAAGGCAAGAAATATGATGTCTGTGTTGCAATCGGTCCTATGATTATGATGAAGTTTGTTTGTCTTTTGACGAAGAAACTTGATTTACATACCATTGTAAGTATGAATCCCATTATGGTTGACGGAACCGGAATGTGCGGTGCCTGCCGTTTGACTGTTGGTGATGAAGTAAAATTTGCCTGTGTAGACGGTCCTGAGTTCGACGGACATCTTGTAAACTTTGATGAAGCAATGAAGCGTCAGCAGATGTATAAAACTGCAGAAGGCAGAGCGATTTTGAAGAAAAAAGAAGGGGATACACATCATGGCGGATGTGGCGTATGCGGAGGTAATGATTAATGAACGTATTAGAGAAAGTACCTGTAAGAGAACAGGATCCGAAAGTCAGAGCAACCAATTTTGAAGAAGTATGTTACGGATATAATCAGGAAGAAGCCATGGCGGAAGCATCCAGATGTATCGGCTGTAAGAATGCAGCCTGTGTGAAAGGATGTCCTGTTTCCATTGATATTCCCGGTTTTATCGGAAAAGTAAAAGAAGGTAATATTGAAGAGGCATATAAGATTATCAGTGAATCCAGTTCGCTTCCTGCTGTTTGCGGTCGTGTATGTCCGCAGGAAAGTCAGTGTGAAGGTAAGTGTATCCGCGGCTTGAAGGGTGATCCTGTTTCCATTGGTAAATTGGAACGTTTTGTTGCGGATTGGGCATTTGAAAATGATGTACATCCGGAACCTCCTTTGGAGAAAAACGGTAAAAAAGTTGCAGTCATCGGTTCCGGTCCTGCAGGTGTTACCTGTGCGGGTGACCTTGCGAAAATGGGTTATGATGTAACGGTATTTGAGGCATTGCATGAATTAGGCGGTGTACTTGTGTATGGTATTCCTGAATTCCGTTTGCCCAAAGAACGTGTTGTGCGGAAAGAAATTGAAAACGTAAAGAGACTTGGTGTTAAGTTCGAAACCAATGTGGTTGTAGGCAAGTCCGTAACCATTGACAACCTAATTGAAGATGAGGGATTTGAAGCCGTATTTATCGGTTCCGGAGCCGGTCTTCCTAAGTTTATGGGAATTCCCGGCGAGAATGCCAACGGTGTATTCTCTGCAAATGAATATTTGACAAGAAGTAACCTTATGAAGGCATTTAAGGAAGATTCTAAGACTCCCATTATGCGTGGTAAAAAAGTTGCTGTTGTAGGCGGCGGTAATGTTGCTATGGATGCTGCAAGAACTGCATTAAGACTCGGGGCAGAAGTACATGTCGTATATCGTCGTAGTGAAGCAGAACTTCCTGCCAGAGTAGAAGAAGTGCATCATGCAAAAGAAGAAGGTATTATTTTTGATCTTCTTACCAATCCTGTTGAAATTCTTGCAGATGAAAGCGGTTGGGTTTCCGGTATTAAATGTATCCGTATGGAACTTGGTGAACCGGATGCTTCCGGCAGAAGACGTCCTGTAGAAGTTGCGGGAAGTGAATTTGTAATTGATGTGGATGCGGTTATTATGTCTCTTGGTACTTCGCCTAATCCTTTGATTTCTTCAACAACTGAAGGCCTTGAAGTGAACAAGTGGAAATGTATTATCGCAGAGGAAGAAAACGGTAAAACCACCAAGGAAGGTGTTTATGCCGGCGGCGATGCGGTAACAGGTGCGGCAACCGTAATTCTTGCTATGGGCGCAGGTCGTGCCGGAGCGAAAGGTATTCATGAATATCTTTCAAATAAATAAAAGATTTTAATACTGTAATGATTGGGGGATATGTGTATAAGATACATGTCTCCTTTTCTTTTTCACAATATTGTGTTATGATTTATATGTATATGCCGATTTTAATAATACATTTTATGGAATAAAATTTGGCATTTTAAACAAATTTATAAGAATGAAAAGAGAGGTTATATCATATGTCATGGTGTCCGAATTGTAAAACGGAATATAGAGAAGGGATTGAAAAGTGTGCTGACTGCGGAAGTATATTAGTCAAAAGTTTAAATGAAGAAGACAGGGTGGAAGAATCCTGCTCACTTTTGTTTGGTGATGAGAAGCATGTCAAAATGATTGAAGATCATTTGCGTAAAGAAGGGTTTTTATCCGCTTTTTCGACTAAGGCACAGCGCTTAAAAGGGGAAGGCCCGGAAGCGGCTGATAAATATGAATTATTTGTTTCGGCCGAAGAGCGTGAAGCGGCGGTTAAATGTGCGGCAGAGTTTATGAGAACGACTAATCCGCAGGCAATGGAAGCGGCAGAAAATCCCGACAGTCCCAGAGTTATGACGCGTAAAACTGCGCCGGCGAAAGAATTTAAAACCGTCGAGGAAAAACGCAGTGATTTGAAGTCAAGCGGCATTATGCTTACTGCTTTTGGTGTTGCGGGCATTGTGTTTATGGTGCTTGTAATTATAGGCGTGGTTCCTCTTAATTTTTCCGGTTTTAATGCGATTATCGCATACTCCATTATGGGTATTTTCTTTGGTGCATTGTTGGTTTCCGGAATTGTTTCTTTTGTAAGTCTTAAGAAAATCGGCAGTGATAGTGAAACTGAAAAAGCCAAGTTAAAAGAATTAAATGAATGGTGCGTTGCAAATCTCAGTAAAGAGATTGTAATGAAAAATGTTCCCGGAAATGTGGATGAAGATGAACAGGTTTATTTCGAGCGATTTGATTATATGAAAGAGGCTATTCTTGGCGCATTTCCCGATTTGGGAGATGATTATGCAGAATATTATACGGAACAAAAATACAGTGAATATTTTGAATAAAAAATGATGGATTGTGTTTTTTAATCTTTTATGATGAAACATATGATTGCAATAAAAATGAAGAATGGGTGAAGCCTTTGAATATTACATTGGTTACCGTGGGTAAAATAAAAGAAAAATTCTATCGGGATGCGGTGGATGAATTTACAAAACGTTTAAGTCGCTATTGTAAAATAAAAATCATAGAAGTTGCAGATGAAAATACACCTCAAAATGCGTCAGAAGCGATGGAAGAACAAATAAAAAACAAAGAAGGCGAACGTATTTTAAAGTACATTAACGATTCCATGTATGTTATAGCATTGGCAATTGAAGGAAAAGAAGCATCATCGGTTCAATTTGCCGGGAAACTGGAGCGTTTGGGAATAGAGGGAACATCGGATATCTGCTTTGTAATTGGCGGTTCTCTTGGTTTAGCAAAAGATGTGTATCAAAGAGCGGATGAATTGTTGAGTTTTTCACCAATGACATTTCCGCATCAGTTAATGCGTGTGATTCTGTTGGAACAGATCTACCGATGCTTTCGTATTATTCATAATGAGCCGTATCATAAGTAAAAACAGGTATTCCAATATGTATGAATCATAATGACTCGGGGGAGGTACTTTTATGAGAATGTATGATATTATCATGAAAAAACGCAATAAGGAGTCCTTAAGTAAGGAAGAAATTGAATTTTTGATTGAAGGATATACCAAGGGTGAAATTCCGGATTATCAGATGTCTGCCCTTACTATGGCTATTTATTTTAATAAAATGAATGCGGAGGAAACCCTTAATTTGACTATGGCTATGGCAAATAGCGGTGATATGCTGGATTTATCGGCCATTGATGGGGTAAAAGTAGATAAGCATTCTACCGGCGGCGTTGGTGACAAAACATCTCTTGCACTGATTCCCATGGTTGCTGCAGTAGGAGTTCCCATAGCCAAAATGAGCGGACGCGGATTGGGACATACCGGCGGAACGATTGATAAATTAGAGTCGTTTACCGGTTTTCATACGGATATTTCCACGGAGCATTTTATTGAACAGGTGAATCGGATTGGAATTTCCATAATGGGGCAGACTGCGGATTTGGCTCCGGCAGATAAAAAATTATATGCTCTTCGTGATGTTACGGCTACCGTTGATAATATGTCTTTGATTGCAAGTTCCATTATGAGTAAAAAACTTGCTGCGGGCGCGGATGCCATTGTTTTGGATGTAAAGACCGGCAGTGGTGCTTTTATGAAGAAAGAAGAAGATTCTTTTGCGTTGGCTCGTGAAATGGTTACAATCGGAAACGGAGCCGGAAGAAAGACTATTGCGATTATTTCGGATATGGATCAGCCTTTGGGCAATGCCGTAGGCAATGCTTTGGAAGTAAAAGAAGCCATTGACACTTTGAATGGCAGAGGACCGGAAGATTTCAGGGAATTGTGTCTGACATTGGGCTCTTATATGGTTGTTGCTGCGGGGAAAGCAGCACATAAAGAGGAAGCGAGGGCGATGTTGGAAGAGGTTATCGCAAACGGAAAGGCATTGGAAAAACTTGCTCAGTTTATTGAAGCGCAGGGCGGAAATCGGGAGGAAGTGTATCATCCGGAATTGTTACCGAAGGCAAAGTATGCAGAAGAGATTCTTTCGGAGAAGGAAGGATATATTTCAGGCATTGTATGTGATGAAATCGGTATCTGTTCCTTGATTCTCGGAGGCGGCCGCGAAACCAAAGAAAGTGAAATTGACTTGTCGGTTGGTTTGATTCTTCATAAAAAGAAAGGTGATTTTGTGAAGAAAGGTGATAGTCTTGCTACTATTTATGCCAATGATAAAGATAAATCAGAAACGGCTAAAAAACGTTTTCTTGCGGCCTATTCTTTTGCGGAGAATGCCTTTGTGCCGGAACCTTTAATTCGTGGTGTGGTGGAATAAAAACATACTTTTAAAAGTGTAAAGAGATATTTAACGGAATACAGAAGGAATATTCAAATGAAAAAAAGAAGTTTTATACAAAAAATGAAGTATCAATTTGATAACATTATGTCCAAAGGAACCATTGCTCTCATTGGTCTTTTGTGTCTTGTGACGTTTGTGATTGTATGTATTGCCGGTGCCATTACGGTACTCATTGGTATGGAGGGCGGAATTGCAAGTTCAATTTGGGTTAGTTTTATGCATGCATTGGACCCGGGAACCATAACAACGGATACCTTGGAGAATATACCATATGTTATTTTACAGACAATCGTAACCATATGCGGTATTTTTATCAGTAGTGTTTTGATCGGTATCATTTCTTCCGGTTTAGAGAGTAAACTTTCAAGTTTGCGGAAAGGTACATCTATTGTAATCGAAGACGGACACACGATTATTCTTGGTTTTAATGATAATATTTATACTTTAATCAATGAGTTAATTGGCGCCAATGAAAATCAAAAAGACGGATGCATTGTTGTGGTCGGAGAAGAAGAGAAGGAAGTAATGGAAGATGCCATTGCTGCCAGATTTACGGATACCAAAACTACAAGAATCATTTGTCGAAGCGGTTCGCCTTGTGAACCGCATATATTAGAACGTTGTTCGGCAGAAACCAGTAAATCTGTTATCATTAATGAATATGATGATCCGCAAAGCATTAAAATTATTCTGGCACTGACATCGTATTTAAAAGATAAGGAATTAACACATCCGAATCTGTATTTTACGGTTGCCATCAATGATGAGCAGAATGTGGAAGCAGCAAGAATTGCGGGAGAAGGAAGAGCGGAAGTTATTTTTGCCAATGATGCCATTTCCAGAATTATCGCTCATACCTGTCGTCAACCCGGTTTATCGCAGGTATTGGTTGAGTTATTTGATTACGATGGTGATGAGTTATACTTTGAAGATGTGCCTTCTTTGAAAGGATTAACATTCAAGGATACTTTAAATTATTTTGACAAGGCTGTTGTATTCGGTATTCGAAACGATAGCGGTACATATTTGAATCCGCCAATGGATACAATTATTACAGAAGATGATAAGTTGATTCTCTTGGAAGACGATGACGGTTCCTTTGTGGTTTCCGAAAAAGCACCGGAATTTAATGAATCCTTAATCATAAAGACGATTCCGGAACAGCGACTGGTGGAAACTGACGATTTGCTTGTTTTAGGTAGTAACCATATGCTTCCTGCAATTTTAAAAGAATATGACTGTTATGTGGATGAAGGAACCAGAGTTGTTATAGTTTCTGATGAGGATTTGGATTTATCTTGCGAAGAATACAGGCATATTAATCCGGAGATTCGGAAAGAGGGTTACGTAAACAGGGCTCGGATGGAAGAAATATTAACGGAAGATTTGGATAATGTATTGATTTTGAGCAATGTTCATTTGGAAGCGGAAGAGGCCGACGCAAGAACGCTTCTTTCACTGATATATTTATGGGATATTATTAAAAAGACCGGTCATCGTGTTTCCATTACCAGTGAGATGCAAAAAACCGTGAATCAGCGTCTTGCGACAGGTTCCCGCGGTGATGATTTCGTAATCGGTTCCAATATCGTGAATCTCCTTATGACACAGATTGCGGAGAACCGTGAATTGACCGCGTTGTTTGAAGATATTCTGGATGAAGAAGGTTCGGAATTGTATATGAAACCGGTTGAAAATTATATTGTCTTGAATACACCCGTTGATTTTTATACGGTAACTGAAAGTGCGGCAAGACAGGGACATATTGCAATCGGTTATAAAAAGATGATTGAGGATGACATGTTAATTGTAACCAATCCGTTAAAGAGTGAGGAAATCACTTTTGTGGAAGGTGATTTGTTGATTGTGGTTGCAGAAGATTAGTTCATTGCAAAGAAAACCCTTTTTCGTTATAAAATATAATGAAAAAGGGTTTTATTATTTGTAAATATACAGTTATTTTTTAAAACAATCCGAAGTCAAATCCACACGAATCGCCGGACGGATGCCAAAACCTTCCGTGCCTACATAATATTTGACAAGTACATCAGAGTTATAACCATTGGATACCATATAGCATTGGCATGTTGAATCTGCCACCGGCTCACGTAACCACCAATAATATTCTTTTACGTTATAAGTTGAAACATCAACGTCATACCAATTACTGGTGTCTTGTTCCGTAGCAACTACGGTGGGGGATGTGTATAATGATACTTCCGCATCTTGAAACCAATTTAATTCTTCTTTTGACAACAGAAATACACGATCCGATGTAGTGATATATTTTTCGTTTGATAAAGGATTAGCAGATGTTTCCAGTTCTGTATAAAGAATGGCATCTAATTCTTCAGCAGAAAAATCACTTAAGAATCCGGGTTCGTTATGATATCCGTTGTGTCCTTCCGACATTGCATTTAAATAGGGTGGCATGCCGGTATATTCTACGACCTCTTTCTCGGAATTCAACCACATTCTGATGTTGGAGGTACTCCAATCGTTGTTTCCGCGAATTTGGATTTGCAATGAATAATCTGTACCGGCAAATTTGCTTTCTGACCAATAATCATTACCGTTATAAGAGTTATACGCTCCGCTTTCGGCAGCATCGTAGGCTTTCATTGTCAGAATTTTGGATGAAATCAGGATTGCTTCTTTGCCGTCTTCGGATAACTTAAGAACTCTCCATTCAATGGGCTCGTCATTGTACATACCGAAGGTGACGGAATCTCCGAGTGCATATTGCGGGGTATAGGGTATCATATTAGTAATTAAAACAAATGAAAAAATGAGAAGCACAAGCAATACTGCACCGATTACAAGTGATAATTTCAGTTTGCTCTTATCACCGGATTTTTTTGATTTTGCCGTAGTTCTGCCGTCTTTCTTATTCATTTTTTGTGCAGAATTTTGATTTTTTCTGTTTTCTTTTTCATATTCTTCAATGTATTTGAGAATTTTAGAAAAATCATATTTTTGTTCTGCAATAATCCATTGGTGCGTCATCAAAAAATATTCCAAAGATTTCGAAAGTTCCACATCTTCCAGTTTGTACACCAAAATAGGGATGGAGCGGCTGACAGCACGTTCTACCTCTCGAAGCACATGAGGAGAGGTATTGGCATTTTCGGACATTACTAATATCATTGCATCTGCCTGGTTAATGCCGTCTATGATTTCTTCCGCATATTCCTTTCCGTAACGTATGTCACGGGGAGCAATAAAACAGGTAGAATGATTTTGTTCAATAAAAGTGCAGAGTTCCATGGCGATGGCAGCGTCTGCAGAGGAGTGGGAAATAAAAATTTGCATATCTGTACTCCCGGATTATAATAAAAATATTTTTAATATCAAATAATTATTTTACACGTTTTATTATAAAAAGAAAAGAGGAAATACAGAAAAGATTCATAAAATTACGATTTAATGCATATGTTCAACTATGAAAAAGAATCATTCAACAAAATTTTTGGAACAAAAAGAACATTTGGCCGATTTGTTTTCCCTGCCTCATGACATCGTTTGCGGAGCAAGTAATGTTTCCGTTATCGGCTCCATGCGCGTAATTATTGAGAATTATAAGGGGATTCTTGAATACAACAGCGATATGATTCTGTTACAGGGGAAACAAAGTAAAATTCAAATCACGGGTAATTGCCTGAAAGTTCGAAGTTACAATGAAGAAGAGATGGTGATTGACGGGCGCATAGATGGCGTTCTTTTTATTAAATAAGGAGGTGCTCTTTGTGCATTCATTTTTGAATTTTTTACAGGGATATGTACGAATCCGCATTGAAGGGGCGGGTGTCACCCGATTTATTAATATTTGCAATAAAAGAGGGTATCGTTTATGGAATTTAGAACAAAAAGAAGAATGCTATGAATTAAATATTTTAGTGTCAGATTTTAAGAAAATCAGCGAAATTGTAAGGAAAACAAAGGTAAAGGTGGTCATTATTCAAAAAAGCGGACTGCCTTTTTTGTTTGCAAAGATGTCTTATCGCAAGTACTTTGTTCTGGGGGCGCTGCTATGTTTTGCGGGACTGGTGTACTTAAGCCGGTTTGTTTGGTCAATTCAAATTGAGGGCAATGTAAGTATAACGGATGAGGTTGTTTTGGATTATCTAAAACAAAAAGGTATTTCCATGGGGTGCAAATTGAAAGAAATTGATACAGACAGTCTGGAAAAGAGTTTTCGAAGGGACTTTGATGAGATTACCTGGATCTCCATCGGTAGTGAAGGTACATCGCTAACGATTGAAATAAAGGAACGTGATGTTACACTCTATGAAATTACAGATGATTCCGCAACTTGCCTATATGCGCCCTGCGACGGGGTAGTAACCTCTGTTGTGGTAAGAAGCGGTCTTGCACAAGTAAAAACGGGGGATACCGTGACCAAAGGACAGTTAATTGTAGACGGCGTATTGCCTGTAATAAAGACTGACGGCAAAGTTTTGGATTATCAACTTGTCAATGCAGACGCGGATGTTTCGGTTTGTTATGCGGAATATTATGAGGATGCGGTGTCCTTTTATCAGAATGAAAAAAAGTACACGGGGAATTCTTTTAAGGAGTATAGCATTCGTTTGGGCAACAAACTGTATCAATTGCATTGGTTTTACCCGGAATATGAAAAAGAAGAAGTTTCGGAAACATTTTATCAGTTGCAATTGTGGGAACACTTTTATTTGCCGGTCTGGTTTGGGAAAAAAGAGCATAAAGAATATGAAATAATAAAGACCAAGATGATACAAAATGACTTGGAAGAACAATTATTTGAAAATTTGGACCTTTTTATTAAAACTTTAGAAGAAAAAGGGGTACAAAATATACAAAAAGATGTTAAAATAAGTATAAGTGGAAGTATGCTTATCTTAAGCGGAGAATTAACGTTTACCAATTCAAGGATGCTTGAGGAAGAAATTGACCCTTCCCGTAGAATGGAGTTTATGAATGGCCAATACGATTCAGTTGTCAATGGAGATGAGCGCTGAACATATGCAGAATATTTTCGGTGAAAGAGACTCATATATCAGAAAAATCGAAAATGATTTGGATGTTACGATTATTAACCGTGACGGTGTGATTAAAATCACAGGGGAAGAATATAATGCGAAGAAAGCGGTAAGACTTTTATCTGAATTGACGGAATTGTCGAAACGGGGAAATACCATAAAGGAACAGAATGTGGATTACGGCATTGCAATGTCTAAGGAAAATAAGTCGGATGTGCTTCTTTCCGTGGACTCTGACTGTATCTGTCACACCATGAACGGCAAAGCGGTAAAGCCAATGACCCTGGGGCAGAAAGAATATGTGGATGCAATCCGCAAAAACATGATTGTATTCGGCCTCGGTCCTGCCGGTACCGGTAAAACCTATTTGGCGATGGCGATGGCGATTACTGCATTTAAGAACGAAGAAGTGAGCCGTATTATTTTAACCAGACCTGCCATTGAAGCAGGCGAAAAATTAGGTTTTTTGCCGGGTGATTTACAGAGTAAAATTGATCCGTATTTAAGACCTTTGTATGATGCGCTTTATCAGATTATGGGCGCGGAATCTTTCCAGAAAAATATGGAAAAAGGTTTGATTGAAGTGGCACCGTTGGCGTATATGCGAGGTCGTACTCTGGATAATGCGTATATTATTCTGGATGAAGCGCAGAATACTACACCGGCACAGATGAAAATGTTTTTGACGCGAATCGGCTTTGGTTCCAAGGTGATTATTACAGGCGATATTTCGCAGAAGGATTTACCGGTAGGGGCACAGTCGGGGCTTGATGTGGCTCTTCGTGTGTTAAAAGACATTACGGATATACAGTTTTGCCATTTGACCGGCAAAGACGTTGTACGTCATCCCTTGGTTCAGAAGATTGTATGTGCATATGATAATTATGAAAAGAAGGAAAAGGCAAGGGAAGAACGTAAGGCGGCAAGAAGCCGTGAAAAAGGCCGTGACAGAAGAGAGACAAAATGATTTAGCATTCATGTGAAGTAACAAGTGATATTACAGGAGAAAAGAAGAATCTAATATGGTACAAATTAATTTTTGGGATGAAATCAGTGAAGAAATCAATGAGGAAGAACTTGCGCTTGCACAGAAGGTCGTTGAGTATGTGCTTTTGCAGGAAGGATGTCCTTTTGATTGTGAAGTGAATTTGACGATGACGGATAATGAAGGAATTCAGGCAGTAAATAAGGAATTTCGTAATATGGACAAGCCGACGGATGTATTGTCGTTTCCGAATTGCGATTTTGAAGTGCCGGGGGAATTTTCGCAATTTGAGGATGAAGATGTTTATTTTGACTGCTTTAATCCCGACAATGATTTATTTGTGCTGGGGGATATTATGATTTCACGGGATAAAATGCAGGCGCAGGCAGAGGAATACGGTCATGGTGTTACCCGTGAATTTGCTTTTCTAATTGCGCATAGTGTGTTACACTTAATAGGGTATGACCATATGGAAGAAGCGGATGCAAAGTGTATGGAGCAGAAGCAGACAGAATACTTAAATAATCTTGGCATTACAAGATAAAAGAACAAACGGGGATTTAATCAATGAGTGAACGCGGAAAGAAAATAAGAAACGGAATTGTAATTCAGGGAGGAATTCTTGCGGCGGCAGGTCTGATTGCAAGGGCAATCGGTATCGTACGAAGAATTCCTTTGACCAATATAATAGGAGACGTAGGAAACGGATATTATGCGGCAGCATATGAATTGTATGCCATTATTTTATTGTTATCATCTTACAGTTTACCGCTCGCGGTTTCTAAAATGGTAGCAGCAAGAGTCAGCAGAGGTCAGTACAAAAATGCCAAAAAGATTTTTAAGGCGTCTTTGGTCTTTGCAACCATATCCGGCGGACTTGCCTGTCTGATTGTTTTGTTTTTTGCTGATTTTCTTGCAGGTTCGGTTATGGGTGAGCCGATGAGTGCCACTGCGTTGCGTGTATTGGCACCTACACTTTTGATTGTGGCTGTTATGGGTGTGTTCCGCGGTTATTTCCAGGGACTGGGAACTATGACGCCTACCGCTATTTCACAGATTGTGGAACAGATTTTTCTTGTGGTATTTTCGTTGTTATTTGCCCAAATTGCATTTGGACGCGGTACGCTGTACGGTAATCTTATGATGAGTGACCGTTACGCCCCTGCACAAGGTGCGGCAGGTGCTACATTAGGATGCGGAATCGGTGCCTTGGCAGGATTATGTTTCCTTCTTATGGTTTATCTTGCATCCCGTAAAAATATGCTTAAGGCAGAACATAAGGATGTTACCAGGGCAAATGAAGATTATGCATCTATTTTTCGTGTTTTAATTCTGACTATTGTGCCTGTTTTGATTAGTTCGGTTATGTATAATGTATGTGGCGTACTGGATCAGATTATGTACAACCATTATATGTTGGGAATCGGTCAGGAAGAACTGAAAACATTTAACTGGGGTGTATACAGCGGTAAGTATAAGGTATTGATTAATCTGCCCATTGCATTGGCAAGTGCCATGTGTTCTGCAATTGTGCCTTCTTTATCGGCAAGTTTTGCCAATCATGATGTGGCAAGCGCGCGAAGCAAGGTAGCCTCCGCAATTCGTGCTACAATGATGATAACCATTCCTTCGGCTGTGGGACTTGCAGTACTGGGGAAACCCATTGTAGATATGTTGTTTAGCGGTGAAGTCGATTTGGCAGGTCAAATGCTTCTTATGGGTACTTTGTCGGTTGTGTTTTATGCTTTATCTACCCTTGGAAACGGTATTTTACAGGGAATCGGTAAAATGTATGTTCCAATCATCAATGCAGCAATTGCTTTGGCAGTGCATCTGTTGACTTTGTGGGCAATGTTGTATTTTATGAAATTGGATATTATGGCAGTGGTATTTTCGAATATTATCTTCTCACTGGTAATGTTTATTTTAAATCACCTTGCTATTCGTAAATTCATTGGATACAGGCAGGAATTGAATAAAACATTTATTATTCCGTTGCTGGTGTCGGCAGTGATGGGTGGAGTATCATTCGGAATCTATCATTTGTTCCGCTTGTTCCTTCCGGTTCCGGCAAGTTGTATGATTGCCCTTGTTGTGGCGGTAGTAATATATTTTGCCGGAATGATTGCGCTCAAAGGATTTCGGGAGAGTGAACTTGTACGGGTTCCTCTGCTTGGCAGACCGTTAGTGAATCTTTTAAAGCGATTTGGCGTAATGTAATTGAATAATTTTTCCAAAAGAGGCGGATACTATAATCGTAAAAATATGTAAGGAGACATATTATGAACCGATTTTTTAGAATCTGCTTTCTTTGCTTAGCAGGCGCATGTTTATTTATGGCAGGAATGTGGCTTTCGTCCTATTTATTTTATCAGAATGAGTTCAAAGGTAATGATGAAACATATCCGGTAAAAGAAATATATCAGGAATCTTCCGAAACAGAAAAACTGCCTTCCGTAGAAACGGTTTCATTGTCTACGGTTGATCTGAATACGGAGTTTGTGATTGTGAAAGAGAATCTCGTAACCGGAACGTCGGAAGAGATTGCGGAGGAACTGCCTTCGCAATTTGTGGGGATGGAAAGAAATGAACTGGAAGAGTATTTTGAGAATTACCTTAAAAGTCCGGTGTTAAAAGATCGGGAAGAAGGTCTTACCGATGCAATGGTTGTAACCTATTCGCCTGAAAAACTGGTTGTTAAAAAAGTATATGAACCTTTACAACTTCAGGAGAAGTTTTATCTGAAGGCAGAAGAGAATTATGTGGTTGTATATTATGGTGACAACAGTACCGTTTATATGTATACCAACATTCGCTTAGACAGTCTTCCGGAGGAAACCAGGGCGGAAATTGAAGAAATTAAGGAAATTGAAAGTTATGAGAGTCTTTATTCTTTTTTAGAGTCTCATACAAGTTAAGAGCCCCAAATGTTGAGTTTTTTTTGGTCTTATACATGTTAAAGGTACAAATGTTGGGAGTTTTTAAAGAGTGAAAACGAACAGTGTTATGC
>X409_Impala__coassemble_483_pt1 | contig 17262 bp, 31 predicted proteins | sample X409_Impala__metabat2_low_PE_002 | metagenome-assembled genome bin X409_Impala
GAGGGGGGGTTTTATAATGTCAGTTTGAGTGTGTGGTCGTGCAATGAGGGAGCGATGAAGTTTTATGAAAAGTGCGGGCTGAAGCCGGAGAAAATGGGAATGGGAGTTATTTTATAAAAGAGATATTATGGCGGAATATTGGATTTGGTGCGAATGCATCGAAAATGAACTGCCCAATCAAAAGCGGGAAAGTGTAGAAAGAATGTACGACAGAGCAAAAAGACATCCGGAACAGATAATTGAAGAGTGGTATTTTGTTGGTAAAATTGCCCTGGTGATTTTTGTGGCGGCGATGATTCTTTTTTGGTGGAAAGGTGATACCATCATCAGCAGGGAGCACGGATGTGTGTTCCGCGATACGGTAGGATTTTATTGTGCGGGATGCGGAGGAACCCGGGCATTTTATTATCTGGTCCACGGAAGATTGTGGAAAAGTTTTCTTTATAATCCGTTTGTCATTTATATGGTGGTGGTATATGTGCTTTTTATGGTCAATACATTCCTGTACATGCATACGGAGAAAATCGGAATCCGGAAGTTTCCGATTGTGGGACTGATTTATATCGGTATCGGTATTTTGATCGGGCAGTGTATTATCCGTAATATATTGTTTCTCGGATTTGGGTTGACAATATTTTGACAGAGTGACGGCTCGGACGGTAAAAAAAGAGCAATAAAAAAGAGAATTGTTTCGAGGAAGCAATTCTCTTTTGTTTGTTTTTAAAATAAAGTATGCGCAAAAACTATTTCGTCCAACGTCCCGAAGCACCGCAAGGAAGAATCAAACCGTCTTCTGAAACGGGAAGACCGATTTCATCGGACTCAACGTTTCCGCCGAATTTTGATACGATAGCGGTGTTAATCATATAAGACAGCACTGCCGGTTGCAATCCGGTAGTATAAGAATTAATTATAAGGAACTTGGAATCTTCCGTGAGGAGTTGTGTTGTTAACTCAATAAAAGGGAAAATGGATTCTTCAATTTTCCAGATTTCACCTTTGGGTCCGCGGCCGTAAGAAGGAGGGTCCATAATAATGCCGTCATAATGATTGCCACGGCGGATTTCGCGTTCGACAAATTTGACGCAGTCGTCTACCAGCCAGCGGATAGGTGCATCGCCAAGACCGGAAGCGACAGCGTTTTCCTTAGCCCATTGCACCATACCTTTGGAGGCATCCACATGGGTTACGCTTGCGCCTGCTTTGGCAGCGGCCAGAGTCGCACCACCGGTGTAGGCAAAAAGATTCAAAATTTTTAGCGGGCGGTCAGATTCTTTTATAATGGAAGAAAACCAGTCCCAGTTTACTGCCTGTTCGGGGAACAGACCTGTATGTTTAAATTTAAAAGGCTTCAGGTGAAAGGTTAGGTCGTTATATCCAATGGACCATTCATCGGGAAGATGAAAAAACTCCCATTCGCCGCCGCCCTTGCTGCTGCGATGATAATGACCGTTTTTTTGTTTCCATCCCGTATGCGTGTGAGGGGTATCCCAAATGACCTGAGGATCCGGACGCACCAGTATATAATCTCCCCAACGCTCCAATTTTTCGCCGTTTGAAGTGGCGAGGACTTCATAATCTTTCCAGTTATTTGCAATCCACATAATGAACTCCGTTCTTTTTCTTAAGGTAGAATGTTGTCTTTGTCATCGCACGAAACACGATGGCAAACGAATTCTTCTTTATATTAGTATAATTTGTGAAAGACTGCAATTACTTTTATTAGGAATATAAAAAGGAAGAGAGCGGTGATGGCAATTGTAAAATGATTAAAATATTCTAAAATGATTTTATTTACAAAATACTTTTAATATGTTAGTATTGTCGTGTAGTTTATTATTTTTTGTTTTAGGAGGAGAAGAAAATGGACGGAAATAACATGAACAATCAGTCAGAATATACATATACTGCTGATAACACAAACGCTGCAACTGATTATACATATGCTGCAAACGGTTCATATGAAGTGGTTGAGAAGAAGAGTAATGCGTTAGCAATTGTTGCTTTGGTTACAGGTATTTTATCAATCGTATGTTGCTGTTCACCCATCGTTAGTTGGCTTACAGGTGCAGCCGGTATCGTATGCGGTGTTCTCGGAATGAAGAAATGTGAAAATATTGGTATGGCAAGAATCGGTATGATCCTTGGTATCGTGGGTGTTGTACTTGGTGTAATTATGTTCATCATCAATCTTGTAGCTGCCTTCTCAGGCGAAAGTATTATGAGCGATTACTATTACTACTAAGATTTAGATTTGTTGAAGCAAGAGACCGGACTTTATGTCCGGTCTTTTTATTACGGACGAGATGAATGCGGGGGAAAGAGCGAATGCCGCAGAGGATGTGCATTTACAAAAAATAGCGGTTGTGGTATCATATCTTTACCATACAATGTAGAGGAGGAATATGATAATGGACGGAAATAATATGAATTATCAATATGGCAATACATATCAGCAACAGGGAAGGGGAATGGGAATTGCATCCATGGTGCTTGGCATTATTGCTCTTGTTATAACGCTAATCTCCTGCTGCGTACCGTTTGGTTATTTGTTGGCAAGCGTATTGGGATTGTTAAGTATCATATTCGGCATTATTGCAATTGCAAAGAAGAGCGGTAAAGGCATGGGAATTGCCGGCATTATTTGCAGTGTGGTCGGATTGTTGTTGGCTATTATTATGATTGTTTTTAGTTTGCTTCTTGGTGCCGGTATTATTGCAGCGCCTGCGTTTGTGACTGATTATGATTATGATGAGTACTATTATGATTACGATTATGACTACGATGACTATGATGATTGGGATTAAGCAGAAGATACGTTGGAAGATTGGAATTGACTTTGGGGGGCGGAGTGCATTGTATTCCGCTTTTCTTGTGGGTAAAAAATATAAAACCACACGATATTGAGTCTGTTTCTTCTATATAAAAGGTGCAAAAATATTTTTGTTAAAAAGTAATAAAATTTTTGAAAAAAACTCTTGCACATTGCCAAAACATGTTGTATACTAGGCATTGCTGTGGCATGATAGCGATGAAATGTAAGGTTGCTATCCGGCAAAATGGATAGGTTTTTACATGGAGCGAATGTCAAGTCAAGATACTGGCGACAAGTCACTGTACAAAACAACATGTCTACAAACAGGTAGAAACGACGTGAGAGTTTTAACGGATACGGTTCGGAAGCAATTCTGGGGTTGCGTAAACGATTAGGACACACACGGGAGAGTGTACAGTCACCGCTTGTCGTACTTAGATTTTATAAAGTGCGAAAAGGAGGCGACTTTTTTTATGGCAAACGAAGTAATGAGAATCACACTTAAAGCTTATGAGCATCAGACAGTAGATGCAGCTGCCAAGAAAATCATCGAAACAGTTAAGAAGAACGGAGCAAAGGTGAGCGGACCCGTGCCCCTTCCTACTAAGAAGGAAGTAGTTACAATCATCCGTGCCGTACACAAGTACAAAGACTCCAGAGAACAGTTCGAACAGAGAACTCACAAGAGACTGATCGATGTAATCAATCCTGACACCAAAGTCAGAGAGTCATTGCAGAACCTTGAAGTTCCTGCAGGCGTTTACATTGATATCAAAATGAAATAATTGATATTAATTAAGGAAGTAACTAAAAAACAAAAATAAAACCTTCTACAACTAGTATGCATCCGAACAAACCTCAGATGCCGCTGTAGTAGAAACAAATGGAGGTAAAGAAATGAAGAAAGCTATTTTAGCAACCAAAGTCGGAATGACTCAGATCTTCGCAGAAGACGGCAGCCTTATTCCGGTAACAGTTCTTCAGGCCGGCCCTTGTGTAGTAACTCAGATCAAGACAGTTGAGAATGACGGTTACGAAGCAGTTCAGGTAGGTTTTGTAGACAAGAAAGACAAGATCATCAACAAAGATGCATCCGGCAAGAAAGAAATCGTTCATGCACACGGCACAACAAAGGCTATGCAGGGACATTTCAAGAAAGCAGGCGTTACATCTAAGCGTTACGTAAGAGAATTCAAATTCGAAAACGCTTCTGAGTACGCTCTTGCACAGGAAATTAAGGCTGACATCTTTGCAGAAGGCGACAAGATTGACGCAACTGCAATCAGCAAAGGTAAAGGTTTCCAGGGTGCTATCAAGAGATTAGGACAGCATAGAGGACCCATGGCTCACGGTTCTAAGTTCCATCGTCATCAGGGTTCAAACGGTGCTTGCTCAAGCCCCAGCCGTGTATTCAAGGGCAAAGGTATGCCCGGTCACATGGGACACAAGCAGACTACAGTAAAGAATCTTGAAGTAGTCAGAGTAGATGCTGAAAAGAATCTGCTTTTAGTAAAGGGTGCAGTACCCGGACCTAAGAAAGCTTTAGTAACAATTAAAGAAACTACTAAGGCAAACGCATAATCGGGACGAAAGGAGGAACACACAGATGGCAAACGTATCTGTTTACAATATGGAAGGCAAGGAAGTTGGAAAGATGGACTTGAACGATGCTATTTTCGGTGTAGAGGTTAACGAACACCTTGTACACATGGCTGTAGTTCAGCACCTTGCAAACAAGCGTCAGGGAACACAGAAAGCAAAAACTCGTGCAGAGGTTTCCGGCGGCGGAAGAAAGCCTTGGAGACAGAAGGGAACCGGTCATGCAAGACAGGGTTCAACCAGATCACCCCAGTGGACACATGGTGGAGTAGTATTTGCTCCCACTCCGAGAGATTATTCTTTCAAGTTAAATAAGAAGGAAAAGAGAATCGCACTTAAGTCTGCTTTGACAAGCAAAGTTCAGGACGGTAAGGTAATGGTTCTTGACGAATTGAAACTTGATGAAATCAAGACAAAGAAATTCCAGGAGGTTTTAACAAACCTTAACGCTAAGAAGGCACTTGTTGTAATCAAAGAAAACGACAAGAACATTGTATTATCATCTAGAAACATTCCTGATGCTCAGACAATCGTTGCTGATTCCATCAACGTATATGACATCATGAAGGCTGGCACTGTAGTTCTTACTAAGGACTCCGTTGCAAAAATTGAGGAGGTGTACGCATAATGGCAGATATTAAATATTACGACGTAATCCTCAAACCGGTTGTTACCGAAAAGAGTATGGCCGGCATGGGCGAAAAGAAATACACATTCTTGGTTCATCCCGATGCAACTAAGAATCAGATTAAAGAAGCAGTTGAAAAAATGTTCCCCGGAACTGAAGTGGCTCAGGTTAATACCATGAACTGCGAAGGTAAGAACAAGAGACGTGGTATGATCTACGGTAAGACTGCACAGACCAAGAAAGCCATTGTTAAATTAACAGAAGGCAGCAAGGATATCGAACTTTTTGCAGGTATCTAAGAGGTCCACTATATGCAATGAAGCATGACAATAAATAATTGATAGAAAAGGAGAAAAGAAAATGGGTATTAAGACATATAACCCGTATACACCTTCCAGAAGAAATATGACTGGTTCTGACTTCTCTGAAATTACAAAGAGCACACCTGAGAAATCATTATGTGTATCTTTAGAGAAGAATGCCGGACGTAATAATCAGGGTAAAATCACAGTTAGACATCGTGGTGGCGGAAACAGAAAGAAATACAGAATGATAGACTTCAGAAGATTGAAAGATGGCGTTCCTGCAACTGTAATCGGCATTGAATACGATCCTAACAGAACAGCAAACATCGCATTAATCGCTTATGCAGACGGTGAGAAGTCATACATCATCGCTCCCGAAGGTTTAACTGACGGAATGAAGGTTATGAACGGACCTGAAGCAGAAGTTAGAGTTGGTAACTGCTTACCTTTGGATAAGATTCCTGTAGGTACTCAGGTACACAACATTGAATTATATCCCGGCAAGGGCGGACAGCTGGTTCGTTCAGCAGGTAACAGCGCTCAGCTTATGGCGAAGGAAGGTAAGTATGCAACATTAAGACTTCCTTCAGGCGAAATGAGAATGGTGCCTATCGGATGTAGAGCAACAGTTGGTGTTGTTGGTAATGTAGACCACAACCTTATCAATATCGGTAAAGCAGGACGTAAGCGTCACATGGGTATCAGACCTACCGTTCGCGGTTCTGTAATGAACCCTAACGACCATCCTCACGGTGGTGGTGAAGGTAAGTGTGGTATCGGTCGTTCCGGTCCCTGCACACCTTGGGGAAAACCCGCTCTTGGCTTAAAGACAAGAAAGAAAAACAAGCAGTCTAATAAGCTTATTGTAAGAAGAAGAGATGGACGCGGTATTAAATAATCCCGCATAGTTGATAAGGAGGAAACAAAATGGCTAGATCATTAAAAAAAGGACCTTTTGCAGATGCCAGTTTACTTAAGAAAGTAGATGCTATGAATGCAGCAGGTAATAAGCAGGTTATTAAGACATGGTCTCGTCGTTCTACAATTTTCCCGTCCTTCGTTGGACACACAATTGCAGTACACGACGGTAGAAAACATGTGCCTGTATATGTAACCGAAGATATGGTTGGACACAAACTTGGAGAATTCGTTGCAACCAGAACCTTTAGAGGACATGGAAAAGACGAAAAGAAATCTAAAGTAAGATAATTTTTGAAAGGAGGTTTTTATCCATGGAAAAGACAGGAATTAGCAGATCTAAATTTAAAAGAGAAAGAAATGCCAATAATAAGGAAACAAGACCTTTTGCAAAGTTATCTTATGCAAGAGTTTCCGTTCAGAAGGCATGTTTCGTACTCGATGCCATCAGAGGTAAAGATGTACAGACTGCTTTGGCAATCTTAGAGTATAATCCCAGATATGCTTCAAGTATCATTAAGAAGTTATTGCAGTCAGCAATTGCAAATGCAGAAAACAACAACGGAATGAACGTTGAAAACCTCTACATTGCAGAATGCTTTGCAAACAAGGGACCCACAATGAAGAGAGTAAGAGCACGTGCACAGGGTAGAGCTTACAGAATCGAGAAGAGATTAAGCCACATCACTATCGTGCTTGACGAGAAATAGGAGGAAAAGTATGGGACAGAAAGTTAATCCTCATGGACTTAGAGTTGGTGTAATCAAGGATTGGGACTCTAAGTGGTATGCAGAAGCTGACTTTGCAGATTGCTTGGTTGAAGACCATAAGATCAGAGAGTATTTAAAGAAAAAATTATACTCTGCAGGAATCAGCAGAATTGAAATCGAAAGAGCAGCTGATAAAGTAAAAGTTATCGTTCACACAGCTAAGCCCGGTGTTGTAATCGGTAAGGGCGGTGCTGACATCGAAGTTACCAAGAAGGAACTTCAGAAGATGACAGGCAAGAAAGTTAACGTTGATATTCAGGAAGTTAAGAGACCGGATAAAGAAGCACAACTTGTTGCAGAAAACATTGCAGCACAGTTGGAAAACCGTGTATCTTTCCGTAGAGCAATGAAGTCTTGCATGGGTAGAGCAATGAAGTCCGGCGCTCTCGGAATTAAGACTGCAGTATCAGGCCGTTTAGGTGGTGCTGATATGGCTCGTACAGAATTTTACAGCGAGGGAACAATTCCCTTACAGACACTTCGTGCAGATATTGACTATGGATTCGCAGAAGCAGATACAACCTATGGTAAAATGGGTATCAAGGTTTGGATCTACAAGGGCGAAGTTCTTCCCGTCAAGAACAACCAGGAAGGGGGAGCTAAATAATGTTAATGCCTAAAAGAGTAAAACGTCGTAAACAGTTCCGCGGCAGTATGAGAGGTAAAGCGTTAAGAGGTAACACAATCTCTTACGGTGAATTCGGTATTGTTGCTATGGAACCTTGTTGGATCAGATCTAACCAGATTGAAGCAGCCCGTATTGCTATGACACGTCATATCAAACGTGGTGGTAAAGTTTGGATTAAGATTTTCCCTGACAAACCTGTAACTACTAAACCTGCTGAAACACGTATGGGTTCCGGTAAAGGAACACTTGAATACTGGGTAGCAGTTGTTAAGCCGGGTCGTGTAATGTTCGAAATTTCCGGTGTAAACGAAGAAGTTGCTAGAGAAGCTTTACGTCTTGCAACACACAAGCTTCCTTGTAAGTGTAAGATCGTTTCTAAAGCAGACTTGGAAGGCGGTGTATCAAATGAAAACTAATAAGTATGTAGAAGATTTAAAAGCAAAATCCCCTGCAGAATTAGCTCAGGCGTTAGTTGATGCTAAGAAAGAACTTTTCAATTTGAGATTCCAGAATGCTACAAATCAGTTAGACAACACTTCAAGAATTAAAGAAGTAAGAAAGAATATCGCAAGAATTCAGACCGTTATAACTGAAAAAGCTAAGGAACAGCAGGCCTAAATAAACGGCCGGATAATTGAGAAAGGAGAACAGCTGTGGAAAGAAATTTAAGAAAAGTGCGTACCGGTAAGGTAGTCAGCAATAAAATGGATAAAACAATCGTTGTTGCAGTTGAAAACCACGTAAAGCATCCTCTTTACGGCAAGATCGTTAAGAAGACTTACAAGTTAAAAGCTCATGACGAAAAGAATGAGTGCAACATCGGTGATACCGTAAAAGTTGTCGAAACAAGACCTTTATCCAAAGATAAGAGATGGAGACTTGTAGAGATTATTGAAAGAGTAAAATAAGTTTTATAAGACTTATTTTCAAGAATTTGGAAGGAGAAAATAGCATGGTTCAGCAAGAAAGCAGATTGAAAGTTGCTGATAACACCGGTGCAAAAGAATTGCTTTGCATCCGTGTTGTAGGCGGCTCAACAAGAAGATATGCAAATATTGGTGATGTTATCATTGCTTCTGTTAAAGATGCAACACCCGGCGGTGTTGTCAAAAAAGGCGATGTAGTAAAGGCCGTAGTGGTACGTACTGTTAAGGGTGCTCGCCGTAAAGACGGTTCTTACATTAAGTTTGATGAAAATGCTGCAGTTATCATTAAAGATGACAAGACCCCGAGAGGAACACGTATTTTCGGGCCCGTAGCAAGAGAGCTTCGTGAGAAACAGTATATGAAGATCGTTTCTCTGGCTCCCGAAGTATTATAAGGAGGTGCCGAGATATGTCTATGATGAAGATTAAGAAGGGCGATAACGTTAAGGTAATCGCCGGAACTTCTAATGGTAAAGAAGGAAAAGTTATTTCTGTTGATCCTAAGAAGGGTAAAGTTTTAGTAGAAGGTGTTAACGTAGTTAGCAAGCATTCCAAGCCTTCAGCAGCTAACCCCAATGGTGGAATTATTCAGAAAGAAGCGCCTATTGATATTTCAAACGTAATGCTTGTTCACGGCGGAAAAACAACAAGAGTTGGTTTCAAGGTTGAGGACGGCAAAAAAGTACGTGTTGCTAAGGCAACAGGCGAAGTAATTGATTAATTCTAAGGAAGGAGGTCTAAAACGTTGAGTAGACTTAAAGATTTATACAAGAATGAAATCGTTGACGCTATGACAAAGAAGTTTGGCTACAAGAACGTTATGGAAGTTCCCAAACTTGATAAAATTGTTATCAACATGGGCGTTGGCGAAGCAAAAGATAATGCTAAAGCACTCGAATCAGCTGTAAGAGATATGGAAATTATCGCAGGCCAGAAGGCAGTTCTTACAAAGGCTAAAAATTCAGTTGCTAACTTCAAAATCCGTGAAGGCATGAACATTGGTTGTAAGGTAACCCTTCGTGGTGACAAGATGTACGAATTCTTAGATCGTCTTGTAAACCTTGCATTGCCTCGTGTACGTGACTTTAGAGGTGTTAATCCTAACGCATTCGATGGTAGAGGTAACTACGCTCTTGGTATCAAGGAACAGCTTATCTTCCCTGAAATCGAATATGATAAGGTAGATAAAGTAAGAGGTATGGATGTTATCTTCGTTACAACAGCAAATACTGACGAAGAAGCACGCGAGTTATTAAGACTTTTCAACATGCCGTTTGCAAAATAAACAGTTGTCGTAAATTAAAGGAGGTATAAATTCATGGCTAAAACAGCAATGAAGATTAAGCAGCAGCGTACAAAGAAATTCGCTGTAAGAGAATACAATCGTTGCAGAATCTGTGGTCGTCCTCATGCATATTTAAGAAAATACGGTATCTGTCGTATTTGCTTTAGAGAATTGGCATACAAAGGTCAGATTCCCGGAGTTAAGAAATCAAGCTGGTAAGATCACGAGATAAATTTAAAAGGAGGCAAAATCAATGACAATGAGCGATCCTATTGCAGATATGCTTACAAGAATCCGTAATGCAAATGCTGCAAAACATGATACAGTAGATGTGTCTTCTTCTAAAATGAAACTTGCTATCGCAAAGATTCTTTTGGATGAAGGTTATATTAAAGCCTACGATATTATTGAAGACGGTAATTTTAAGACAATTCGCATCACTTTAAAGTATGGTGTGGATAAGAACGATAAGATTATCACAGGTATTAAGAGAATTTCTAAGCCCGGTCTTCGTGTATACGCTGGCAAAGATGAGTTACCTAAGGTACTCGGTGGACTTGGTGTAGCAATTATTTCTACAAACCAGGGTGTTATCACAGATAAGGAAGCTAGAAAGTTAAATGTTGGTGGTGAAGTATTAGCTTTTGTTTGGTAGGCCATAGATAAAATCAAGCACGAACGAAGTGAGTATTTGATTTTGAATGGCCGTACATCGAGAAAACGTTAAGTGGCGTAGCCGCGACGGCTGCGTAGCAGACGGTTTTCGAGATGGTGTACAGGAGACTATTAATTCGCTTAATAATAATAAGGAGGTACGGGCATGTCACGTATAGGAAGAATGCCAATCGCGATTCCTGCAGGTGTTACTGTAGAAGTTGCAGAAAATAATAAAGTGACTGTAAAAGGTCCCAAGGGTACACTTGAAAGAGTTTTACCCTCAGAGATGGAAATCAAAGTTGAAGGTGCTGAAATCGTAGTTTCAAGACCTAACGACTTAAAGAAAATGAAATCTTTACACGGTCTTACAAGAACCTTAATCAACAACATGGTAGTTGGTGTTACTGCAGGTTACGAAAAGAAACTTGAAGTAAACGGTGTTGGTTACAAGGCTGCTAAGGCCGGCAAGAAACTTACATTAAGTTTAGGATTTTCTCATCCTGTTGAAATGGAAGATCCTGAAGGTATCGAAACAACTGTTGATAACAATATCATCGTTGTTAAGGGTATTGACAAAGAAAAAGTTGGCCAATTCGCAGCTGAAATCAGAGATAAGAGAAGACCTGAACCTTACAAGGGCAAGGGTATCAAGTATGCTGATGAAGTTATCAGACGTAAAGTTGGTAAGACTGGTAAGAAATAGGTAAGGAGAGTGTAAACATGGTTAGTAAAGAATCAAGAACAAAAATTCGTGTGAAGAAACACAGAAGAATGCGTAACCGTTTCAGCGGCACTGCTGAAAGACCTCGTTTGGCTGTGTTCAGAAGTAATAATCATATGTATGCTCAAATTATCGACGATACAGTTGGTAACACTTTGGTAGCTGCATCTACATTGGATAAGGATGTAAAGGCAGAACTCGAGAAGACCAACAACGTTGAAGCAGCAGCATACTTAGGAAAAGTAATCGCAAAGAAAGCATTGGATAAAGGTATTACTACGGTAGTCTTTGATAGAGGCGGCTTTATATACCAGGGTAAAATTGCAGCTTTAGCTGATGCAGCCAGAGAAGCTGGCTTAGAATTCTAGGAAAGGGAGGATAAGAACACATGGGACGCACATTAATCGATCCTACACAGTTAGGTGAATTAAAAGAAAAAGTTGTAACAATTAAGCGTGTAACTAAGGTTGTTAAAGGTGGTCGTAACTTCCGTTTCACAGCTTTGGTAGTAGTGGGAGACGGCAACGGACATGTAGGTGCCGGTCTTGGTAAAGCTACTGAAATTCCCGAAGCAATCCGTAAGGGAAAAGAAGATGCTATGAAGAGAATGGTAAACGTAGCATTGGATGATAACAAGAGTATCACACATGACTTCATCGGTAAGTTCGGTTCTGCTTCAGTTCTTTTAAAGAGAGCTCCTGAAGGTACCGGTATCATCGCTGGTGGTCCTGCTCGTATCGTTTGTGAACTTGCAGGTATCAACAACATCCGTACCAAGTCTTTAGGCTCTAACAATAAGCAGAATGTTGTTCTTGCAACAATCGAAGGTTTAAGCAAATTAAAGAGTCCTGAAGATGTAGCAAGAAATCGTGGTAAGTCAGTAGATGAAATCTTGGCTTAAGACATTTCTTTTAGAATAGAAAGGAGTCTGAAATGGCAGATAAGATGTTAAAAGTAACATTGGTTAAGTCTACAATCGGTGCGGTTCCTAAGCACAAAAAGACTGTAGAAGCAATGGGATTGACTAAGTTAAATAAGACTGTTCTTTTGCCTGATAATGCAGCAACAAAGGGACAGATTCAGCAGGTAGGTTACTTGTTGAAAGTTGAGGAAGCATAAGAATACAAGAAGGAGGTGTCACAATGGAATTATCTAATTTAAGACCCGCAGATGGCTCAAAGCATAGTGATAATTTTAGAAGAGGTCGTGGACACGGTTCGGGAAACGGTAAGACTGCTGGTAAGGGTCACAAGGGACAGAAAGCTCGTTCCGGAGCACCCAGACCCGGTTTCGAAGGTGGACAGATGCCTTTATACAGACGTATTCCTAAGAGAGGTTTCACTAACAGAAACACCAAGGAAATCGTTGGAATTAATGTTTGCGCTCTTGAAAGTTTCGATAATGGCAGTGTTGTAACTGTAGATGCTCTCATCGAAAAGGGTATCGTTAAGAACCCCAGAGATGGAGTTAAGATTTTAGGAAACGGTGAACTTACCAAGAAGCTTACTGTTCAGGTAAATGCGTTCAGTGAAGCAGCAAAGGCAAAGATTGAAGCCGTAGGTGGAACAGTTGAGGTGGTTTAGTGTTTAAAACATTCATCAATGCTTTTAAAATCAAAGAAGTCAGAAACAAACTGTTATTTACTTTTATGATGTTATTAATCATCCGTTTGGGATGTCAGATATCGGCTCCTGGTGTAGACCAGGAGTTCGTACAATCTGCATGGGCATCATTGTTTAGTTTGGGCGGTGCAGAAGGTTATATTAATGCCTTCACCGGTGGTTCATTGATGACAATGTCTATTTTTGCATTGAATATCACACCGTATATTACATCATCCATTATTATGCAGTTGATGACCATTGCAATTCCTAAATTAGAGGAAATGCAAAAAGAGGGTGAAGACGGACGTAAAAAAATGGCGGCCATTTCACGTTATGTGACAGTTGGTCTTGCGATTGTGGAATCCGCAATGATGGCAATCGGTTTCGGTGGCCAGGGCTTGTTGGAAAATTATAATGTTTTAAATGTAATTGCTGTTATTACAGCCATGACGGCAGGTAGTACATTCCTGATGTGGATTGGCGAACGTATCAATGAAAAGGGTGTCGGTAACGGTATCTCCATTATCTTGGCAATTAACATTATTTCATCTTTCCCGCAGGATGTAATGACTCTCTACAACAGATTTATCAAGGGTAAGACAGTTGCACTTGCAGTATTGGCTGTAGTAATTATTGTTGCAGTTATTATTGCGATGGTGGTTCTGGTAATTTATTTGAGCAACGGTACTCGTAAGATTCCCGTTCAGTATGCAAAGAAAGTGCAGGGACACAACCGTATGATGGGCGGTAACGCAAGTGTGATTCCGGTGCGTATTAACACAGCAGGTGTTATCCCGGTAATCTTTGCGTCCTCAATCCTGACTTTCCCGATCATTATTTCAAATATGTTGAAATTTGACGGCACAGGCTGGTGGGGTGAGTGCTTAAAGTATTTAAATTCAAACTTCTGGTTTAATATTAACTTTGACATGAGTTTTGTGGCAAATTTAAGCCAGTTGAAGTATACAATCGGTTTGGTTCTTTATGTTGTAATGGTTGTATTTTTTGCTTACTTCTATACATCAATAACTTTTAATCCGGTTGAAATGGCAAACAACATGAAAAAGCAGGGTGGTTTTATTCCCGGTATTCGTCCGGGTAAGCCGACCAGTGAGTATCTGAATAAAGTATTGAATCATATTATCTTTATTGGTGCAGTCGGACTGATTATTGTGGCTGTGCTTCCCTACATCTTCAATGGTGTATTCGGTGCGCAGTTGTCTTTCGGCGGAACAAGTATCATTATCGTAGTGAGTGTAATTGTAGAAACCGTTAAGCAGATTGAATCACAGATGTTGGTTCGTAACTACAAAGGATTTTTGAATGACTGATAAAGTATGGACGGGGGCACACCGCTTATAGCGGCGTGTCTTGTCCTATTGATACGAGGAAAGGAACCAATCATGAAAATTATTATGTTAGGTGCTCCCGGTGCCGGAAAAGGTACACAGGCAAAAATGATTGCTGACAAGTACGATATTCCTCATATTTCCACCGGTGACATTTTCAGAGCGAATATCAAGAACGGTACTGCTCTCGGAATGGAAGCAAAGGGTTATATGGACCAGGGTAAACTGGTTCCCGATGAATTGACAGTTAAAATTCTGTTAGACAGAGTGGCAAAGGATGACTGCAAGAACGGTTATGTTTTAGATGGTTTTCCCCGTACCATTCCTCAGGCAGAAGTGCTTGAAAAAGCGTTGGCAGAATTAAATGATAAAATTGATTTTGCAATCAATGTTGATGTTCCCGATGAGAACATCATCAGACGTATGTCCGGAAGACGTGCATGCTTAAATTGCGGTGCTACATATCACATTGCTCACGTGCCTCCCAAGACAGAAGGTATTTGTGACAGATGCGGTAATGAATTAATCCTTCGTGATGATGACAAGGAAGAGACCGTAAAGAATCGTCTTGCTGTATATCATGAACAGACACAGCCGTTAATTGATTTTTATACTGCAAAAGGTGTGTTAAAAGATGTTGACGGTACTCAGGATATGCAGGTTGTATTTGACAGCATCATTGCTTGTCTTGAGGCATAAAAAACAATGCCCGGTATTGATATCTTAATCGGAATTTTGTAGAATCCGAGGGCGTTGCGTAATTCTAAAACAGATATCCACCGCAAGGTGTGATCGCTTTGCGGTGGGTTTTATACTGCAACCGGGGTTGCGGTTTGAACGCGAAAATAACATTTTTATAAAATGATAAAATAAATAAGTTTAAAAAGAAAGGTGAGAGAATCATGGCTGTATCAATTAAGTCGGCAAGAGAAATCGAGTTAATGAGAGAAGCAGGAAGACTTCTTGCATTGGTACATGAAGAACTTGGAAAAGCGCTTCGTCCGGGAATGAGTACGCTAGAGATTGACATTCTTGCAGAGAGATTGATTCGAGGATATGATTGTATTCCCAACTTTCTTCATTATAACGGTTATCCTGCATCTGTATGTGTTTCCGTTAACGAGGAAGTCATTCACGGAATTCCTTCCAAGAAACGTATTATACAGGAAGGCGATATCGTCAGTTTGGATTGCGGTTTGATTTATAAAGGGTATCACTCGGATGCGGCAAGAACCCATATGGTGGGAGAGGTTGCACCGGATGTGAAGAAACTGGTTGAAGAGACAAGAAATTGTTTTTATGAAGGAATTAAAATGGCAAAGGCCGGAAATCATCTCCATGATATATCCAATGCCATTGATGCTTATATCAGTCAGTTTGGCTATGGTGTGGTGCGAGAATTTGTCGGTCACGGAATCGGCACCAAATTGCATGAAGATCCGCAGATTCCTAACTATGCGCAGGAAAGAAGAGGTATGAAACTTCGTCCCGGTATGACATTAGCCATTGAACCAATGATTAATCTTGGCAGAGCGGATGTGGAAATTCTGGATGATGACTGGACCGTTGTGGCAGCGGACGGACTTCCTTCCGCACATTATGAAAACACCATTCTGATTACGGAGGGTGAACCGGAAATTTTAACGGTTTTAAAATAGCAGTAAACATTCCGGTACGGAGGCATAAATGAACGGTAGATATGCAATTTCTAAGGCGGGAAGAGATGCCGGAAAGAGATATATAATAGTAGGAAACGAGAACGGAATGCTTTTGCTGGCGGATGGACGGGTACGCAAACTTGCAAATCCCAAAAAGAAGAATCCAAGGCATATAGAGATTCCGAAGCAGGAAGAACCTGCAGAACTTGCAAAAATGATTGCCGGACGGCAGCGGGGGTGCGATGAGACGATTCGACAAATCCTGCACCATATGGCAAAAGATGAATAAAAGGAACAACAAACATTCAAATCAAAGGAACGGAGAGTGTGTATGTCAAAAGCTGATGTAATCGAAATTGAAGGAACTGTAGTTGAAAAGTTACCCAACACAATGTTTAAGGTACAGTTGGAAAACGGACATGAAGTATTGGCACATATCAGTGGTAAGTTAAGACAGAATTTTATTCGTATCTTACCCGGTGACAAAGTTACTTTGGAATTGTCGCCTTATGATTTGTCAAAAGGACGTATCATTTGGAGAGATAAATAAGGGAACTAATTTTTGAGTCGCAGGAGAACGCGGACGGTGACGCGGTTTGTACTTTTTATTGGTATAAAATATGCTAAAAAGAAAGTTCAAAAAAGGGCTTGCGTACTTGAAAATATAATGTTATAATGTTAAACGGTCATTTTTGAAAGGAGGGTTTAACGTGAAAGTTAGATCATCAGTAAAACCTATTTGCGAAAAATGCAAAGTAATTAAGCGTAAGGGAAGAATCATGATCATCTGTGAAAATCCCAAGCACAAGCAGAGACAAGGATAATAATTCGTTCTTGTCTGTTTGCACGTTACAAGAGTAACGAAACGGATGCTATTTCCGTGTAGTCGGGCTTAAGGTTTTGTCCGGTTATGAATTAGTGCGGCTGGCAGCGTAATTTTTCCGTCAAAAAATTAGCGCTGAACAAAGATAAATGTGAGGGAGCCTTATGGCTTGCCGGGCATTTACTTTTTGATACCGAGAAGTTAGTTCTTAAGTATCGGAAAAATCGGATTGATATCCGGTCGGGTTATTTATAACCCCAATCAATTAGTAACTGTAAATCGTGTGGGCTTTTAGGCACCACACCAAGAAATGGAGGAATTTTAACATGGCTCGTATTGCTGGTGTTGACTTACCCAGAGACAAGAGAATCGAAATCGGTTTGACTTACATTTACGGTATTGGTAGAGTAAGCTCAAATAACATCTTAGCAGAAGCTAAGGTTGACCCTAACACACGTGTTAGAGATTTAACAGACGACGAAGTAAAGAGACTCGGTGAAGTAATCGCTGAGAGTTACCTCGTAGAAGGTGATCTTAAGAGAGAAATCGCTCTTAACATCAAGAGACTTCAGGAAA
>X409_Impala__coassemble_486_pt1 | contig 17140 bp, 15 predicted proteins | sample X409_Impala__metabat2_low_PE_002 | metagenome-assembled genome bin X409_Impala
GATTTATCATTTCTCCTGTCAAAAATGTTAGCATATCAACCGGCTCTCATCAATCGACCGTTGGTAGAATTGCCCGTTTTACGGCAAATATTCATAAAAAAGACCACAAAACAAAGCAATCTTTATTTTATGGTCTTCCGTTTACAAATTATAAGATACTCTTTTTATAATTACCCTTCAATTACATCCTGCATATTATAAAGTCCTGCGCCTTTGCCTGCCAAGAATTTGGCAGCCTGTACGGCACCTTTGCCGAATACAGCCTTGGAATATGCGGTATGACTGAAAGTAATTACTTCATCTTCGCCTGCAAAAATAACATCGTGGTCGCCTACAATGGTGCCGCCACGCACTACCGCGAAACCGATTTCATTCTGGGAACGTGCTTCTCTCTTCTGACTTCTGTCAAAAACATATTCATAACGGTTATCCAACTCTTCATTAATGGAATCAGCCAATGCAAGGGCTGTACCGCTGGGCGCATCTTTCTTTAAATTGTGATGCTTCTCTACCACTTCAATGTCATAACCTGCAGGAGCCAAAGTACCTGCTGCTGTTTTTAACATTTTTAATAAAAGATTGATGCCGAGAGACATATTTGCTGATTTCAAAACGGCCACTTTCTTGGATGTTTCTTCCACCAGACGAATCTGCGCCTCATCAAGGCCTGTGGTACACAGTACCACGGGGGTCTGAGTATTCGCACAGTAATCTAAAAGTCCGTTAACTGCAGTTGCAGAAGCAAAGTCGATAATAACGTCTGCTTTTACATCACACACATCAATACTTTTATATACGGGGTAAGTATTCTTAATCCCATCAAAAGGGTCAATCCCTGCCACAATTTCCATATCAGCTTCCTGGGCAATGAGTCTTGTAATAACCTGTCCCATTTTACCGTTGCAACCATGCATAATTACTTTTACCATTCTTTTATCTCCTCACTATATTTTATAAAAAGGCAGAGAGACCTCTGCCTTTTTGTTTATCCTTGTATCAATTCGGCCTAGATTAAACCGTATTTCTTCATTTCCTCTTCCAAAACCTTAGCATGTTCAGGTTCCATCTCTGTCAAAGGACGTCTTACGGTGCCACCCTTGTTACCAAGCAAATTCATTGCCTTCTTTACAGGGATAGGATTTACTTCACAGAACAATGCATCAATCAAAGGAATTGCATCTAACTGCATCTTACGAGAACCTTCCACATCACCTTCAAAATACTTCGCACAGATTTCATGAGTCTGTCTGGGTGCAACATTTGACAATACGGAAAGTACACCCTTACCGCCCAATGCAAGCATAGGTACAATCTGGTCATCATTACCGCTGTATACATCTACGCAACCGTCTGCCAATGCAAGAAGGTGAGCTGTCTGTGACAAATCTCCTGTAGCATCTTTTACACCAACGATGTTCTCTACATCCTTACAAAGTCTTACAATAGTCTTAGGCTGGATATTCACGCCGGTTCTGCCGGGAATGTTATAAAGGATTACCGGAATCTTAATGGAATCCGCAATCATCTTAAAATGCTCATATAAGCCCTGCTGTGTAGCCTTATTGTAGTAAGGCGAAACCACCAAAACAGCATCTGCACCAAGCTTCTCAGCTTCCTGTGAAAGATAAATTGCCGTTGCGGTACAGTTAGAACCGGTTCCTGCAATAACGGGAAGTCTTCCCGCAACCTGCTTTACACAAAATCCAACCACATCCAAATGTTCTTCATGAGATAAAGTAGATGCCTCACCTGTGGTTCCGCAAACCAAAATAGCATCTGTTCCACCTGCAATCTGAAGTTCTATATTCTCTGCAAATTTCTCGTAATCTACATCTCCGTTTTCTTTAAAAGGGGTAATAATTGCTACACCTGCTCCGGTAAAAACTGACATATATGTGTCCTCCTGACTCATCTGATATACCTATGTAAAAGGCATTTTTCTGCGTATAATCATAACACTACCCGTCGATTATGTCAACGCGCAGTGTTATAAAAATACCTTTATTAATAATATGCCTTTATAAAACAAATGTTACAATCTTTTATCATTCATTTTCATCATTTTCCAATTGTTCCAACTTACCTACCGATACTTCGTACGCAACTCTTTTCTCGGCTTCCGTCTCGGAAATTTTCTTAACATATTCCCTGCTCTGGATTCTTCCCCAAATTGCACATCTGGTTCCCACCTCAAATCCGGAAGCAAAGCGGGCATTTCTTCCCCAACAGATGCAGGGTATGTAATCTGATTTGCCATACGGGCGATTTACTGCCAGCAAAAGATCTGCAATTTCCCTGCCCAAGGGCGTTTTACGATAAATCGGTTCTTTACAAATATAACCGTCCAAAAAGATTTGATTTGTCTGACTGCTCTCTCCGATTTCTTCAATAAACTCAATTTCGCGGGCAAATACAGACAGTACCAGTTTGTTCTTTCGCTCCTCATGTCTGTTGTAAGAGCGGAACTGCCCGGTCACCATAATTTTAGTCCCTTTATAATCTTTTGTTACATCCAGTAATCGTTCCGATACCATCAAAGGAATAATATCTGCAGATTCGCTTAATCGTGTTACCAGCACATCCACCATGTAAAATCCTTCTCCGTAAATCGAGTGACTGTAAGCAAACTCTCCTACGATTTCACCCATAATCACCACTTGATTGTTTTCAATTACCTTATCTGTCATTTCAGTTCTCCCTTCTTTGTCTCTTTACAAAAGAATTTTTTCTATCATGCACTAATAAATATATGTTTCAAAAGTGCACAAAATGACCAATTGAACGGAATCATTGCCAACAAAAATCCCCCCTGTTTCGACAATGTTTCCCCCGTCTCTTACATTCTATGACAATATTCTTCCCAAAAATACTCCCCCAATAGTAACAATTTTTTGTGAACTTTTAATGGGTATACCCACGATTTTTGCCGTTTCACATTTTTTTCATATTTTTAAAATAAAAAAGCGCAGACTGTTTTTTACAATCTGCGCTTCGCATTTTATTCATTCCGTTTTTGGATGGTAATCAATCACACAAGTCCCCGGGGAACCAATGTTTTGAATTATTCCACTACCACAACCCAACCTTCGGGTCCTTCAATCTTACCTAACTGAATGCCTGTAACGGTATCATATAATTTCTGGCTTAATTCACCGATTCCGCCGTCCTGAATCTGAACCACTTCATCACCTTTTCTCAAGTGACCTACGGGCGAGATTACCGCTGCCGTACCGGTACCCCAAACTTCTTCCAAAGTACCGTTCTGTGCAGCTTCAAAGAGTTCATCCGCTGAAATCTTTCTTTCTTCTACGGGATATCCCCAAGACCGGCATAATTCAATACAACTTCTTCTTGTTACACCGGGTAAAATGCTGCCGTTTAATGCAGGTGTAATTACGGTTCCGTTAATCTTAAAGAAGATATTCATGGCACCAACTTCTTCAATGTACTTTCTTTCTACACCATCAAGCCAGAGCACCTGAGAATAACCTTCATCATGAGCCTTAACCTGAGCCTTCAAGCTTGCTACGTAGTTGGCACCTGCCTTGGCTTCACCAAGACCGCCGCGCACCGCACGTACATATTCATCTTCAATCCAAATCTTAACAGGGTTAAGTCCTTCCGGATAGTAAGCACCAACCGGTGAAAGGATGATGATAAACTTATATGTAGAAGAAGGACGTACGCCAAGGAACGGGTCTGTCGCAATGATAAAAGGTCTGATGTAAAGGGAAGTTCCGGGCTTGGTAGGAATCCAATCCTGGTCTACTTTAACAAGTTCCTTGATTGCCTGAAGAAAATCTTCTGCAGGAATAGTAGGAATACAAATTCTTTCGTTTGTATTATTTGCTCTTTCAATGTTCTTGTCAGGTCTGAAAAGTAACACCTTTCCTTCTTCTGACTTATATGCCTTCATACCTTCAAACATTTCCTGTCCGTAATGGAAAACCATTGCTGAGGGTTCCAGGGAAATCGGTGCATACGCCTCAATTCTTGCATCATGCCATCCCTTTTCCACACTGTAATCCATTACAAACATATGGTCCGTAAAAATAGTACCGAATGTCAAAGGATTGTCTTTTCCGGGTTTCTCTTTGGGTGTCTGAGTTAATTCATATCTGATGTTCATTTCTTCTCCCTTCGAGTGCTTAGCGCTCTTATGTTAATTTTTATAATGCATTTCATTATTTTTTAATTATATTCTTCCTGCCCGAAAAGTCAACATTTTCTCTTTCTTCTTTTATCTCATGGTTCATAACTTCTTTTGTATGGAATATTATAGAAAAATGTGTTATGATTAGTTTATGTCAAAAATACGAAAGAAAGGAGCGCATTATGAAACGTTTGCTTCGTAAACTGCATAAGTTCATAACCAAAGATATCAATACCGGCGAAAAAGAAACCGGTGACTTAATCATTCTTCTGCGCCTGCTTTCTCTTATCTATGTTTTGTACTATATTTTTGTAGGCATTTCACTGGCATGCCTGTATCAATATGCTTACGCATTCATTGCTTTGATTATTTCAGGCATTTTGGCGAGTTGCTTTGTGGTTACATATGATAATCAACACAAACTGGCCAGACGTTTATTTCATACCGTTACCATTTCCGCTGCCTGCTTTTTTACTCTGGTCACGGGATGGTCCATGAATTTCCAATGGAATCTTCTGATTACCGTTTTGATTATTTTTTACAGTCTTGAAATAAAAATGTCTCAAAAAATCCGCTATATGAAATTGTTATTTACCGGTTTTATTGCGCTGGTACTTTTTGTCCATATGTCTCCTTCCTATCGGGAAGTCAGCGAATTGTTTTCATTTCTGTTTCAAACCGTGCATGCTGTTTTTTACGGGGTTATGCTTTGTATCATTGCGTATTGTTACTGCACCAAATTTAATCTTGCAGAAGAAAAATTACGCCAATTTAATCGAAAACTGGTTGAAATGGCATCTTTGGACGCTTTGACGGGACTTCCCAATCGTCGCAGTATGAATGAACATCTTGAACTGCTGGTATATGATAACGACCGCATCGGTGCACCTTTTTGCGTTGCCATCGGAGATGTGGACTTCTTCAAAAAAATAAACGATAGTTACGGACATGATACCGGCGACTATGTGCTGACCACGTTGTCCGGCTTGTTCCAAAATATTGTAAAAGGCCGCGGCAAGGTTGCTCGTTGGGGCGGCGAAGAATTTTTATTTACTTTTGAAAATATGAATGTTCAACAGGCATACGCCACGCTTGAAATTCTTCGCTTACAAATTGAAAAACATAATTTTCAATTCAAAGACCAATCCATTAAAATCACTATGACGTTCGGCGTCGAAGAATACTCACAAATTATCGGAATTGAATCCACAATTTCCAAAGCAGACCAGAAACTTTACGAAGGTAAAAACAGCGGGCGAAATAAGGTTGTGTATTAAAAAAAGCCGTATGATTTCATATATTACGACAGAACACGCTTTCACACGGTTCTTTATGGAATATATAAAATCATACGGCTTAGTATTTGGATATATAAAGTATTTCTTACTTTATTTCACCCTTTTATATTTTGTAAACGTATACGGAATATCGAAATACGTCTGCTCTTCGCTTTCTTCTACCATCTTCCACTCAGCATCCTCATCCAGATTCGGAAAATGTGCATCTGCTTCATATCTATATTCAATCTTGGTCACATAGGCTTCATCGCAATAAGGAAGAAACTGACAATAAACAGTTTCACCGCCGATAATAAAAACTTCCCCGGAATACTTCTTCACTTCCTGTAATGCTTCCTCTACACTGTGAACAATGACTTCACCGTAAGCACTCTCCCGGTTTTCTTTGGTTAATACAATATTTACACGATCTTTTAACGGCTTTCCGCCGGGAAAAGATTCTAATGTTTTGCGCCCCATAACCACAATATTTCCGGTTGTTGTTTCTCTGAAAAATCTCTGATCGGAAGGAATTCTTACCAACAACTGATTTTTGTATCCGATTCCCCAGTTTTCATCTACTGCTACAATTAATTTCATAATTTATTTTTACACCGCGTCGCGCGGTTTCCTCCTTGATTATTTTATGATTATAAATGTCTTTTGTCTTGTTGGTTTACATAATTATGTTCTTTTGCGTTCAAAATCGTGTTTTTATGCCCTGTTCGGTTTACATAACTAGATAGCGATCGGAATATTCTCAATTTGCGGTCCGGTTACGTAATTTTCAACTTTGACATCATGTCTGGTAAACTGATAAAAATCCTTAATCTCCGGATTTAACCAAAATGTCGGTGCATCATATGTAGGACGTTCAATTAACTCTTTAATAATCGGTATGTGTCTGTCATAAATATGGGCATCCGCAATCACATGTACCAACTCGCCCACCTTCATATCACACACCTGTGCCAGCATATGAAGAAGAACGGAATACTGTACCACATTCCAGTTGTTTGCTGCCAACACATCCTGGGAACGCTGGTTCAAAATACCGTTTAAGGTCAATTTATCCTCCCCCGGTTTCTGGGTTACGTTAAATGTCATACTGTACGCACAAGGATAAAGGTTCATTTCATGCAAATCCTGATGCACATAAATATTGGTCATAATACGACGACTGAACGGATTGTTCTTCAAATCGTAAATTACACGATCCACCTGATCCATCATACCTTCCTTATACTGATGTTTCACACTCATCTGATAACCGTATGCCTTTCCGATGGAACCGTTTTCGTCCGCCCACTCGTCCCAGATATGGCTGTGCAAATCGTTAACGTTATTGGATTTTTGCTGCCAAATCCAAAGCATTTCATCCGTTGCACTTTTTAAAGCTGTCTTTCTTAACGTAATCAAAGGAAATTCCTTTGATAAATCATATCGGTTTACCACGCCAAACTTCTTAATGGTATAGGCACTTGTACCGTCCTCCCATTTCGGTCTGACCTTTTCTCCTTCGGTACTGGTTCCGTTTTCCAAAATATCTTTGCACATATTAATAAAAATCTGATCTGCGTAACTCATAATTCTCCCCCTCTTATGGTTTTTATTCGTATTTACTGTTCACCGGGTGCGGATTCCGCCAAAAAAGTACATTCCCGCTTCTCTTTTATAATTACCCTGCCGCAAGTAGCCTCCACCAGTTCATCCGTAATCCCCTGCAACATGTCTTTTTGCATCTGTAACTCAAACGTTACTGACTGTGCAAAAAGAGAATTCACAACGGTAATCTTCTGCTGAGCCAAAAGATATTGTATTTTTCCCACATCAGCATAATCCGCCTCAATGGTCAACAAAAATCCTTCCACTTCTTCTCCGATGCGACTGTTTGCCAAAGCCTCTTTTACCGTCTGACCGTACGCCCGGATTAAACCTCCGGTTCCCAATAATGTGCCGCCGAAATATCGCGTAACCACAACAGCCACATTTCGTACCTCAGAATGCAGCAAAACCTCCAGCATGGGAAGTCCCGCAGTCTGCGCCGGTTCTCCGTCATCATTACATCTGGTATATTGTGCATCTTTTCCGATAACATAAGCCGAACAATTATGCTTTGCATCCCAGTATTTTTTCTTTGTCTGCTCAATAAAAGCCTGAGCCTCTTCCGGTGTGGATACGGAACACAAACTGGCAATAAAGCGTGATTTTTTTTCGATAACCTCTGCGCTTCCGGCTTCAAGAAGTATTTTCATCCAACCAACTTCCTTTTCTTTTTTGCAACATCTGCTTTTACAGTATAACACAGTTTATGCGAAAAGAAAAAGTCTGTTTTCCGTATAAACCGATTATTTGTGTGAACAATAAAAGAAAAGCCTTTATTTACCATATTTTTTTTGGTATAATGGTTTTGTATTATGGATTATTATGTGCATTTACTGTTACATATGCACCAATAACTGAAAGGTTAGGAAAATAATATGAATTATAGTATGAAGGGCGTACGCAAAAAACAACAGGCCCTAAATTCAAAAGAAATAAAAGTAAAAAAGATGGGAAAAGTCTTCTTTCTTAAGGTACTCTCCATCAGCAGTCTGGTCGCAATCATATTGATTGCCTGCGTCGGTTTGGGTATGTTCAAAGGCATTATCAACTCCGCTCCCGATATTTCTGCTTTGGACGTAGTTCCGGAGGGCTATGCAACGGTGGTTTATGACAGTGAAGGACATGAAATGACCAAACTGGTAGCCGAGAATTCCAACCGAAGTTACGTAACAATGGATAAAATCCCCCAGAATTTGGCAGATGCTTTTGTCGCGATTGAGGACTCCCGTTTTTATGAGCACAACGGTATTGATATCTACGGTATTTTCCGTGCCGCTTTTGAAGCGGTAAAAAGCGGTCAATTAACCCAGGGTGCAAGTACCATCACCCAGCAGTTGCTTAAAAATAACGTATTTGAAGGCTGGGTCGGTGAAGAAGATGATATGGCTAAAATCAAACGAAAACTTCAGGAACAGTATCTTGCCATTGAAATTGAAAAGAAGTTAACCAAAGAAGAAATTTTAGAGTTGTATATGAACTCTATTAACTTGGGTCAGGGAACGTTAGGTGTTCAGGCCGCTTCCATGCGATACTTTGATAAGCCGGTATACCAGTTAACGCTTTCCGAATGTGCGGTAATTGCCGCCATTACGCAGAATCCTTCCAAGTATAACCCCATTTCACATCCGGAAGATAATGCGGACCGTCGTGAAAAAGTTCTTAACGATATGAAAGAGCAGGGATATATCACTCAGGCTGAGTTTGATGAAGCTATGGCAGATGATGTATATTCCCGCATTCAGGAAGTCAACAATGAAACCGTTACCAATGCGGTCTATACTTACTTTGTTGATGAATTAACCGAACAGGTTGTAGCAGATTTGCAGGAATATTGCGGTTATGACTCTATACAGGCCAATCGAATGTTATACAGTGGCGGACTTAGTATTTTTACCACGCAAGACCCGCAAATTCAGGGAATTTGTAATGAAGTATTTACGAACGAAGAGAATTATCCGGCCAATGCCAAATGGTTGTTAAGTTACGCACTTACCATTGAAAAAGCAAACGGTGACTTGGAAAACCACAGTACGGAAATGTATCAGGCTTATTACAAAGAACAGAATCCTTCCTTTGATCTGTTATACAGTTCCGAGGAAGAGGCAATGGAAGCAATTGAAGCCTACAAAGCCGCTCATATGGAGGAAGGCGATGATGTGCGGGCCGAAACCATCAGTTTGGTTATCCAGCCTCAGGTATCCATCACCGTTCAGGACCAGAGTACGGGTTACGTAGTAGCAATGGTCGGCGGTCGAGGCGTAAAAACCGGTAGCCGAACCTTAAATCGTGCAACCAACACAGCACGTCAGCCCGGTTCTACATTCAAAGTTCTGGCTGCTTATGCTCCTGCTATTGATGCCTGTGGCGTTTCCTTAACCGATGTTTATATGGATGCTCCTTTTAATTACAATAACGGTAAACCGGTAAATAACTGGTATGGTGAAAAATACAGAGGTATCTGTAACGTCCGTTACGGTATTGAACAGTCTTTAAATATCATAGCCGTTAAGGTTATTACACAGGTTACCCCTCAACTTGCATTTGATTATTTGCAAAGTTTTGGTTTTACAACAATTGTGGAACGTGAGGTCAAAGATGACGGCCGCGTATTCCATGACATTAACCAGTCTACTGCTCTCGGCGGTTTGACGTATGGTGTTACCAATATGGAATTAAATGCAGCCTATGCTACCATTGCAAATGGCGGCGTTTATTTCGAACCTACGTTGTATACCAAGATTTTAGACGCGGAAGGAAATGTTCTAATCGATAAAACAGTTCCCGAAAGCAGACGTGTTATTCAGGAAACTACCGCATATATGCTGACCAGTGCCATGGTAGATGTTGTCACCGTTGGTACCGGCGGTTCCGTTAATTTCGGTGGTATGGCCATAGCCGGTAAAACCGGTACAACGCAGGGTTATAATGATGTTTGGTTTGCAGGCTATACACCTTACTACACTGCTACCGTATGGACCGGTTTTGACAATAATGCAAAACTTCGCAGTTCCGACGAAAAAGCACTTTCCAAAACATTATGGCGTGCGGTTATGTCAAGAATCCACGAAGATTTACCTAATAAGGCATTTACAATGCCCAACGGAATTGTAACCACAACCGTTTGCAGCCGTTCCGGTAAATTACCGATTGCCGGCTTATGTGACAATACATTAACTACAGGTCTGTTTACACCAAGTACTATCCCTACAGAGGCCTGTGATGTGCATTATAGCGGTATCATTTGTGAATACAGCGGCTTAGTTGCCTGTGAAAACTGTCCGTTTAAAGTGGAAGGTATTGCGGAATTACCTTTGGTGGAACATCCGTCAATTCAAAGCGGTTCACAAATCAAAGATTCCAGCGGAAATATCATTTCCAGCGGTGCTTCCACTCGTATGTGTCCTCATACCGTAGAATTCTACCTGTTACCGAATTATGAGGCACTTATCGAACAACAATCCTGGGAATTAGAGCAACGTCGTGAAGCTGCAGCCGCAGCCTCGGCCGCACAAGCGCAACAATAATTGTTCCAATTATTCAACACCCTTCAAATCGTTTGAACGTTTGAAGGGTGTATTTTATATTAAAAAAAGAACAAAATCCTTGTTATCGGATTCTGTTCTTTTTTATAACTTAACTTCTATTTTACTCTTCTGCCTCTTCCGATGCATCATCCGCGTTTTCGCTCTCACTTACATCTTCCGATGTTTCTGCGCCTTCTGCCGCGTTCTCTTCCAAATCAACATACTCAGCATAACTGCCGTCTTCCTGCAATACCATGGGAATCACTTCCACGTATTCGCTGTATACATATGCCATTTGTCCATCATAAACAATTTTGGTCCATTCTTCAAGTTGCTCCACAAACTCAAAATCGTAACCAATATATGCAGAACCCAAACGCTCATAATCCGTTCCCGGACCGCTACGTACATTAATATTGTCGCTGGTCATTCGCACGCGTTGTTCAATCACCAACTCCGGCTCCGGTTCCGGTTCGGATTCCGATACAGACTCCACTTCTGATACGGACTCACTCGGAAGTTCTACCACCTCAACCTCATCAGGGCGAATAATTAATTTAATTGTTACAAATACAATCGCAATCACCAGTACAATGATTACACCTTGCATAATTGCATTTAAGGTACTTCTTTTCATATAAACATAACCTTTCCATATCCACCAATATCATTATTATAAAACACCCTCTGCCGGCTGACAATATTTTTATCCTTAAAATAAAATATTTTTGGCACGATTCTTCGACCGTTTATTTTACTTATAAAGTTATGGCGTCCTTAGAAGAATACATTGCTTTTACAACTTCTTTTTTGTTATATTCTTCCGTCATACAGAATTCCTTAGACCATGTCATATAATATGACCAAGGCACCTTACTCTTCTCCCAAAGATTCATATCCGGAATCATTCCTACTTCTCCCAGAGCCGCAACTTTAGGTGCTGATGTGATTTTACGCAATTCCTCGTATTCCTTGGCATAATCTGTTCTTGCACCTTTTTCCAAATATACGTCACGGGAAATAACATCGCAATATTCGTCCCCGGGATATCCTTCCTGTGCCGGAGAATTCCATACCCAAATAAGATGATCCAAATGTTTCACATTAACATAATATTCATACATCATACGATATAACTGCTTACCGGTTTCATGGCCGCGTGATCCCCACCAGAACCAGTCACCGTCTGCCTCATGAAAAGGTCTCCACAAAATAGGAATCTTTTCATCCTGAAACTTCTTTAAAATATCTGCAATCACATCCATATCGGAGTAAAATGCTTTTCGCTCCGGTGTTCCTTCTTCCAAAATCTTTCGGGCATCGAAATCCGTATTCTTTTGATAAAAACTTTTATCCCTTCCTCCAACGGGTGAATACCAGTGAAAACAGATGGATACAATACCATTGGTTTCCTTCGCCCAACGGATTGCCGTCTCCACAGTCCCCTGATTTTCTCTGATTTCGGTTAAACACGCTTCATCTGCATCATCCCAGTTAATATTGGGAGAATAACTTAACAACTCAAACCCCTGCAATTTAGGTCTTTTCCCTGTAACCTCATATATATACTCAACTTCTTCCATCGGATTGGTTTGCGTATGCTGACCGGTAATAATTTTACCGTCTTCTACCGTTTTGTATAAATACTCCAGTAAAGCAGCCGCCTCTTTTGTCGCATTAGGATTAACCGGTTTCATAAAATATCTCCTCCGTTATATTACAATTTTTTACATTTTGTTAATACGTAATCAAAGCGGCTCCCAGTTTTCTGTAAGAGCCGCTCTGTGTGTTCTTTATAAACAATGATTTTTAGTATACGTAGCAATCTGTTAATGTATATTCATATGCCATACCATAAGGTTCAGACATATCTCCATACTGGAACATAATAACAATCTGTCCCTTGATTTCAGGACCATTGCTTCCTTCCACAACCTGACCGCTGATTGTAAATCCGTATGCACCGTCATTTGCTACTTCATCTTCCTGCACATCATAGTCGTATGCATCGAAGAACTGACATCCGTATTCACCGATAGGATCACGTTCCATAATCTCGATTTCGAAACAGTTGTTGGAATCCAATTCGATAACGGCATCACTGTAATCATCATTTGCAAAATCATCATAAGTTACTGCGTCATAAGTATCAATCGGCTCTACAAGGAAATAATCACCCATATCAAGGTCTAAATCCCAGAAACCGTCCCAACCTTCATATTCAAAGATATCAATCCAGAAATACTCTTCTCCGGCAGAATCACCATAAATTCCGGCAATTTCCGTATCTGTCAAAGGACGGCCGATTAAGCCTTCAAGATACTCCTGCATTTCTGCAGCACCGGATACGCTTACCAGAGTAGAAGTACCTTCCCAATATCCATAAATATCTTCTACATCGTAATACTCTGTTACTGCTTCATAATCATAATCGTCTGAATCATCCATCATATCATCCAATTCACTGGGAATATCGGAATCATCAGAATCATCGTATTCATAATCATATGAATAATCATAATCATATGAATAATCATCACCACCATCGGCACTGAACAAAGATACACCGGCAATAATTAAAACAATGATAATAATAATACCTAACAGTAAAATACCACCACCGATAATGGCTGCAATCAGGCAACCTTTTCCTTTTTTCTTCTGGGGCGGCTGGGGTGTACTGTTATATCCGTAAGATGCGTCCGGTGTATTCTGTGCACCGTATGTATTCTGTGCACCGTATGTATTCTGTCCGCCGTACATATTCTGAGTGTTTCCATTATAAGAAGCACCCTGTGCTGCTCCATATGCCATACCTGCACCGGCACCTGTCGGCTGTGAATACATCGACTGGTCTGCTGCCTGTGAAGGCTGTGAGTACATTGACTGGCTCGCTGTCTGAGCAGGTTCTGAGTACATTGACTGGCTCGCTGTCTGAGCGGGTTCTGAGTACATTGACTGGCTCGCTGTCTGAGCGGGTTCTGAATACATTGACTGTACCGGCTCAACTACAGGTGTAGCAACAGGTGCAGATTCTGCAACCGACTCAGTTGCCGCTGCAACTGCTCCTGCGGCAAGTTGATGTCCGCAATTGGTGCAAAAAGCAGCATTATCATCTAATTTAGTTCCACATTCTGTACAAAACAATTCTTTATCCTCCTCGTTTACACTTATCCTAAGTAATTTACATTACCGTTTTCATAATAACACGTATCTATAAAACTAATCAAGTGAAAATATAAAAAACACCCTAAAAAAGGGTGTTTTTTAAGCTGCTAACGGGAATCGGAAATGGTGTAAAACCACGAACCCAATAAAATAAAGGAGGAAAGCACACCATCTGCTAAAATGTATTCAAGCGTGTATTCAAAATCAGTTATATTGGTTGTCTTAAACATAAAAGCAGTTAGCCGTCGACTAACTGCTTTTTATACTTAATACCAGTCCCATTGTTCCGCAATTGCCTCTTCCTCTGGGGTTGCTTCTCTAACTGCACCAGCAGTACCATACACTTCAATCGTTTGACCGTTACCCACATCTGTAGAGTTTATAAGTTCCATACTTTGACTCATATCTGAATTCGGGTCTGAAAGTTGTTCATCTATGTATTGCATATATGCATCTTCATCAATATTTCCAATGAATATTCCGTAACCACCGTCACTATAATAAGCCACAGCAATATGTGTTAAATACGGGTCCATCATCTGCTGTCGATGACCTTCACTTCCATACCACGCATCGAACAATGTCTGTGCATTTGGTTGCCCAAATCCATGTCCAATATTACATCTATCATAATTCTCATTGCTAACCCTATGAGAATAATTCCAAGTAAGTTCTTTTACACCTTCTAATGCAGTTGCATCCAAATTTGCGTCCATTGCCACTTGTGACAAACCAAATTCTGCTCTCTTCGCGTTAAGGATTGTGATAAATTCTGCACTTAACAGAATCGATTCTCCACTTGTTTGGGTTATACTCGTATTATCTGCTGTTATCTGCACAGGTGCGGTTTCTGAAAGATAATTACCCGAAACATAATTTCCATTCTCTAACCGATACCATCCAGTTTCGTTACACTGTCCCGTTACAACAACTTCTGCCCCAGAATTCAAACTTCCGACCTTATTTCCATCTGTACTGGGCATATCTCTCACATTAACGGCAGAACTTACCCACATAGTTGTATTCATATCCGTATATGTATATTCTACTTTTACTTCTTCTAATTCTTCTGTGGTCTGCACAGATTGTTGCATATTTGCATTTTCAACTGTTTCCGAAACGGTTTCTACTATAACGGTCTCTTCTTCGCTTTCATCAACAGAAGTTTCTTCTGCACTTGCTTCAACGGAAGTCGATACTATTTCTGTTGTTTCTTCAACAGTAACCATAGATTCAGATTCAATATCCGACATATTACTCACCGTTTCTGATGACGAAACCATTTCCACGGTTTCCATCGCATCATTGCTCACCTTTTCTTCTGAACCACACCCTAATAGAACAGTTGTTATTACTATAACTATTAACAACATCATTATAACTTTCTTTTTCATCGTCTTTCCCCCTTTCAATAACCATTTCCAATATTTATATCCATATGTTGACTTTTATTTAGGAACTGAAATTGTAATATACTCATAATTGATTCTATAAACAAAGCCATCAACCCAATAATATATTTCACTTATCAGATTACCATCCTCATCATATTCCCATTCATACGAGTCAGATAAACTTCCATCTGATTGATAATGTATCTCACTGATTTTATTTCCGTTTTCATCATATTTCCACTCAATCCATCTGGATAACACTGGAAAATTTATACTGCCGTCTACTCTGGTTGTTGCCATGTAGTTTTCTTCTTTAATCATATTTCCAAAGGAATCATATACTCTTACATACATATATTTACTATCTTCAAAACGCCCTGTGTATGTTTCCCTTGTATTATTTCCATTTTCATCATATTCCCATTCTTTGGTACTATCGATATTGCCATCAACATCAAAATGAGTTTCTTTTATATTGTTACCACTTTCATCATATTCCCACTCCGTCCAATATGTTTCATCAAATGTTCGTTCTCTTTCTCCCCCCGAATTTATTGTAATTTCGCTATGTATCGTTTCTTTTATTTGGTTTCCCGCAGAATCATACTCCCATTCTTTTGTTACGACTGCAACTTCATCCTCTTTATATACATATCCGCCACCATCACCAGAATTCACAAAAGTCTGACGTATCATATAACCATTTGCGTCATACTCATAAACAGTTTCGCCACTAATATCAATCTTTTTTATAAGATTACCGTTATTGTCATATTGATATGTTGTTACACCGTCTTTTTCTTCACTCTCCGTATTGTCTACATTCATACTGTAATCATCAATTTGCGTTTCTGTCGGACGTATTATCCCACCGGAAACCACTTCGCCACTGGAATCGGTTCCATAAGCTATACTATGTTCAACATTATCCACTTTAACAATATTCCCCATAGCATCATATTCATAAGTCTTCGTACCCGTGGTTAAACCGTCTTCATTAAGGGAAGTTTCCAAAATCATATTTCCCACGGCATCATATTCCCATTGATACCAGTGCGCAAATCTTCCGCTTTCGTATGCAATTTCTTCCGTTTTATTTCCTAATTCATCATACTCATATTCACAAGCAATATATGTACTACCGTCGTTATTAAATCTTGAAACTTCAGACAGTAAATAAACCGTTTCGATTTCTATTTCAACTTCATTTTCAGAATTGTTTTCTTCTGTTTCTTCATTTGTATTTTCGTTCAAATCGACTTCTTCGGTATTATCCATTCCAATTTCCGAGGTTTCTTCCACTTCATTTGCATAACTTTCATTGTTTCCACACCCAATGAGAATAGTTGATAACATTACTGTTGATAATAATACTGTCAATATTTTCTTTTTCATATGTCTCCTTTCGCACTATCATTTTATAATATGTAACTTATTTCTATATTATTTTGACAATGCTTCTATGCAGACATTATACCGATTTTAATCGGTATAGTCAAATACCTTTTTACACATCATTATTAGAGATAGAAAGGCGGTATATTATGGTTTCATATGCTCCATTATGGGAAACGATGAAAAAGAAAAATGTAACCACATATACATTGATTCAAGAACATCAAATCCTATCAAAAACAATTTATAATTTAAAGCACAATAAAAATATATCTACTGCCACCTTGGAACGGTTATGTGAAATATTAGAATGCACCCCCAACGATATTTTAACATTTGAAAAATGACACAAACAAAATCATAATATATGATTTGGATGTGTCATTTTTTTACATCTAAACGCTCTTAAAAAATGTTTATTTAACCCCTTAATTTTATGTTTAAAAATTTTGTTTAAAAAACATATTGATTTTATTTCAGACGCACTTTTTTTCTAAAAATCCACGTAAATACGCCACTTTTATGATAATATATTTTTTACACAAAAATGTTTCAGCCTCATTTGTTTATTTACTTTGTTTATCTTTGTAAACAACGCGTCCGTAAACGGTCTTAAATTACACC
>X409_Impala__coassemble_487_pt1 | contig 17090 bp, 16 predicted proteins | sample X409_Impala__metabat2_low_PE_002 | metagenome-assembled genome bin X409_Impala
ATTTTAGCCGTATTAAGGCTGGCAACCAAGGCCGGAAATGTGGTCAGCGGTGAATTTATGGTGGAAAAAATGGTGAAAACCGGCAAAGCAAAACTTGTCATTGTTGCTACGGATACTTCGGAGAATTCTAAAAAAAGTTACAATGATATGTGTACATTTTACCGCACTCCTATCTATTTTTACGGTACGAAAGAAACCTTGGGGCATTGCATCGGGAAAGAGATGCGTGCATCGGTTGCCGTTATGGAAGAAGGATTTGCCAAAGGCATGGAAAAGAAATTGAAAGATTCAATCATCAACACGGAGGTAAATAAATGAAGATAAGCGAACTTGCAAAAGATTTAAATATAACCAGTAAAGAAGTAATCCAATTTCTTCAGGATAAGGGTTATGATTATAAAAGTCCCCAGAAGAATTTGGTGGAAGAAGAAGAAAATTTAGTCAGAAAAGGACTGACTGTGGGCAGTGCTAAAACGGAAAAAGCGGAAGCAAAAGCCGATAAAAAAGAAGAAGCAAAGCCTGATAAAAAAGAAGAAGTAAAGCCTGATAAAAAAGAAGAAGCAAAGCCTGATAAAAAAGAAGAAAAAGAAGCACCGGTAAAAGAAGAAGGAAAAGAAACGGTGACCAAAGAAGAGTCTCCCAAAGCGGAAGACAGACCGAAAAAGAAGAAAAATATTATTATTGTCGGCGGAAAACCGGCAGGACAGAACAGCGGAAGACCTGCGCAGAGACCCGGACAGCCTGTACAGAATAAAAAACCGGCAGCAAATGTAAATGTCAGACCTTCCGGTTTAATTCGTCCTACAACTCCCCCCTCTGCTACTCCGTCTGTAAATTTTGTTCCTGCAGGCAATCCCAACAGCAGACCTCAGTCTGCGCCCAAAAAGGATGCTGAGGTAAATGCAGAGCAGAATACAAGACCTGTAAGTGAGCGTTCCGAAAACAGAGGAGAAAGACCTCAGAATAACGCAAATCGTAACGACAGACCCCAGGGGGGCTTCAATAAAGAACGCGGCGACAGACCTCAGGGCGGTTTTAACCGTGATAACAGAGGCGAGAGATCCCAGGGCGGTTTCAATAAAGAACGCGGCGAGAGACCCCAGGGCGGTTTCAATAAAGAAAGAGGCGACAGACCTCAGGGCGGCTTTAATAAAGACAGAGGTCAGGGTGGTTTCCACAAGGACGGCGATGACAGAGGCGGAAGAAGAGACGATAACCGTTTCGGAAAGAAATCTCAGGGCGGTCGTTTGTTTGGAAACGATACTCCCGTTGTGGAACCTGAAAAGCACAGAGATGACGAAAAACGTCGTATCAGTCAGGAAAAAGACAAGAAGAAAAAAGAATCCAGTTACGAAGACGGTGATTTTAAGGGCAAAGGAAAGGGCAAGTTAAAGCCCGGAAGTTTCATTAAGCCTGAAAAGAAGATTGAAGAAAAGGTAGAGGACGATATTAAGGTAATCACAATTCCCGAAGTTCTTACTTTAAAAGATTTGGCTGACAAGATGAAATTACAGCCTTCCGCCATTGTGAAGAAGTTATTCCTGAAGGGTGAAATTCTTACCGTAAACTCAGAGATTTCTTTTGAAAAAGCTGAAGAAATTGCAATTGAATATGATATTATTTGTGAAAAAGAAGTACAGGTAGATGTAATCGAAGAACTCTTAAAAGAAGAGGAAGAAGACGAAGCTACCATGACAGAAAGACCTCCCGTTATCTGTGTTATGGGTCACGTTGACCATGGTAAAACATCCCTTTTGGATGCAATCCGTAAGACACATGTAACTGACAGGGAAGCCGGCGGTATTACACAGCACATCGGTGCTTATATGGTTCAGGTGGATGACAGAAAGATTACCTTCCTGGATACACCGGGACACGAAGCGTTTACTGCTATGCGTATGCGTGGTGCCAATGCAACGGATATTGCAATTCTTGTGGTTGCGGCAGACGATGGTGTTATGCCTCAGACCAAGGAAGCAATTAACCATGCTAAGGCTGCAGGTGTACAGATTATTGTTGCGGTGAATAAGGTAGATAAAATCGGTTACGATTTTAATGATCCCAGCCGTAAGATGGATAGTTATCCCAGCATCAACAACCTGATGCGTGAATTGGCAGAAGAACATGAACTTTTAAGCGAAGACTGGGGCGGAACCACCATTTTTGCGCCTGTAAGTGCGAAGATGGGTCACGGAATTAGCGAATTATTGGATATGATTCTTTTATCCGCAGATATGCTTGAATTAAAAGCAAACGCTAAGAGACAGGCACGTGGTCTTGTCATCGAAGCACAGCTTGATAAGGGTAGAGGTCCCGTTGCAACCATTTTGGTTCAGAAGGGTACACTTCACGTTGGTGATTTTATTTCCGCAGGTGCATCTCATGGTAAAGTTCGTGCCATGGTGGATGATAAAGGTCGCCGTGTAAAGGAAGCAACACCTTCTACACCGGTTGAAATTTTAGGTTTGAATGACGTTCCCAACGCAGGTGAAATCTTCGTCTGCCACAAGAACGATAAGGAAGCAAAGAATTTTGCTGAAACCTTCATTGCACAGAATAAGGTTAAATTATTGGAAGATACTAAGGCTAAGATGTCGCTTGACGATCTGTTCTCACAGATTCAGGCAGGTAACCTTAAGGAACTTAACCTCATCGTTAAAGCTGACGTACAGGGTAGCGTGGAAGCAGTTAAGCAAAGCCTTATGAAACTTTCCAACGAAGAAGTTGCGGTTAAGGTAATTCACGGCGGTGTTGGTGCAATCAACGAATCCGACGTTATCCTTGCAAGTGCAGCGAAGGCAATCATCATCGGCTTCAACGTAAGACTTGATAATATGGCCAAAGATACCGTTGAGAAGGAAGGCGTAGACGTAAGACTTTACAGCGTAATTTACCAGGCAATCGAAGATGTGGAAGCAGCGATGAAGGGTATGTTAGATCCTATCTTCGAAGAAAAGGTTATCGGTCATGCGGAAGTTCGTCAGATTTTCAAGGCGTCTGCAATCGGAAATATCGCAGGTTCTTATGTGCTTGACGGTATGTTCCAGAGAAACGCTTTGGTACGTATTACACGTGAAGGCGAACAGATTTACGAAGGTAAACTTGCATCCTTAAAACGTTTCAAGGATGATGTAAAAGAAGTAAAAGCAGGCTTCGAATGCGGTCTTGTATTTGAAGATTTCGATAAGATGCAGGAACTTGATATTGTAGAAGCTTACATTATGGTAGAGGTACCCAGATAATGAGAAAAAACAGTGTAAAAAATACCCGTATCAATGGGGAAGTGCAGAAGGTTTTGGCGGAAATCATCCGCGGTGAATTAAAAGACCCGCGCATTAACCCCATGACTACGGTCATGGCTGTGGAAGTGGCTCCGGATTTAAAATCCTGTAAGGCTTTTATCAGTGTATTGGGAGATGTACAGTCTCAGGAAGATACGCTGAAAGGTTTAAACAGTGCCATGGGCTACATCAGAACACAACTTGCTAAAAAAATCAATCTTCGCAATACACCGGAGATTAAATTCATTATGGATCAGAGTGTGGAATACGGAATCAATATGTCAAAACTGATTGATGAAGTAAACGCAGGAATCCATGAAAGAGAAGAAGAGGATGCGGAATCGTGATTGATATTGTTGCAGAATGCAGTGGAGCAAAAACAATCGGAATATGTGGGCATATTAAACCGGATGGCGACTGTATCGGCGCCACCCTTGCCCTGTCTCTTTATTTAAAAAAGAGACTGCCCGAGGCGGAGATTACGGTGTTTTCCGATGAAATTTCCCCCTGTTTTTCGTGTGTGGAAGGAATCGGGGCGTTTGATTTTGCTTTTGAAAAAGAGCAACCGGAAGTTTTTATTGTGGTGGATACACTGGCTTCGCGTATCGGTAATGCAGAAAAATATTTTAAAAACGCAAAAAAAACCATTAATATTGATCATCATATCAGTAACGCGGACGGATGTGCCATGGTAAACTATGTGGTTCCTACGGCAAGTTCTGCCAGTGAACTGGTATATGATTTAATGGACCCGGCTTATATTGACAGGGAAATTGCGGAAGCGGTTTATATGGGAATCGCACATGACACCGGCATTTTTAAGTTTGCCAGCACATCGCCCAAAACGATGCGTATCGTAGCAAGTCTGATGGAGTATGGATTTGATTTTCCTACGCTTTTGGATAAGACCTATTATGAAAAAACCTATCTGCAGAATCTTGCATTGGGTAAAATTTTATCAGACAGCAAACTTCATCTTGACGGAAAAGTGATTTCCGGCAGTATGGATCTCAAAACCATGAATGAGATGGGTATTACAGGTAATCCGTTCGAAGGTGTTGTAAGTCAGTTGCGTATTACCGAAGGAACGGAATGTGCAATTTTTATGTATCAAATCAATGCAGTTACTTATAAAATCAGTCTCCGTTCCAAACAGATTGTGGATGTTGCCAAAGTTGCGGAACATTTTGGCGGTGGCGGACATGTCCGGGCGGCAGGTTTTTATTGTAAAGGTGAAGCGGATACTATTTTGAATGAAATATTAGAGTTGATGAAGCCTTATTTTGATTGAGGAATGTAAATGGACGGAATTATTGTAGTTCATAAGGAAAAGGGTTTTACATCCTTTGATGTGGTTGCCAAATTAAGAGGCATTTTAAAACAGAAAAAAATCGGACATACCGGAACACTGGACCCTGATGCAACGGGAGTGCTTCCGGTTTGTTTGGGTTGTGCTACCAAATTGTGTGATATGCTGACGGATACGACTAAGGTGTACGAGGCGGAACTTTTATTGGGCGTAACGACAGATACCCAGGATACGAGCGGAACGGTACTGGAAGAAAAGGATGTGCTTGTGACGGAAGATACAGTGCGGGAAGTGATTGCTTCTTTTATCGGGGAGCAAAAGCAGATCCCGCCCATGTATTCTGCATTAAAAGTAGATGGGAAGAAACTATATGAGTTGGCGCGGGAAGGGAAGTCCGTAGAGCGTAAGGCGAGGGATATTACGATAGAGAATATTGAAATTCTTGAGGTTTCTTTGCCGCGGGTGAGAATGACGGTTACCTGTTCCAAGGGGACCTATATCCGTACACTATGTAATGATATCGGAGAAAAATTAGGATGCGGAGGCGCTATGGCATCTTTGATTCGCCGGAAGACGGCAGGATTTACCTTGGAAGAAGCCAAAACTTTGGATGAAATTGAAGCCTTGGTAAAAACAGGAGAGATTACATCTGTCATCAAGGGTGTAGACGAGGTATTTACAGATTATCCCAAAGCCACTGTAAAAGAAGAATGTATGAAAGCGGTACAGAACGGTAATTGGTTGTATGCCGATATGTTAGAGACCGAGCCGGAAGACCGGAAAACTCAAAATATCAGAATTTACGGCTGTGACGGTATTTTTTACGGTTTGTATGGTTATAAGGAAGAACGTAAAGCTTTTGTGCCGAAAAAAATGTTTTTTTATAAAGTAGAATAAAAAAGATTTACATAATATAAAGAGGACTAAAATGCAGGTAATCAGAACGAAACAATTTCATATTGAGGAACCCACTGCCGTTGCAATGGGGAAATTTGATTCCCTTCATTTGGGACATATGGTAATTTTAGACCGGATGAAACGGGAAGCGGAGTGCAGTTTGCGCACCGTGGTGGTTTCGTTTGAACCGGGGCCGGAGGTGTTTTTTGGAAAATATAACGGCGGTTTTGTTCTGACTGATGAAGAAAAGCAGGCAATTCTGGAAACGCTTGGAATCGATTATTACGTGTTGTATCCGTTTGATGCGGAAACAGCCGGTACGGATGCGGAAGTGTTTTTGAAAGAGGTACTCTTGAAACAGATGAATATGCAGGTATTGGTTGCCGGTGAAGATTTGTCTTTTGGTAAAAACGGAAGCGGGAATGTGGAATTCATCGGGGAAAAGAGCAGGGAATTGAATTTTAAATTTTGTGCTTGCCCTAAATTACATATCAATGCCGAGGAAGTCAGTGCAACACTGGTGAGAGAGAATGTTGTACTGGGCAATATGGAAAAGTGTTATGAACTTTTGGGAAGATATTATCATGTGGAAGGTATAGTATGTAAAGGAAATCAATTGGGTAGGACGATTGGAGTCCCGACATGCAATATTATTGTGCCGAAAGAAAAACTTCTGCCGCCGAAGGGAGTTTATTTTACCAAGGTAGCACTGCAGGGAGAAAATTATTACGGTGTCACAAATGTTGGAACCAAACCGACGGTCTGCGAAAAAGATGTAGTAGGAATTGAGACGTATATTTTAGTCTTTGACCGGGAGGTGTACGGCGAACAAATAAGTCTTGACTTTATGCATTTTCACAGAACGGAACAGAAATTTGAGTCTTTGGAACATCTTAAGATTCAATTGGAAAATGATATTACAGCGGCAAAAAAATACTTTGATTTTTAATTCACATCATACGTTTATGATGTGAATTTTTTGTTTTATATTAAGTCAATACATCAAAAACACTGAAAAATGTCGAAAAAAAGGGAAGTTCTATGTATAAAAAGACGAAAAAAAATTCACTGTTGAAATCTTGACACATTATCCCATATAATTGTATTGTATGTAAATTTGGCGTAAAAATAATGTAAAAACACACTTGAAAAATTGCCCCTTGGGAGAAGGAGACAAAAATGGACGGAAAACAGATTTTTGAGATGGTTACAGGACTTGCAGGCGGTTTGGGATTATTTCTTTTTGGTATGAAACTAATGAGTGAATCCATTGAAAAATTTGCAGGTGCCAGACTTCGTAAAATTCTTGAGTTTTTTACCAAGAATAAATTTATGGGATTGTTTGTAGGTATTATTTTTACGGGTGTCGTACAGTCATCTTCGGCATGTACCGTAATGGTTGTCAGTTTCGTAAACTCGGGTCTTATGACATTGTATCAGGCTGTAGGCGTTATCTTTGGTGCCAATATCGGTACAACAGTAACTTCTCTGTTAGTTTCATTTAATTTGTCGAAATATGCACCGATTTTCTTATTGATTGGTGTAATAATGATTATGTTTTTCAAGAAGCAGGGAATTATTAAGTTTGGAGATGTGCTTGTGGGATTCGGTGTTTTGTTCCTTGGTCTTTCGTTGATGAGTTCATCCATGGATACCTTAAAACAGAGTCCGGTAATTGAAGAAATTTTTGCGTCTCTTACGAATCCTATTTTGGCTGTTTTGGTTGGCTTCCTGGTAACAGCAGTTATTCAGAGTTCTTCCGTAACCGTAAGTATAGTATTGTTGCTTGCACAGCAGGGATTGCTTAATTTGCCTATCTGTATGTTTATTATTTTAGGTTGTAATATGGGTTCCTGCGTGACTGCATTGGTTGCTTCTTTAGCCGGTATGAAAGATGCAAAACGTGCGGCAATGATTCACTTTTTATTCAATCTGGTTGGTTCGGCAGTAGTGTTTGTAATTCTTATGTTTGTCGGTGATTTTGTAGTAGATACTATTTTAAATGTTGCAGGTGGCGATGCCGGACGATTTGTTGCATTTTCGCATACGAGCATTAAGATTTTCCAGGTACTTTTATTGTTCCCGTTTAGTAATCTTTTGGTAAAAGCAACCTACCTCATTATTCCCGGTGATGAAGAGAAGGTTGGTTACCATGACGACCACAAGTTGCAGTTTATCGGTGATAAGGTAGTATTCAATCCTGCAACTGCGGTAGTGGAAGTTGTAAATGAAATCGAGCGTATGGCAAGTCTTGCCAGCGATAACTTAAATCGTGCCATGAATGCTTTGGTTACTTTGGATGAAGATGATATCAGGGAAGTAAATGAAGTAGAAGAGAATATTAACTTCTTAAACAAGTCCATCACCAATTACCTTGTTAAAATCAATCAGTCTACACTTCCGATTGAAGACTTAAAGAGCCTTGGTGGTTTGTTCCATGTGGTAAACGATATTGAACGTATCGGCGATCATGCAAAGAATATTGCGGATTCTGCTGTTTTACGTAAAGAGCGCGGCATTAAGTTCAGTGATGAGTCTTTTAATGAATTAAGAGAGATGATGGAACTCATCAATGAGAATGTACATCTTTGTATTGAAGTATTTGCGCACCACAAAGAAGAACATCTTCCGCGTATTGAAGAATTGGAAGATAAAGTGGATATTATGGAACGTCAGGTTCAGCAGGCACACATTGACCGCTTAAAGAGAAATGAATGTACACCGGATGCGGGTATGTTATTCTCTGATATTGTATCCGGATTGGAAAGAGTTTCCGACCATGCAATCAATATTGCATATTCCATGGTTCAGGAAAATGCTTCCAACTAAAAATGACAAAATGTGATTGACATAATATAAAAAAAGATTATAATTAGAAGCGTAACAATTTTGTAACATTTTAAAATTGTTACGCTTTTATTATAGGTTAGTGGTTTTAATTAAGGAGATATAGATGTTTCGTAAAATATTACTGAAGAGCGGATGGCTGGTTTGCGGCGGAATCCTTGCGTTGGGATTGATGTCTTTTAAAAAGCCGGATGAAACTGTGTGTTTTAGCGCCGGTGCGGAAAATGTAATGAATGCATCCGCAACAACCCCGACCCTGCAGCAGGCGATTGAAGATGCAAGTAACAGAAGTATTGATGCAGGTGTGGCTTCGGTGCTTGAAAGGGCGGGAGATATCAGTCAGATTTCCCAAAGCGATATTGAAAATGTTGATTTTTGGGGATATTCCAACATCGGAATCGCGCAGGTGGATAATCATTTGAATGTCAGACAGGAACCCAATGAAAACGGTAAATTAGTGGGTAAAATGTCTAATAATACAGCTTGCGAAATTCTTTCCGTTACGGAAGACGGTAAATGGGCACATATTGTTTCCGGTGAGGTAGAAGGTTATGCAAGTACAGACTATCTTTTAACCGGAATTGATGCTGTACATAAAGCGGAAGAAATCGTACAGCCTATGGCATATGTGGAAGCGGATGCTTTGAATATCCGAATTGAACCGAATACGGAATGTGAAATTGTTACTACCATACCCCATGGTGAGTCTTTGGAATTTTCACAGATTCTGGATGACGGATGGGTCGAAGTTCTGTTAGATGGCGATAAGGTATATGCATCAGCGGAGTATGTTACCATTGAAGAAAAACTGGGTACTGCAATTACCATGACAGAACTTTTATACGGTGAAGGTGTATCGGATGTGAGAGTAGAACTTTGCCAGTATGCAAAAGAATTTATAGGTAACCCGTATGTGTGGGGCGGTACAAGCCTTACGAACGGTGCTGATTGTTCCGGATTTGTACTCAGCGTATTTAAAAAGTTTGGTGTGACGTTGCCTCATCATTCCGGATCCCAGGCACAGTACGGTACGTATGTTTCCATGGATGAGATTCAGGCGGGTGACCTTGTATTCTATGGCTATGGTAAATCCATTAACCATGTGGCAATTTATATCGGGAACGGACAGGTTGTTCATGCCAGCAGTCCGTCTACGGGAATTAAGATTTCCAGTGTATACTACAGAACACCGGTTACGCAGCGTTCGATTTTAATTGATTAGCGTCAAATTAATGCAATGATATGAGAAGGACAGGATTGTTTTATGAAATTTAGGTAAAAAATACTTTACATAAAACAATCTTTGTGTTAAACTAATTCAGTATGGAAATTGTTGCCAGGTTATGGGATACTCCGACCTATGACTTAGTTGCAATAATAAAAGAAACAGGAGGAAATTAACATGATTTCAAAGGAAAAGAAACAGGCTATCATCGCTGAATATGCAAGATGCGAAGGTGACACAGGTTCACCCGAAGTTCAGGTTGCTATTCTTACAGCAAGAATTAAGGAACTCACTGAGCATATGAAGCAGAATCCTAAGGATTATCATTCAGGAAGAGGTCTTCTTAAGATGGTTGGTCAGAGACGTGGTTTGCTTGACTACTTAAAGAAGAATGACATTGAAAGATACCGTTCTCTGATTGAAAGACTTGGAATTAGAAAGTAATTGCAAAGGCGGACGATACCTCGTCCGCCTTTTTCGCAGTTCGCGGTAAGGTAATTAGTTGCTTCGCAACACCGCTCCCGCGAGGCAGAATTCACATATGAATTCTGATTATAATTGAGGTGTTATGGCGGAAGATGCTGCCGAGACCACTGCAAAGCCCGGAAAGAAGTTTCGGTTTTTGCAGTAGTTTCGGGTCTTCTGCCTCTAAATAATAAAATGTATTAAGGAGGAAACAAAATGTTTAAGACTTTTAGTTTGGAACTGGCAGGTCGTACCCTTTCCGTAGATATCGGAAGAGTATCTGCACAGGCAAACGGTGCTGCTTTTATGCACTATGGTGATACTACTGTATTATCAACAGCAACAGCAAGTGAAAAGCCCAGAGACGGAATTGACTTTTTCCCTTTGAGCGTTGAGTATGAAGAGAAGTTGTACTCAGTAGGTAAAATCCCCGGTGGATTCAATAAGAGAGAAGGTAAGGCGTCTGAAAATGCGATTTTAACAAGCCGTGTTATTGACCGTCCCATGCGTCCCTTATTCCCCAAGGATTACAGAAATGACGTAACATTAAACAACCTCGTAATGAGCGTTGATCCTGAATGTCGTCCCGAATTGGTTGCTATGTTAGGTTCTGCAATTGCAACTTCTATTTCAGACATTCCTTTCTGCGGACCTTGTGCAACTACACAGATTGGTTTGGTAGACGGTGCTTTTGTTGTTAACCCTAATCAGGAACAGTGGAAGAACGGTGACTTACAGTTAACCGTAGCTTCAACTTCCGAAAAGGTAATTATGATTGAAGCAGGTGCAAATGAAGTGCCTGAAGCAAAGATGATTGAAGCAATCTACATGGCTCATGAAGTGAACCAGAAGATTATTGCCTGGATCAATGAAATCGTTGCAGAAGTAGGTAAGGCAAAGCATGAATATACAAGCTGTGCTATTCCTGAGGAAATGTTTGATGCAATTAAGGAAATCGTTCCTCCCGTAGAAATGGAAGAAGCGGTTTTCACAGATGAAAAGCAGGTTAGAGAAGAAAATATCCGCAAGATTACAGATAAGTTGGAAGAAGCTTTTGCTGAGAAGGAAGAATGGCTTGCTGTTTTAGGTGAAGCTGTATACCAGTATCAGAAGAAGACTGTTCGTAAGATGATTTTAAAGGATCAGAAGCGTCCTGACGGCAGAGCGATGAACCAGATTCGTAAACTCGCTGCAGAAGTAGATATTATCCCTCGTGTACACGGTTCTGCTATGTTTACCCGTGGACAGACTCAGATCTGTAATGTATGTACTTTGGCTCCTTTGTCAGAAGTGCAGAAAATTGACGGTTTGGATGATAACGAGAAGGCTAAGAGATATATGCATCACTACAATTTCCCTGCATACTCTGTAGGTGAAACAAAGGTAAGCCGTGGACCCGGACGCCGTGAAATCGGTCATGGTGCTTTGGCTGAAAAGGCATTGGTTGCAGTACTTCCTTCAGAGGAAGAATTCCCTTATGCAATTCGTACCGTATCTGAAACATTTGAATCAAACGGTTCTACTTCAATGGCATCTACCTGTTCATCATGTATGTCACTTATGGCTGCAGGTGTTCCCATTAAGAAGATGGTTGCAGGTATTTCCTGTGGTCTCGTAACCGGTGATACAGATGACGATTTCGTACTTTTAACCGATATTCAGGGTCTTGAAGACTTCTTTGGTGATATGGACTTTAAGGTAACCGGTACAGAAGACGGTATTACAGCAATCCAGATGGATATTAAGATTCACGGTTTAACAAGACCTATCGTTGAAGGTGCTATTGCAAGATGTCGTGAAGCAAGAATGTTCATTATGGAAAACTGCATGAAGCCCGCTATTGCAGAGCCTCGTAAGACTGTAAACGAATATGCACCCAAGATTGTTCAGATCAAGATTGATCCTGAGAAGATTGGTGAAGTTGTTGGTCAGAGAGGTAAGACCATCAATGAAATCATTGCAAGAACAAACGTTAAGATTGATATCACAGACGAAGGTGCTGTAAGTGTATGCGGTACAGATGCTGCAATGATGGATAAGGCAATCGAAATGATTCAGACCATCGTAACTGACTTTGAGGAAGGTCAGATCTTCAAGGGTAAAGTTGTAAGCATCAAGGAATTCGGTGCATTCGTTGAATTTGCTCCCGGAAAAGAAGGAATGGTTCACATTTCCAAGATTTCCAAGGAAAGAATTGAGCATGTAGAAGATGTACTTACTTTAGGCGATGAAGTTAAGGTTGTATGCCTTGGTAAGGACAAGATGGGAAGAATGAGCTTCTCAATCAAGGATTGCAAATAATTTTATAACAGATAAGAAGATGTCGGTTTAGACCGGCATCTTTTTTATTTCAATACAATATCTAAATGTATTCAAGACAGACTTTTAAAAAGCCTGTCTTTTTTATGCATAAAAACAGACAAGGCTCATATATTTAGATGAATGCAATTTGCAACAAAAGAATGTGATAAGAGCAGCGCGGATGAAGAGAAAGAGTTTATATTCATAAAACATAATTTCGGAGGGACGGGCATAGTATGTACAAGCAGGAGAGTGTCAGGGCATTGTTCCCGGAGTGTTTATTATCTTATTTTCAAAATATTATTACGGATTACAAATTGGTTAAAGAACTGCGTATCCGAAAAAACGGTCCGATCCAGGTACTGCGTGGGGATAAACGTTTTTATCTGACCGAAAAAGGATGTTATGCAGAGACCCCAAAGTGCGGTTTCTGTTTTAGCGAAAGTGAATTTACACTGTTGTTCAGTCATATTTGCAGGCATTCCATATATGCTTTTGAGCAGGAATTGGCGAAAGGATATCTTACCGTGGAAGGCGGTCATCGCATTGGTGTAGTGGGACAGACTGTCTGGGATGGAACAGAGATTAAGAGCATAAAATATTTTACTGCATTAAACATCAGAATTGCCCATGAAATAAAAGGCGTAGCAGATAAGGTGTTGCTGTATCTGTATGAAGGAGAAGAATTAAAAAGCACGTTAATTGTATCACCGCCGGGATGTGGCAAAACCACACTTTTACGGGACTTAGTCCGTAAAATTTCCAACGGAAGCAGGGAACATTTGCCTCAAAATGTCAGTCTGATTGATGAGCGTTCTGAAATTGCCTCCTGTTATCTGGGAACGCCTCAAAATGATATCGGTTTGCATACGGATGTTTTGGATGCCTGTCCCAAGGCCGCAGGTATGTTAATGGTACTCCGAGCTATGGCTCCTGAAGTCATTGCCGTGGATGAATTGGGAGGAAGGGAAGACTATTCGGCGATTCAACAGGCCTTTTATCTGGGGTGTAAAATGCTTGCCACCATACACGGAACCGATATGGATACACTGCTTTCCAATCCGTATATGGAAGGTGTTTTGGGAAAAGGCGGATTTGAGAGAGTTGTGTTCCTGCGCGGACGGGCCGGAGCAGAATCAAAGATAACAATATGCAATGAAAAAGGAGAATTACTCAAACAATGTTAAAAATAATCGCCTGCATATGTTTTTTGATTGGGAGTTGCGGTTTTGGCTATATCAAGGTATCCGAGTACGGAAAGCGATATGAAGAACTTATATACCTTCGCTATATATTAAGTTCCTTACTGTTGGAATTGCAAAGCCGGAGAGGAACATTTGGTGAGAATTGTCTGGCACTTTCTTCGAAAATAAAGGAACCTTATGCCAATATTTTTTACGGATTATATGAATTATTAGAGAGGGAACGTAAAAAACCGCCTGAAATCTATTGGAATGACAAAATAAAAGAATTATCAGAACAAATTTTACTGAAAAAAGAGGAAATAAAAATCTTGCAGGGGGTTATCCGGTGTGCGGGAGGAACCACACCTTCCATGCCCATGGAAGTTTTGCAGGAGAGTCTCACGGAATGGGACAAAGTAATTGTAGCAGCGGAACAGGTACGAAAAGAAAAAAGCAAAGTAACATTTTGTTTGAGCATTACGGCAGGTTTGTTACTGTGCATTACCATAATTTAATGACATTTTCCGGAGGAAGAATATGAGTGTTGGTCTTATTTTTAAAATTGCGGCAGTGGGGATTTTGGTAACTGTTTTAAGTCAGGTTTTAAAACATAGCGGTCGGGAAGAGCATGCGTTTCTGGCAAGCCTTGCGGGACTGATTCTTGTATTGTCCTGGATTGTGCCTTATATTTTGGAACTGTTTGAAAACATTCGCAAATTATTTGAATTATAAAAGAGGTGGCACAATGGAACTGATTAAAGTTGCAATCCTCGGTATTGCAACCGTACTGTTGGCAGTGGAATTAAAAGGACATAAACCCGTGTTGGCATTGATACTGGGGATGTCGGGTGCGATTCTGATTATGATGTTTTCTTTGGACAAAATTCTGAAGGTAATGGAGCAGATTCAAACGGTTATCCATTCGCTTGGACAAGGCACTTCTTATTTTATGATTCTGGTCAAAGTATTAGGCGTTACGTATCTGTGTCAATTTTCGTCCGGAATATGCAGGGATGCCGGATTTGGAAATCTGGCTGAACAGATTCAGGTATTTGGCAAACTGTATATTATGTTGTCGGGAATGCCGATTTTACTGGCTTTTATAGAAATGATTCAGCAACTGTAAAAATGTCGTTGGTTTGAAGAAAAAAGAATAATGATTCGGGTGAGAGAAAAGAATGAATTATGATGAATTAACCGATACATTGAACCGGTTTATGCCTACCTTTGGTGATTTGTTCCGGGATTTATGTGAGCAGTTAATGGCAGGTGAACTGCCGGGATTGGATAGGATCCGGGAAATGTGTATCAGCACGGTAAAAGAAAATGTAGCAGATATGATGTATGTCATGATTTCTTTGTTAATGATTGGACTTCTGTCTGCAGTACTGCATCAATTTGGTAATGTATTCGGTAACCGGCAGATTGCGGATTTGGCCTTTTATTTTACATATCTGTACGGAGTGATTCTGTTGCTTCAGGTGTTTTATGTAATGGCGGAGACGGCAGTGCTGGTAGTAGAAAATATCATTTCCTTTACACAAATTCTGATACCTGCATTTTATATTGCGGTAGCAATGTGTTATGCATCCATAACGGCAGGTGCATTTTATCAGTTAAATTTATTGTTGTTGTATGCGGTGGAGATTATTTTTCCGGAAGTGGTGATACCATTGGTTACCTGTTTCGTTTTTGTTTCTGTTATCAGCGGTTCTACGGAGGATGACCGGTTTGCAGAACTGATTTCCCTAATCAAAAAAGGTGTTGCCTTATTGATTAAATTCTGTATCACTACGGTTACCGGAGTGGGCGTTATGAAGAGTCTGATTCATCCCGTGGCAGATAGTGTGAGTTTTACGATGGTGCAGAAAACAGTGGCAGCAATTCCGGGGATAGGTGATATTACCGATTCGGTATCCAAAATGTTTTTGGGCTCGGCGGTGCTGATTAAAAACAGTATCGGAATTGCAACATTGATTATGATGCTTTTGATTGTATGCGGACCGCTTGTTAAAATTTTTATTCTGGCGAGTATGATTAAAATTTCCGGTGCCTGTGTCGGTATGTTTGGAGACAAAAGATTAACCAAATGCATAGACCGTGTATCTGAGGGCGGTTTTATGCTGCTAAAAGTGACTTTGGCCATTGTGATGATTTTTTTTATTTTGATTGCTTTGGTAACGGCAGTGGCAGGAAAAGGAGTATAAATGTTTGACAATGTTTTGGAAGTAATAAAAAAGGCGGGAATTTTTATGATTTTGGCACAAACAATATTACATTTGTGTGTAAGTGAATCATACGAAAAATATATCAAAATGCTGGTGGGACTGATTACGGCAATTTTGTTGTTTTTTCCGATATTAGAATTAATAAAAGAAGACGGTTTTCAAGATTTTGAACGATACAGAAGTGAGTATGAGACAAAACTTCTGGGCGGGCCACCGGATTTTGAAGCCATAAAAGATGAAGCGTGGAATGACTGGATGGAAGAGAATGTTAATGTTTTGAATGAACCGGAGGGAGGCAGGTGAGTGAACCATGAAGGCGGAAATAAAGGCTTTGTTGGAGAAGAAAAAGTGGAAAGGGAAAGATTTTATGATCGGGATTCTTATTGTGGGAGCCCTTTGCGCCGTTCTTGCTTTTCCTACCGGTGAAAAAGATACGATAAATGTTGCAGAAGAAATTACCAAGGAAGAGGAATTTTTATGTACGAATGACTATGAGACGGAATTGGAAAACAGATTGGAAGAGATTTTATCACAAATGGAGGGGGTCGGCAGGGTTGAAGTAATGATTACCTTGGAAGCATCATCCAGGGAAGTCATAGAGAAAGATTTATCTGTCAGTGAAAATATGAGCGGAGAGACAATGGGGACGATATCGGATTCTTCCGTGGCAAAGGAAGAAGTTACGGTTTATTCCGATACTACCGCGGGAAACATACCTTATGTGGTGCAGGAAATATATCCCGAAGTAGAAGGGGTACTGGTTGTGGCAGAAGGCGGAGGCGACAGTTACGTAAATCTTGCAATTACGGATGCAATTCAGGCATTATTTGGAGTTGATGTACATAAAATAAAAATAGTTAAAATGAATACAAATTAGAAGGGAAGAGAGTTGTGAAAAAAATATTTAAAAAGAATCAGATGATGATTGTTGCGCTTGCACTTATGATTGCCGTAGCAGGATATTTGAATTTTGCCGGAAAAAACATGGAAGAAGAAACCGTAGCTTCCGGAGAGGATAATATGATTTTGGATGAAAACGGGGTTGCATTGCTTGATATTTCGGATGAAGATATTGCAAGTTTGGACAGTGAGTATGTGGAAGTAAGTGACCAGTATACCGATGTTGTTATGGAAATGGATGAAGATTTAAGTGCTTTTATTTCGGAAACCGTGGATAGTGCTGATGTGGAAGCACAATTGGCGGAGGAAACCGCAGGAGAGGATGCGTTAGCAGAACTTTCTGCCGAAGCAGATGGAGAAACCGCACAAGCGACCGTGGAGACTTCCGGTGAAACCCCGGAAGTAGCAGAAAATGATGTGATTGATGAAGTGCCGGGTGAAGCCGTATTTACT
>X409_Impala__coassemble_490_pt1 | contig 16833 bp, 18 predicted proteins | sample X409_Impala__metabat2_low_PE_002 | metagenome-assembled genome bin X409_Impala
CTTATAAGAATCGGCCTTGACGGTTCGGAGGAAACTGTAATCGCAGAAGGTATTTATAATAATATCAATACGACTTCCCGTTATGTATATTTTAATGCGTTCGGAAATGAACTTGCCACATTCCGCGCAGCCCACGGCAGTACCGAAGTGTCGGAATTTTATGCCGCATCCGAGGCTGTTACGATTTCCGAGTAACATAAGAATCTTTTAATTTACGAAGCATCTCCTTACTGGTTAAGCCAATAAGGGGATGTCTTTTATATGGTGCAATTTCACTCAACGGAACCAGCACAAAATCACGATGCTGCATATCCACATGAGGGATTGTCAAATCATCATTTTCAATGACCATATCATCAAAGTATAAAATATCCAAATCTAAGGTTCTCGGTCCCCAATGTTCCTTGCGCACACGTCCCGCATGGCGTTCTTCCGCCTGAAGAAATTCCAACAACTCTTTGGGTTCCAACAATGTTCTCAACTCAAGTACGCCATTATAGAAATTATCCTGTTCCACTTCACCGTAAGGTCTGCTTTCCACAAACTTGGAAACCTTTTTGACTTCACAGCGCATATCCGCTTTCAGGTTCGCAATCGCATCATTAATATAACCTAACCGGTCTCCCATATTAGAGCCGAACGCAATAAAGGCAGTATGCCAACTGCGATGTATTTTGACAGATACATTATCAAATTTCATGGGAATCGGGGCTTCAGGCTTTTCAATCTCCAGTGTTACCGCCTCGATTTCAGGATAAGCCATCAAAATTTTACGTGCCAGACGGTTTGCAATGGTTTCTAACAGGTTCATCTGATACTGTGTCATAAAATCCTTAATCAATTCGCAAATTTTACCATAGTCCACCGAATCCGACAATTCATCCGTTCTTCCGGCTTTCGACGTATCAAAATGAAGGGTCGCATTTACCACAAATGTCTGTCCCTTTTCCTGCTCCTCTTTATATACACCATGTTTTGCAAATACCTGTAATCCTTTAATTACAATCTGGTCCATATTAAATCCCCACCTTTTACTATTTTCCGAGAATTGCTTCCGTCATCCGGATTGCCCTGACATTTTCTTTAATATCATGCACTCTGACGAAGGAGCATCCTTTCATAACTGCCATTACCGTAGTCACAAGCGTTCCTTCCACTCTCTCGAATACGGGAAGGTCTAACGTTAATCCAATCACTGATTTGCGCGAAGTTCCCAAAAGAATAGGATAGCCAAAACAATGAAACTGCTCCAAACGGTTGATTACCTCAAGATTCTGTTCGTGAGTTTTAGCAAACCCCACGCCCGGATCAATGATAATTTTATCATCCGCAATACCCGCTTTTCTTGCTGTTTCAATATATGCCGATAAATCATTCTGCATATCCGTAAAAAATTGATTATAATTCATAAATTTACGATTATGCATAATGGAGCAGGCAACTTTACTCTCCGCGATAATCCGTGCCAGTTCCGCACTTCCCTGCAATCCTTTGATATCATTAATCAGATCCGCGCCTGCCGCAATACCCGCTTTGGCAACTTCTGCCTTGTAGGTATCCAACGATATCGGAATATCAAAATTGGCTTTGATTCCTTCAATAACCGGCATAACCCGTTCGATTTCTTCTTCCACGCTGATTGGTACATATCCCGGACGGGTAGATTCTCCTCCCACATCAATGATATCCGCACCCTCATGCAACATCTCTTCTGCTTTCTTCAATGCAAGTTCCGTTTCCGTATACTTTCCGCCATCGGAAAACGAATCCGGTGTAATATTCAAAATTCCCATGACATAGGTTCTATGCGCAGTATCAAATTCTCTGTTACCTATTTTCATGCTCCACACTCCCAACACCAATCATCTTTAATAAGACAATTCTTTATTTTTCTTTCCCTTTTTCCAGTCGCAAATTTCACTTGCTTCACAGAAATAACATTCTCTGCTTAATTTATCTGCCCGATATATCACATCCGCCAAATCATGTTTCTTTGATTCTTTCTGACTCCTGTGCAACAAAATTGCCTGTAAAATCTGCTGGATTTCTTTTTTACGGAAACCGCAATCTTTCAAAATCGGTTCCGCAATTTCCGCACTGGCAATTTCATGGGGCGTTTTGTCGTCGTATTGGATATGCCTTCCGATATCATGCAAGAGTGCCGTGGCATAAATCAAATCTTTTTTGACCTCTTTTCCTTCTTCCAGATTTAAAATCATGGCAATCCTGGCCACATTCATAAAATGATCCGTATCATGCCTGCAAAATATTCTGTTTTCTTCTCTGATTGCAATCTCTGCCAATGCCTCTTTGTAAGCAGGATGCCCGATAATGTTATTTACGTGTTTCATCTTTTACAGTCCGCACTCTATGTTATCTTTTTTGTATTATACAACAAGAATTCTATACACAATCTCCCGATGTTTCCTTACCGCAGTTCAACATCTGGAAAAACATATTTTTCAATCCGGGATCGGTCTCAAATGCTCCTCTGGCAATCATGGTAACGGTTTTACTGCCGGGTTTCTTCACACCGCGCATCGTCATGCATAAATGCTCTGCTTCCAAAACCACCATAACTCCCTGCGGTTTTAATTCTTCCATAATGGCATCCGCAATCTGTGCCGTCATCTGTTCCTGAATCTGTAACCTTCTTGCAAACACTTCCACGGTTCTTGCCAGTTTACTTAAGCCGACCACCTTACCGTCCGGAATGTATGCAATGTGCGCTTTCCCGAAAAAGGGCATCATATGATGCTCGCACATAGAATAGAATACAATGTCTTTCTCAAGTACAATCTCATTATTGTCGGCATGAAAACACTTGGCAAGGTGCACTGCCGCATCATCATCATTCCCGGCCAAAATCTCTTTATACATACGGGCAATCCGGTCCGGAGTATCTTTTAAACCTTCTCGGTTTACATCCTCACCGATCCCTTCCAACAACAGGGTAATCGCCTCTTTTACTTTCTTCTCATCTACCATGATAAGCCTCCGCATTACGACTTCTTTTTTATATCAAATACCTCTTACCGTTTTGGGTATATAGAGTATTTTTACTTTCTTCTTTCTTGAAAACACGCTCTTAACTTACCCATATAAGATAAAGAACCGAATGCCAAAACAACACCGTCTTCGCCTGCCGTCAGACACGCCATCTCCAACGCTTCCTCTACGGAATCCGCAGCGGTAACATTGGGATTATACTCGCGAATCTGTTTGGCCAGTTCAAATGCCGGTAGTGCACGTTCTTTATTCGGCGACGTCACCGTAAAAATGTACTCCGCCATCGGAACCGACTCCTGAATCATTCGCGTATAATCTTTATCCTTCAATACTCCCATTATATAGATAATCCGCTGATTTGTAAAATAAAAACGCGTGGTTTCCATGAGTTTTTTCACAGCATCCTCATTGTGGGCTCCGTCAGCGATAATATATGGCTTTCGTGACAATATTTCAAAGCGGGCGGGCCACACGGATTCCAGAAAACCTTTGCGGATTTTGTCTTCTTTTAAAGCGACTCCGCTTTTTTGCAAAACAGCCAGCGCTTCCAGCGCCAGTGCCGCATTTTCGGTCTGAAAACTTCCGAGCAGGGGAATCTCCACCTGCTTGTAATTCCGATAGGATAATTTCTGCCCCTTAAGACTCTGACGGCCAATTTGGATATCGTCTCTCTTAACCATTGTAAAAGGCGCATTTAAGCGTTCACAGGCTGCTTTTAATACATTCGTCACCTCCTCACATTGAGGCGCGGATACGGCCTTACAACCGCATTTCAGGATGCCTGCTTTGTTCCCGGCAATCTCAGCCAAAGTATTTCCTAAGAATGCCATATGGTCCATGCTGATGGATACAAATACACACAATTTTGTATTTTGTACAATATTGGTTGCGTCCAAAGTGCCGCCCATTCCGGTTTCAAGCACTACAAAGTCACATTTTTTATCCTTAAAATATTGAAAGCCCAGTGCAGTTTCAACCTCGAAGGCAGTAGGATGCGCCAGGCCTTCCTCTTCCATCTTCGTACAGATATCAAAAATGTCTGTCAAGCCGTCTGCCACCGCATTCTTAGGAATCATACGGTTATTGACCTGAATACGTTCACGATAATCGCTGATTACCGGTGAAATATAGCGTCCTACTTTATATCCGTTGGCTGTTAAAGCATTGGCAATCAATGTGGACACCGAACCCTTTCCGTTGGTTCCCGCCACATGAATAAAAGTCAATGCTTCCTGCGGATTCCCCATACGATTCAGTAACTCACGGATGGAATTAAGCCCGGGGACGCTACCCAACATATTCACTTTACATTCCATATACTCCATTACTTCTTCGTACTTCATAGCAGGCTCCTTTTTATAATGTATGCGACGCATAAATCTTTCAATGCGGGCACGCTTCCGCTGCTCTCGTCACGTAACGGTACATAGGATTCCAAAATACGGAATCCAAGTACCGACGGACTCAAAGCACCCGCGTATGAAATGATTTATGCATCGCATTTCACATTCATAAAATCAGGCAGGTATAAAGCCTGCCTGCATATAACGCAAATATTGTTTCTTAAAACTGTTAATTATAACACATCCACGTCGTCCATATCGCCCGTACCGATGTTTAAAGTGTTCACGGTACGTCTCTTAAGGCGTGCTTCTTCGGAATATTTCAAGATGAAATCTTTCACTTCCTGCGCATGTTTGATATTCTTTAAAACCAATGTGGGATGGGTATTGTCGCCTGTATAGCAGGATACGTTACCAAGTTTAAACCATCTCTGGAAAAATCCCTTCTCCAGGACTACGTCCTGAATTTTATACATATAGCAGTCGTTTTCAACTTTCTTGAAAAATCCGCTGTCAATCGTAAGTACGTCTTCTTTGATAATGTATGTAGTAAAAGTGAAAGGCAATCCGAAAAATCCCCATCGCTTTTTCTCAATCATCTGATTCAATTCTGTTTCCATTGCATATACCTCCTTTTAGGAAAAAATACACGTATTTTATCATCTTTTACATTATATCCCTTTAGACAAAAATAAGCAATTTAAAATAGCATTTTTTTGTCATATTATCTTGAATGAGCTCCTTCATTGTGGTAATATTATTCAAGTTGAAAACATATGTGAAAGGAGTCAATTATGAGACATTTAATGAGTCCTCTCGATTTTACCGTTGAAGAATTGGACAAGTTGTTCAATTTGGCAAACGATATAGAGACAAACCCGAAAAAATATGCTCATGCCTGCGATGGTAAGAAACTTGCCACCTGCTTTTATGAGCCCAGTACCAGAACCCGTTTGAGTTTTGAAGCTGCAATGATTAATTTAGGCGGTCACGTAATCGGTTTCTCAGATGCAAGTTGCTCTTCCGCATCTAAGGGCGAAAGCGTATCCGACACCATTCGTATGATTTCCTGCTATGCAGACATCTGCGCAATGCGTCATCCCAAGGAAGGTGCTCCCATGGTAGCCGCTTCCAAGTCACGTATTCCCGTTGTAAACGCAGGTGACGGCGGACATCAGCATCCGACTCAAACACTTACCGATTTACTTACCATTCGTTCCTTAAAAGGACGTCTTAACAATTTTACCATTGGTCTGTGCGGCGACTTGAAATTCGGTCGTACCGTTCACTCACTGATTCATGCGCTTGAGCGTTATGACAATATTTCTTTTGTATTTATTTCTCCGGAAGAATTAAAAATTCCCGAATATATCATTGAAATGTTAAAAGAAAAGAACATTCCCTACAAGGAAGTAATCCGTTTGGAAGAAGTTATGCCCGAATTGGACATTCTCTATATGACACGTGTTCAGAGAGAACGTTTCTTCAACGAAGAAGACTATGTTCGTTTGAAAGACTTTTACATTTTGAACAAGGAAAAAATGGCTCTCGGCAAGGAAGATATGTTAGTTCTCCATCCCCTTCCCCGTGTAAACGAAATTTCCGTAGAAGTTGATGACGATCCCAGGGCAGCGTACTTTAAGCAGGTGCAGTACGGCGTATACGCACGTATGGCGTTGATTCTGACACTGCTTGAGATTGAAGTTTAGTTAGAGGAGGATACTATGCTTAATATAGGACAGATTGAAGAAGGATTCGTACTCGACCACATTAAGGCGGGCAAAAGTCTTTCTATCTACCACCACTTACAGTTGGATAAAAAAGATTGCACCGTAGCAATCATTAAGAATGCCAAGAGTGATAAAATGGGCAAGAAGGACATTCTTAAAGTAGAATGTGATATTGAAGAAATGGATATGGATGTGCTTGCCGTAATCGACCACAACATTACCGTTAATGTAATCAAAGGCGGTGAAATCGTTGCAAAGCAGGAACTTACCCTTCCCAAGGAAGTAAAGAACATCTTCCGTTGCAAGAATCCCCGTTGTATTACTTCCATCGAGCAGGAGCTTCCACACATCTTTATTTTAGGTGATGAGGCCAAAGGTAATTACAGATGCAAGTATTGCGAAGAAAAATGCACCGATGTAATCGGGGATAATTTCTTATTCCGTTAATTCGTTATTATCGTATGAAACATAAAAAAGTGGTTCCGTTTTGAACCACTTTTTTCTTTGCTACATATCCGTTTCAAATGCAGCGATACTCTGCGACTTCGCCGCCAATAACAACCAGCGATTGAGAATTTCTTGATTACTTTCTTGTTTGATTCTTAACTCTGTTGCTTTTGATAACTCTCCTATCTGATTTAAGAGAAAAATAATTGATACGGCTTTTCCTTCCGTTCTTCCTTCTTCCCTTCCTTCGTCAATCATTTCCTGAATTGCCTGACACATATCCGCTTCCTCCTTCTTCTCACTTTCATTTTCTTCCGGTTGAGCCCTTTTTAATTGTTCTAATAACCTCTTCTCTTTCGTAATGATACCAAGCAGAAACCTGCTCTCCTCATCCAGTGCCTTCACTTCTTCCCTATGCGTCTTTAGGTAGTCTTTTAAACCTTCCCTATCCTTCCGATAAGAATAAAACTCGAACACCGTACGCAACGTGGTCCGAAAAGTACTGAAATCCTTCATATGATTCAAATCAAGCACCCGGATACGATAATTCGGTACCAGTTCCCGCATCCTTGCCTCCAGATTCTCATTTGTTGCCGGAATATCTACCAGTTCCCTTAGCGAAGTTGCCGCGTCCCACTCCTTATCACCCCAATATACAACCAGTGTAAAAACAGGAGACAATCTGTCCTTTCGTCGAAATCCGCAGACAAATTCATCCTCTTTCAGGCTGTTTCCGTACTTCTCCTTATTCCGCTTGCGGATTTCTTTGACCTGTCTGTCGTATGTAAGGCTTTCCTCCACCATAATACGAATCAACATGGCATAGTCTACGTTGGTCTGATTCTCCAGCACATACAATGCATAGGTGCTTCCGTCTTTCGTATGTTTCTTCACTACATCCCGCAAACGCTCTATCACAGTTTTCCTGTCTGCCTTCTGTACTGCTCCATCCTCCGGTAAAAGTTCTTCGGCAACCAAAATTTCCTCGCCGCCAAAGAAAGCCGCATTCATCAAGTCTGCAAACCACTCTGCATTCTCGAAAAACGACTTCTGGGTAATGTCTTTCTTCCCCATAATCCTCCTTCCCGAATACATCGACGCAGGAGAATTCCACACAAAAAACACCCCTATAAAACCTCCTGCTTATTCAGTTAATACATGAATTTTAAAAGCATAGAGTTTCTTCCAAGACTTTTTAGAATTGATCATAAGATATAAAAGAAATATGACATGCTTTGCAATTATCATAACATCACAAAACCTTCTTGTCTATGGGCAAACTGTCAAAAGACGTCGACAAATATCGACAAAACCCCAAATACAGAAAGAGCGAAACATTTCTGCTCCGCCCTTATCACCAAAACATATTGCATTCTTATTTTACAATTACATTCATCCGCTCCGACACTGCAAACATCAACACCAGAATAACACTTAGGAATATAGGAAAAATGCCAATACCGACACCTTCAGCGACCCAGCCAAATACCGTGGGCATCACTGTCGTTCCCACATATGCACTTGCCATCTGTACTCCAATCACCGCCTGGGATGCTTCCTTGCCAAAATTTGACGGGGTTGCATGAATCAGGCAAGGATAAATCGGTGCACAGCCAAGTCCCAGCATAACAAGTCCTATTAACGTATAAACGGTACCAAAAGGCAGGAAAATCATTGCCATACCCGCAGCCAGAATCCCGATTCCAAGACGTATCATATTTTTATCGCCAAGGCGGTCGCTGATAAAGCCTGCCAGAAAACGTCCTGCCGTAATACCGATATAAAACAGGGAACCCCATTTTGCGGCCGTTTCCGCATTCATTCCTCTTTCCAGAACAATATAGCTTACCGCCCATAACCCTGCAGTCTGTTCCAGGGAACAATAGCATAAAAATGTTAACATTACTTCTTTTACACCACGGATTTTGATGGTGTTCTTAAGACCGAAAGGCTCATTGTTCTCCTTCTCTTCCGAAGTTAAAGTTTCACTCGCTTTCTGCTTCCACAGCGGCAAAGACAATACCAATACCACCGTCAACACCACCTGTAGAATAAAAATACTGAAATATCCGTAATTCCAGCTCATTCCCTGCGTCAAAAAGAAAGTCAGGGCATAAGGTCCTGCCATACAGCCCACACCCCAGAAGCAATGCAGCCAGCTCATATGACGACTTTTGTAATGCAGGGCAACAAAGTTATTCAGTGCCGCATCCACGCTTCCGGCACCGAGACCATAAGGAATACCCCACAGACACAACTGCCAGAACCTTGTACTTGATGCAAACCCGAACAAAGCCACCGCAGTCATTGCCACACTGATGGCTGTCATAGGACCGGTACCAAGTTTTTTCACCAGCCTTTCACAGAAAAGAGCCGTAAAAACAGTACAGGCCGATATAATCATACTGATAATTCCGGCATAAGAAACCGGTACATTCAAACCCTCATACATACTGGGCCACGCCGAACCGAGAAGACCGTCCGGAAGCCCCAGACTGATAAATGCAATGTAAATTATCACAATTAACATATGAATCATTTTACTTTACCTCTTTTACTTTTATTTGCAATCCTTATCTGTAAGATACTCCTGATACTGCGCTTCCCAGTTTTCTCTATCTGCATCGGTTATCTCTCGAACGATCCTGCAAGGATTTCCTGCCGCAATCACCCTGTCCGGAATATCTTTGGTCACCACACTTCCGGAACCAATTACAACATTATTTCCAATAGTAACACCGGGATTAATCACCACATTACCGCCAATCCATACATCACTACCGATAGTAACCGGTTTTGCATACTCTAAATCCGTATTACGTACTTTGGCATCAATAGGATGGCCTGCCGTATAGATACTGACATGCGGTGCAACATATACATTATCTCCAAAGGTTACGTAGTTTTCATCCAGAATAGTCAAATCCGTATTTGCATAAAAATGATTGCCGAAACAGATTTTATTTCCATGGTCACAGTAAAAAGGCGGTGTCAAAACAAAACCTTCTCCCGTAGATAAAAACAGTTCTCTTAATTCATTTAATGCCGTAGAATCCTCCCAGAAATTGGAATCATTAAACTTCTTAATTGCCGCATGAATCTCCTTCCACTGACTTTCCACCTTAAAAGGACTATACAATTTTCCTGCAAACATTCTCTCTTTATCGTTCATTGCTATTCTCCCATCTGTCCAAACACTAATTTTGTCATATATACAAATGCATCGGAAAATCCTCCCCGATGCATTCTATTCTGTCAAAATATTCCCTGTCCTAAAAATTATACCAGATTAATAACCTCTTCTTTCGGTGCCTTCGCAGGCTCAACTTCTGTTGCATATAATACCGGGCCTTCTCCGTTGTAATCTGCCCAATATTCAAACTTCACAACCGCAGTTACTTTTACCCAGGTACCGTTTTCAAAGTTTTCGGCGCCCTTCCATTTGGCTACAAAGCCAAGGAAGGCAATGTCATCCGCACAACAGGTCATAGCCTGTCTGCCGGGCACAAAATGCCCCTTCGGGAAGCCGTTCGGACGAACCGTAGTTGCAAGGAAACTTACGCTCTTTCCTTCATAACGTTCCGGCATATCCAGCATATCAAAAAACCAGATTCCATAGGTTTCTTCCGTCAAATCAATATGGTCCGCTTTTACGTCGTAAGGAAGTTCTTCTTCCATCGTTGCCGTCACTTCGCCGTCTTTGTCTTCGAATACAATCTCTGCCTCGCGGTTTAACGCCATCATATTTCTTTTATACGTAGGTAATTCCTTGGTCAGGCCGTCACAACGGTTAAAAATAATCAACTCTGACTTACGCACCATATCACCAATCATTCCGCGCATATTGGTGTAATACATCGGGAAGGTCTGGGCATTGATGATGGTAATCTGCTGACCGATTTTCCAGTGCCAGGGAAACTTCAAATCCTTATAAGGCCACATACCGTTGTATTCAATGATAATACGTCCCGGTCTGTGCTTCTTCTCAAGCTCCATCAATTTGGACGAATTAAAATCTTCTTTACGTTCAATGATTTCCATTACGGTATTGGTTTCTTTTAAAAGGGCCTCTTCATATTCCAACTCGCCTTCTTCACAAAGTAAAAGTAAGGTCTTTTCTTTGCTTTTAAAATAAGGCTGTTGCATGGTAAACTGAATAAATTCTGTTTTACCGCTCTCCAAAAAACCGTTAATAATATATACTGCTTTCATTTCTATTCTCCGTTCTGAAGTGGATTACAAATACCTCTTGTTTACACTCCAAATAATGCTTTCAGATTGTCTTCTGAAATCTTGCTACCGATTACGCAGATTTTACCGGTAACTTCCGGTGAACCGTTACGGATATTCTTCTCATCGGGCACATAGTCAAAATAAATGAATCCGCCGTCTTTATCAGGAACCATACCCTTGGCACGAAGTACAAAACCATACTTGGATGCATCCTCCAATGCATCTAAAATGTCTGCAATTTCATCCTTGGTATAACTCTTGGGTGTTTCAAATCCCCAGCTTGCGAACACTTCATCCGCATGATGGTGATGATGATGTCCGTCATGGTCATGGCATCCGCAAGTGCATTCTTCACTATGGTCGTGGTGATGATGCTCATGATGTTCATGGCCTTCGTGATGGTCATGATCATGATCGTGGTGGTCGTGATGATGCTCATGGTCGTGGCATCCGCAGTCACAATCTTCATCGTGGTCGTGATGATGGTGCTCATGATGATGGTCGTGGCATCCGCAATCGCAATCCTCATCGTGGTCATGACATCCGCAATCGCAATCTTCATCATGGTGATGATGTTCATGATGATGCTTCTTCATCTCTTCCATCAATTCTTCTTCCAAAGACTTACCTGCTTCCATTGTCTCAAGAATCTTTGAACCGTCAATGCTGTCCCAAGGCGTAGTGATAATCGTCGCCTTTTCATTATGCTGTCTTAAAAGTTCTACTGCAGTCTGCACCTTATCTTCGCTGACATTCTGTGTACGACTTAACACAATGGTGCCTGCGTTTTCAATCTGGTTGATAAAAAACTCACCAAAGTTCTTGATGTACATTTTACACTTTGAAACATCTACTACCGCAACGGCCGAATTCAACTTCACATCTGCCATTTCCGCATCCTGATTCAAGTCAGCCACTGCTTTAATAACATCTGATAATTTACCAACACCTGAAGGCTCAATTAAAACTCGCTCAGGAGTATATGTTGCAATTACTTCTTTTAAGGCAGTGCCGAAATCACCTACCAATGAACAACAAATACAGCCCGAATTCATTTCGCGGATTTCTACACCGGCTTCTTTTAAGAATCCGCCGTCGATGCCGATTTCACCGAATTCGTTTTCAATTAAAACAACCTTCTCCTTATGTAAAACATCTTTTAACATCTTTTGTATAAAAGTGGTTTTTCCGGCGCCTAAGAAACCGGAAACAATATCAATCTTAGTCATTTTATCTTCTTCCTTTCTTTGACTTTGATTTATTTGTGCGCAAAATGCGTAAAATACTTTTTATTCTGATAAACCAACTTTAGTAGGAAATACTGCGATACTCCGCTATGGCATCCGTAATTGCCACATTTACGGCGTCAACATCATTGGTTCCCACTAATATGCCTATAAGTTTGCCTTTCGTATCAAAAGTACCGCCACCGGACATACCGTCCGTAACCGCTCCGTCGCAAAGCAGCATGTCATTCTGGAACAAGGCAACAAAAACGTCCTTCTCTTTTATGGTGCCCTGTACCACATCTTCCGCAACGCGGACGGAAGAACCGATCATATATACACTTTCGCCTGTTACAAGCACCGAATAAGCCTCATTGTCGGCGATATAGGCCTCTTTAATCACTTCCCTAACGCCTTCCGGCACATCAGTAATTTCCACACGGATAAAAGCCACATCACTATACGTTCCGTATGCCAGCACACTGCCGTATGCGATACCGCCACCATAAAAGTATACCAACGGTTTAGCCGTCTGTTCTACCATATGACCGGCGGTTACAATATCAATGTAAGAATCCGTAATCCCGATGATCACACCGCTTCCGCCTAAGGTAATCGCAGTTCCCGATTCATCCGTGGCATCCGCCTCAATACGTACAACGGAAGATTTTAGATTTTCTAACAATTCCTCTTGATCAATCTCACCAAAAACCGTCAACATTTTATCCACCGCCGTTGTCTCTTCCGAAGATTCCATACTCTCAGAGATACTTTCTTCCGGCACTTCATTATTTTTACAACCGGTAAAAAAGAGAGTCAAAAGTAAAACAAGCAAAGCAACATGCATTCCCTTTTTCATATACTCTCCTATTTCAGGAAACCGCTGACAATCTGTGCTTCCGCCTCTGCTTCCGTAAGACCTAAGGTCATCAACTTAATCAACTGCTCGCCGGCAATTTTACCGATGGCCGCTTCATGAATCAGACTCGCATCAATGTGGTTTGCCGTGATTTCAGGAACCGCACGTACGCATGCCTTATCCATAATAATTGCATCACACTCTGTATGACCGTGGCACTTATTGTTACCGTTGATTTTGGATAAAAACAACTGATAAGAATCATCCTTGGCAACCGAACGCGAAATTACATTTGCACCTGAATTCTCGCCATCCAAATTCACTTCAAAATCAGTCTCCGCGGTCTGCTTACCGTGAGTCATGATTTTCTCTTTGATTACAAGCGTAGCATTATCGCCCAAAGTCGCTTTCGTAGTTCTCTTGGTGGAATCCACGCCCTTAATCTGAACCGTATCCATTTCAAGGTATGCGCCTTCTTTTAACTCAATAATGGTTGTAGGGTTCATCACACGCTCACCGGTACCTTCACCGCTTCCGTAATGCTTCTCCACGTACTTCACCTTGGAATTTTTACCCACAACAAAACTGTGGATACCGCTGTGCTCGGAACCTTCTTTACCGCCGTTGTGAATACCGCAACCTGCGATAATGGTAACATCACAGTCTTCTCCGATGATAAAATCATTATATACCGATTCCTTGATACCGCTCTGCGTCAAAAGAACGGGAATATGAAGGCTTTCTTTCTTGGTTCCGGGCTTGATGATAATATCAATTCCGGGCTTGTCCTCTTTTGTAATAATATCTATATTTGCAGTTGTGTTGCGCCCTGCCAGACCGCCGTTGGTACGAATGTTGTACGCACCGGCGGGGATCTCGTGAAGGTCAGCCACCTGTTCTAATAAATTCTTCTGAATTGCGTCCATTTTATCCTGCTTTCCGCATATTTTATGCTGTCAAATTTCTTTTACTGCTCCATTTTATCAAGAAGCGTTTTACATCCTACATCACCGTATAAAAGTCCCGGTAAAACATCATCTTTTTTACCCTGGTCAGACACTTCGCCGTTTGCCAACACAATGATTTCATCAGCAATATTTAAAATACGTTCCTGATGGGAAATAATGATGATGGAACCGCCCATTTTGGCATGCATATTTTCAAATACCTGGATTAAATTCTTGAAACTCCAAAGGTCGATACCGGCCTCGGGCTCATCGAATACGGAAACCTTCGTTCCGCGGGCCATAATCATAGCAATTTCAATTCTTTTTAACTCACCGCCGGAAAGACTGGCATTCACTTCACGGTTAATATATTCCTTGGCACAAAGCCCTACTTCCGATAAGTACTTACAAGCCTCTGTAACGGTAATCTTCTTGCCTGCTGCCAGAGTAATCAAATCTTTAACGGTAATGCCCTTAAAACGCACCGGTTGCTGGAAGGCAAAACTGATGCCCATCTTCGCTCTGTCAGTGATGGATACATCCGTAATATCCACTCCGTCAAGAAGAATCTGTCCCGAAGTAGGCTTAATAATACCGGCAATCAATTTGGCCATAGTTGATTTACCGCCGCCATTGGGTCCTGTAATTGCCACAAATCCGTCATTGATTGTAACGTTTATATTTTTAATGATTTCCTTCTGTGTATTGTTTTCTTCCACACTATAGGATACATTTCTTAATTCAAGCATTTTTTTGCTCCTCTCTTTGTCCTAAAACACCACCTTTTAGTATAGCAATCTATATCAAAAAGTCAACCTCCACACACAGTTCCGCTATATCTTTTGTTCTCAATGTATTAACAATTATTTCACGATTCGTTGGTTTATTTCCACATTCAAATATGTTATACTGTTTTATATAAAAGAACTGTTTTATTCGGCATTTTTAATTGCCTTAACGGTTCGGGAAGGATGGTCATATATGGATTCCGTATTACTGAATATGCTTCAATCGGAAAACAGTACCATAGATACAGAAATAAACGCTCTCAAAAATTGGCATTTATGGCCGGTTTTTGAATATTATGTAAAAGCGCTGAAAAAAGAATGCTTGTACCAAAGTCATATACATGGTATCGGTCACATTGAGCGGGTTCTTCTTTTCGGCGGTCTGATTGCTATGGGGAATGAATGCAATGAGGCCGATACGCGCCTTCTTTTAACCGCCTGCTCGTATCACGATATCGGCAGATGGGACGATTCTTTGGATGACGACCATGGCAGACGTTCCAGCGAGAAATTGCCGGAAGTGATTTGCTTACCGCCTGATGATATGGCAATTGTGCAGGCCGCCATCTACGCACATTCCGTCAATGATGTCCGTATGGAAGAAATCATCCGTAACTACGGCATTTATGATAAACAACGTGCCTTACAAATTGCCCGTATGTTAAAAGATGCAGATGCACTCGACCGTGTGCGCGTACTGGACCTGGATCCTTCTTTCCTTCGTTTCCCATGCAGTTGTAAGTATGTGGATTTTGCGTATGAATTATACAGGTCATATGAAAATCTTACCAATATTGAGCAATAATCACAGCATTTTCTTTTTGTGTAAACAGTATATTTTAGGGGGTATCTATTATGCAACAGGATGATAAAATTTTTTTATACGAACAATTTCAGCAATATGCAGTGCAGGAAGCCATGGCAAATTCCATGGAACAATTCCAGCAATTGGTTACCAAATACGGATGTGCCATCAAGGAAGTCCGTACCAAATTTGAAGTTTTAAACGAAGAACTCTCTATTAAGAGTAAAAGAAATCCGATTCATGCGATTAAGTCCCGTATCAAAAATCCCAAAAGTATTATTGATAAACTTCAACGCAAGGGGCTTTCTTTTACTTTAGAGAACATGCAAAACGAATTAAATGACGTAGCCGGCGTACGTGTTATTTGTGATTTCGTGGATGACATTTACGAAATTGCAGATATGCTTTTGAAGCAGGATGATATCCGTTTAATCAGTTACAAAGATTACATCCGCGAACCCAAAACCAACGGATATCGAAGTTACCATATGATTGTGGAAACTCCGGTATTTTTCTCCGAAGGAAAAGAATTCCTTAAGGTGGAAGTACAACTTCGCACCATTGCCATGGATTTCTGGGCCAGTCTGGAACACGAATTAAAATATAAAAAAGATCTGTCACAAATTGACAGTGCTTCCATCAGTGCACAACTCTTGGAGTGTGCAAACACAATCGCAGATATGGATTCCAAAATGCAGGATATCAAAAATCAAATTTATCCCAAATTCCCGCCTGAACTGTTACAGCAACAGGAAGAAAGTATATCATCTTAGTTTTTATCATGCTGATAAAAACCGCTCTTTTAAATAATAAAAACAAAAAGGAACTTTTGCTCGCAACACAATGGTTTGCAAAAGTTCCTTTCTTGATTTCATATTATCTTCTGTTTTTCGCGGGGGATATTGGTACTTTACGTTTAATTGTTCCTCCGAAGTATGTCAGGTTATATTTTTATCTTTAGTATTTCACTGTATTTCTTATGTAATTTACTCCGGTTCTTCCGTACCCTAATATTTCTCTCTGGTAATTACATTAGTTCTAATGTGTTTATACTATACTACATAAACTACACCATTTCTACACCAAATTCTTCATTTTTACCAAAATCGACAATAAAATTATAACGTATTTTTCTTCATACCATTACCAAAACCGTTTCCGTATTTTTGTGACAAGAATCCTGCCGTATCCTCAGCCCAACTGTAATTACTCATATATTCCCCATTGTATTGTCCGGTAACCGCCGGGTCGCCGTTTATTAACTTATAATAATCACAATCCAGGCAGGAGACATCCACCGAAAGACAATTCCTTCTTCTGGAAATCAATTGCTCCGCTTTGTACACTTTTAAACTTTTAATCAGTTCAGAAACCACCGTTTGAAACTGACGTTGTAATGAAAAATTATACTCCTTATCTTCCCATAAAATTGCACAGGCTTCTGCC
>X409_Impala__coassemble_494_pt1 | contig 16702 bp, 19 predicted proteins | sample X409_Impala__metabat2_low_PE_002 | metagenome-assembled genome bin X409_Impala
ATTTACAAAACTGCATTTTGAATTACAAAGTTGCATCTGGGCGTGCAATTCAGCTTTAACGTTTATCGATAAATCCATAGTAACACATTATTTTCGTTTGTCAACAACTTTTTATCGTTTTTCGATAATTTTTTTATGTTTTATTCGTTTTCATCTAATGAAACATACTTTTACACATCAAAAAAGCCCCGAAACACAACTGTTTCAGGGCTCCTTATACCATTTTATTCTCTAACCCAATGCTTAATTATTGTTCACAGACAATACTTCTTGGCACATCGGTTTCCGCCAATTCCACATCTAATCTTTTATTTAAATCTTTGGTCTTACCGCCATTTGCCTTAATCATCTTGCGCCAGCTGTTCTGTGCTGCAATCTTATAAATAAATCTGGGAAATGCTACAGTAGCATACTTATTTACTTCCCCTTCTTTCTTCACGATGCGGTCCGCAAACTTCTTCATTGCTTTATAAATATTCGCTCTGGGGCCTGCCTTTGCAGATGTATTACCGCTTACCGCAATGGCACCGCCACCACCGATTCCAAGGCTTCCCTTATATACACAACCGGCCTTCGCACACCAGTTTTTTAACACATTTAATGCGGGCTCTGCCTGATTCCCTTCATAAAAACCACAGTTTGCTATTCCATAGATATTTAAATTCGGCTTCTTCCATGTCATCTTTTCCAACTGTTTTAAGCATGCTAAAAGATGAGACGGTAACGAATCCACATATAACGGAAATGCCACTACCCAGGTATCAGCCTTCTTTAACCTCTCTATGATTTCTGCAGTAATTTTACTTGTACGAAGGCAGATTTCTTCTACATCTACCTTATTGCCCAAACATTCTTTTAAATCGTTTAAAAGGATTCCGCTGGAACTTCCCTTTACTTTGGGACTTGCATTAATCAATGCTACTGTCATAATTCTAACCCCTTTAACTCATCTTTACTTTTATAAAAATAGACTCCGTTAAACTCACCATGAAAATTCTCCGCATTTCCTTCAATAATATCCTTCGCAGTCTTCTTCTCGTCTTCCGTAATATCTTCTCCATAAAAATGAGCAGACAACTTAATGGTATTCGGATATCGATGCTTATGATGCATTTCACCGTTCTTGATTATAAAATCACCCTGTACATAAGAAATGGCTCTATCCTGCGCTGCCTTTACAAAAGGGCTGACCGTACCGTAATAACACTCGCTCACGATAATCATTTCATCACAGAGCCCCATATCCAAAGAAGTGCGCTCATAACCGTCATGAATGACACACTCCCCCGGCGTCTTCGCCCAGCAACCGAAACAACCAATGCAGTGCTTAATATTCCCCTGCGGATTGATTACTTTATATTCACCCTCTATTTTAAAATCGAAATCTTCGATATCCGTAACTATAAGTTTCATTTCTACCTCTTTAACGAATCATAGTGATAAATTCGTTATTTATAGTTTAACACAAAATAGTCAAAACGATTCTTAAAAGAAAATAGTAAATTTATTAAAAAAAAATAAAACAAATACAGTATTGTTTTTTATCAAAAAAGGCGCTATCTTTACGGATAGCACCTTTTCTTTCTATTTTTCTGTTCCTATTCACACCTGAATCATCCGGCTTTTATTCCGCATGCTTAATATCCTTATAGATGGCTTCCACCTGAGGACGCAGGCTCAAAAACACATCCACCAACGCCGGTTCAAAAGAAGTCCCTTTGCCCTCTTCAATAATCCGAAAACACTCATCCAACGGCATTGCATCACGATAACAGCGTTTCTCCGAAACCGCATCAAACACATCTGCAATTGCCATAATACGGGCACACAAAGGAATCTCCTTGCCTTTTTTCCCTTCCGGATACCCTTTCCCGTTCCATTTTTCATGATGATAACGGGTCACCTCATACGCCATATTTTTATACTGTTCATCTTCCATGTGACCAAAGGTATCCTGAATAATTTTACTTCCGCTCACCGTATGCAGTTTCATGGTTTCAAATTCGTCATCCGTAAGTTTTCCCGGTTTTTGCAACACTTCGTCCGGAACGGATATTTTGCCGATATCATGCATCGGCGCAGCCATAATCAGATTATGCATATAATCTCTGGTTAAAATTTTCCTGTAATATCCTTTACTTCGCAACCCGCCTGCCAAAAGTTCCACATATTGACTTGTCCTTCTGACATGTCCTCCGGTGCTGTCATCACGGCTCTCCACCAAAGTTGCAAATCCCATAATCATTTCCGTCTGATAATTTGCCAGTTCTTTTAACACCGGATTTTCCTGATTGATATAAACGCCAAGTACAAACAACGCAGGTGCAATGGCCGTAATCAAAAGTTCCGTGTAGATTACTTTTAAAAGAGTTACCACAAAAACCGCACCGATGAATAAACCGATACTATAACGTTTCTTTTTCTCTATGTACTTCCAACCCTGAATAAATTTAAAAAGTGAAAACAACAAATACAGTCCTGCCGTAATGAAGCAGGTATACGCCGAAATACCCATAGCATAATTACTGATGTTTGCAACACGGTACTCCAATTGTCCGATAAATGCCACCACCACAATCATAATCGCTACAAAAGGACCATACAAAAGTAACTTAGACCACCAATGCTTCGGAAAAGCATCCGTGATATGTAAAATGTACATAAACATGGTAAAAATCAAAGCAACCAAGCCCATCAGATACCCTGCATGTGCAACTGTATTAATCCACTCCGGAACCTTGTCCAGATTATTAACGGTATAAGCCGACAGCCCGTCAAATATAATGCTGAATACGGCAACGGTCAGCAGTGTTTCAAACCAGGGACTTTTTACCTCGGTCCGCTGCCGCTTCTTTTCTCCGTTATAGGAAATTGCCACATACAGAACCACGGCAAGACATGCCAACTGAAAAATAAAATGCTGCATGGGTGCTTCTCTTATAATGTACTCCAAAAAACGTAAATTTTTCATCTTATCCCTCTTAACACAAAGTAACTGCTCCAAGAATATTAAACCACTAAAATTATCATTTGAAAAGTTACTTCTTTCGACAAAATAAAAAACTTCAACCCAAAAGAGTTTTATTACGGCAACTGTTCCCTAAAAAAGTATGTTTTTCCTTATTTCAATGGTTTACTTTACCTGTAAAATATATTAAAATGAAGGTTGAGTAAAAAATTTAATATTACATAAAGGAGACGTAGTTATGAAAATTTCATCATTACAGAAAGCAAGATACGAGTATTCTCCCAAGCTTCCCGCAATGTTAAGAAACGGTATTGCTGACATTTGCGTAAACGAAGGTGCAGAAACTCAGAGCGTAGCTGATCAGGAAAAGATCAAAGAACTCTTCCCCAACACTTACGGTAAGAAAGAAATTACTTTCCAGAAGGGTCAGAACACATCCGTTGCTAAAAAGCAGATTGTAGGTGTTATCCTTTCCGGCGGACAGGCTCCCGGCGGACACAACGTTATCTGCGGTTTATATGACGCTTTAAAGGCTACAAACCCTGAAAACGAATTATACGGCTTCAAGGGCGGCCCCAGCGGTCTTATCGAAGATGACTACTTAATCTTTGATGACGAATACATCAACAAGTTCAGAAACACAGGCGGTTTCGATATCATCGGTTCCGGCAGAACCAAACTTGAAACCAAAGAGCAGTTCGCTATCGTTGCAGAAGTTTGCAAGAAGCACGGCATCACAGCTGTTGTTATCATCGGTGGTGACGACTCTAACACAAACGCTGCTGTTCTTGCTGAATACTTTGCAGCAAACAACACCGGCGTACAGGTTATCGGATGTCCTAAGACAATCGACGGCGACTTAAAGAACGAAGACATTGAATGTTCATTCGGTTTCGATACAGCAACCAAGACATACAGCGAAATCATCGGTAACATCGAAAGAGATGCTAACTCTGCTAAGAAGTACTGGCACTTTGTAAAAGTTATGGGTCGTTCCGCTTCTCACGTAGCACTTGAATGTGCACTTGAAACACAGCCTAACATCTGTTTAGTATCAGAAGAAGTTGCTGCTAAGAAGATGTCACTTTCCCAGATTGCTGATTACATCGCTGATTCAGTTGAAAAGAGAGCAGCTAAGGGCTGGAACTTCGGTGTTGCCATCATCCCCGAAGGTGTTGTAGAATTCGTTCCTGAATTCTCTGTATTGATTCACGAAATCAACGAACTTCTTGCAGGCAGCAAGGCAGATGCATTCAACGCTCTTCCTACTTGGGATGAGAAGTATGCATTCATCCAGAACGGTTTAACCAAGGAATCCATGGATGTATTTGCAATCCTTCCTCAGGCTATCCAGCAGCAGTTATTCTTAGAAAGAGATCCTCACGGAAACGTACAGGTATCCCTTATCGAATCTGAAAAGTTATTCTCTGCTATGGTTGCTGATAAGTTGGCAGCTCGTAAGGCAGCAGGCACATACAAGGGTAAATTCAGCGCACTTCATCACTTCTTAGGATACGAAGGAAGATGTGCATTCCCTTCAAACTTCGATTCAGACTACTGCTACTCCCTGGGATACAACGCATTCATGTTAATCCAGTACGGCTACAACGGATACTTATCTAAGATTTCCAACCTTTCTAAGCCCGCTAACGAATGGGTTGCAGGTGGTATGCCTATTACTAAGATGATGAACATCGAAAGAAGACACGGTGAAGATAAGCCCGTTATCAAGAAAGCTTTAGTAGAATTAGATGGTGCTCCTTTCAAATTCTTCGAAGCTAACCGTGACGAATGGGCAGTTGAAACATGCTTCGTATATCCCGGTGCTATCCAGTACTACGGACCCGCAGAAGTATGCGATATCACAACTGTAACACTTGCTCTTGAGCAGGCAAAATAATTGAGTTGAATAAGGCTTGATATAAAATGATGAGCGGCATAGGGTAACCTATGCCGCTTTTATAATATCTGATTTCATTAAAAATTCATGTATTCATCACATCACTTGCATTTTCAAATACAACAGTATCCGCCCCGTTAAAAACTAAGTTCATCTCCGGATCTTCCTTTACACATAACATGTTACCTCTAAAATATTTTTATATATTTTATCAACAATATGCCTTTCATTACCAATAACAGAAATACAACAACTACCGCATACGACTCTCTTGTCATTGCCAACAAAAATACGGCTGAAATACTAAGCATCGTTGATAAACCGGTCACAACCTTATTATATCGCTGCATACCTAATCTTGTCATTACTAATTTTACAACTCCAACTACAACAAGCAAAATAAACATAATCCAGTATAATGAACGGATCAATGAGGCAGTCTGCGTATACACAAACAAATTCACGGAATAGACAAATCCGTCTACCGTGTTTGGGTAAAGCGGTAATACAATTAAAACAAATGCTAATACATCTAATAATCCAAATAAGAAATCACACATATTACGCAAATTTGTTTTATTTTCCCTTTCTGCAATGGAAAGTAATTTTTCACTTGATAACAGTTCATCAATTGTCACCGAAAAAAAATTTGATATTTCCTTTAACGAATCAATACTTGGATATCCTCTTCCTGACTCCCATTTCGATATTGCAGTTCTTGATACATATAATTCTTCGGCCAACTCTTCCTGCGTAAGCCCTCTGCTTTTCCGCAACTCCTGAAGTTTTTCATGAAATTCCATAACAAAACCTCCTTAATCTTCCCCTTTATACCCTAACAAAACAGCCGCTTTATAAATACAAAACAATCCTACACCAAGCATAATGGAACCTATTATATCCGTCAACCAATGCACACCGGAAACCAGTCTGCCTAACACCATAAAAGCAGAAAAAGCAATCACAAACACTTTCACCCACTTTTTAGTTACTTCGTTTTTTGCTCTACGATTTACCTGTTCTGTAAGGGTTGGCATTACGCACAATACAAGCAGCGTGGTTGAAGACGGATAAGAAGCCTCCATAAAACCGTCAATGAGGATGGGTCTGTAATTAATGGGCATCATTTCAAAAATAAGATAACCCAAAATCACGAATACATAATATATTCCCAAGAAAATAATATCATAGTCTACTTTCCGTATGCTTCTTCTTTTCACCAACTGAGCACATCCAAGTCTACCAAATATTATACAGATAAAAATAGGAACAAGTCCCAGCCGGTCTGTAATCGAATAAATCACCATATGCACACCAGTTATTTGATGAAACCTGCAGTTCATTGTTGCAAATCCTATATTCGTTCCGTTCACTCCCAATGGTTGCACATCCACCTTCTGTATCAGCAATGTCCATATAACAAATCCTACAATCAGTATACATCCTATTCCTAATATTCTTTTTCCTTTTTCTTTCATTGTTTGTTGTCCTTTCACGGTTATGTTTTGCCCATCGGCTAACTTCAAAGTAACAAAAGACCTCATAAACAGAAAGAAACGCAGTGTCACATAGGTGGTACGATTCGTATCACACATAAAAGACACTGCTTCTAAACATAACAAAAGCCCCGATAAAATCGAGGCTTTTGGAATAATTCGATATCTGATTATCTCTTGCTGAACTGAGGTGCACGACGAGCTGCTTTGAGACCGTATTTCTTTCTTTCTTTCATACGAGGATCTCTTGTTAAGAAACCAGCTTTCTTAAGTGCAGGTCTGTTGTCTGCATCTACTTTGCAAAGTGCTCTTGCAAGACCATGTCTGATAGCACCTGCCTGACCTGTTGTACCACCACCGTGTACGCTAACGATTACGTCGTACTTTTCTGTAGCTTCTAATAATGTAAGAGGCTGACGAACAACTACCTTTAAGGTTTCTAAGCCGAAGTAATCATTGATGTCTCTTTTATTGATTGTAATATTTCCTTTACCAGGCATAACATATACTCTGGCAATTGAACTTTTTCTTCTTCCTGTTCCGTAGAACTTTTCTGTTGCTTTTTTAGCCATTTTTCATTTCCTCCTTCTTGGTTCCTTTAGATTAGAATGTCAATACTTCAGGCTTCTGAGCTGCATGCTTGTGCTCTGGTCCTGCATAAACATAAAGTTTCTTGTACATTTCTCTTCCTAAAGGTCCTTTGGGAAGCATACCTTTAACAGCATGTTCGATTACTTCTTCAGGATGCTTAGCAAGCTTATCCTTTAAAGTAACTAACTTTTCACCACCAACATAGTCAGAGTGTGAGAAGTATGTCTTCTGATTCATCTTCTTACCTGTAACCGCAATCTTCTCTGCGTTGATAATGATTACGTAGTCACCTGTATCAATATGAGGTGTAAACTGGGGTTTGTTCTTACCTCTTAAAACTTTAGCTACTTCTGAAGCTAAACGTCCTAATGTGCATCCTTCTGCATCTACTACATACCACTTTCTTTCAATGGTAGCAGGATTCGCCATATAAGATTTCATGATCTTACCTCCATCAAAATGTTCATTCCAAATTTCAACTGTTCTGCCGATACATAAAGCGTGCGGATGTCCGGGCCACATGCTCCGAATCAGCTATGTCTGTTTTCATGCCTATGTCCCGGGGCTACGGTCCACACGCATGCTAAATTATTATAGTATAGGAAAATCTTGGTGTCAATAATAAAAATAAAATTATTTTTACCCTTTTATCTCAATCCCACACAACCTTAACCCTTCCGGCGGTAAGGTAGGTCCTGCAACCGTTCTGTCGCACTGTTCAATCATCCAAGCCACCTTAGAAGGCTCGTATTTGCCCATTCCGGCGTCTAAAAGGGTTCCGGCAATAATTCGAACCATATTATAGAGAAAACCGCTTCCTGACACTCTTATGACGATTTGACGCCCATCCTGCTCTACATCTATGCTATAAACGGTGCGTACCGTGGTCTCCGCCTGGGTATGAACACTGCAGAAACTTTTAAAATCGTGCTCGCCCACGATATACTTTGCAGCCTTACGCATCAATTCCACATCCGGGTTATGATAAGTATAATACGCATATCGTCCGTTAATCGGCATCGGAAATTCTCCGCAATCGATATGGTATTCATAGGTCTTCACGCTATTGCACTTTCTTGGGTGAAAATCCTCCGCCACTTCCTCGGACTTCTGCACTTTTACATCCGAAGGCAACTTACAATTCAATGCATAGGCAAATTTCTCGGCAGGAATATTTCCCTCTGTATCAAAAACCGCAAGATTCCCCATTGCATGCACACCCGCATCGGTACGGCTCGCGCCAATCACCTGGACATCTACCCCAAGAAGCGCTGAAAGACATTTATTCAATTCACCTTCCACGGTTCTCACACCGGGCTGTACCTGCCACCCGTGAAAATCCGTCCCGTCGTATGCGACGGTCAGCATAATTCGTCTCATTTTCATTCACCATTTTATTGTCTCAATCGGTTTCGTCGGATTAATATCTAAAATAGTTGTGTAGATATTTTCATTCCATAAAGGACCGTTTTAACTGCGTCAGCACTTAATGAGCAAGGATTTTTCCTTGCGAATTTAGTACTGCTACGTCAGTTAAGCAAGTGAGAACGTGTCCTGTTGGAATGTAAAATAATCTACACAACCCTTCACTATCATAAAACACAACAAAACCATTGAGCCTATTCACTCAAATCTACGCCACCAATCCAAGTACCTTAAGCAACGACCCTTCCGTAAATATACCCACCGCAATCAGTGCAAGCAGATACAATAGCAGTATCACATAGGCCACCAAGTCTCTGCCGCGGTATTTTAACGGTTTCATCTTCGTTCTGCCTTCACCGCCGCGATAGCATCTTGCCTCCATGGCAAGAGCCAAATCATTGGCTCTGCGGAACGCCGATATAATCAATGGTACCAAAAGAGGAACCAGGGCTTTTACCTTTTTGAACAGATTTTTACTCTCAAACTGTGCACCACGGGCAATCTGCGCCTTCATGATTTTATCCGTCTCTTCCATCAGAATCGGAATAAAACGCAAAGCGATAGACATCATCATTGCCACCTCATGTACGGGCACCTTAAAAATCTTTAAGGGACTTAAAAGACTTTCGATTCCGTCCGTCAACTGATTGGGCGTCGTGGTAAGTGTCATCAACGACGAACCGATAATCAGCAAGGTCAATCGAATCATCATATATACAGCAATTTCAATCCCCTGTTTCGTCAGTTTCAAGAATCCCCACTGCCAGAGAATATCTCCCTTGGTCAAAAACAGGTTATAAAACACCGTAATCAGCAACAGTAAAAAGATTGCCTTCATACCTTTTATCATAAATTGAAAAGGTACCTTGGACATCTTAATGGCACTAAAGAGAAATAATGCCGCCAGACCATACCCTATGAAATTGTTAAACATAAACAGCGATATCATAAAAAAAACGGTGCCTACCAACTTGACTCTCGGGTCTAAGCGGTGAATCACGGAATCTTCCTGATAATACTGCCCTAATGTAATATCTCTAAGCATTTTCTACTTTATTTCCTTCATATCCTAACCGCAATATTGACTTACTGCACATACTACTCTAAAAATAACTTCCAAATATCTGCCGGCCTGTTCGCTACATTCTCATTTTGGCTTTTAATGCTTTCAGAATCTCATCCCGCGCCTCATCAAGCGTGGTTGCCTCTGTACTGACAGGCAGACCTTTTGCCGCAAGTTCATTCATAATATACGTCACTTCCGGGGCCGCAAGACCGATTTCTTCCAATTCCTTATAATGTGCAAACACTTCCTTGGGACTTCCGTCCAGAAAGACCTTGCCGCGGTTCATTACAATAATACGCTCCACATATTTTGCCACATCTTCCATACTGTGGGACACCAGAATGACCGTCATCTCTTTTTTACGGTGCAGTTCTGCGATACAGTCCAAAATTTCATCCCTGCCCTTCGGATCCAAACCTGCCGTAGGCTCATCCAGAATCAGAACTTTAGGTTGCATGGCAAGCACACCTGCAATGGCAACGCGACGCTTCTGTCCGCCCGATAAATCAAAAGGGGACTGATAAAAGACTTCGTCCTCCAATCCTACCAGTTTCAACGCCTCATAGGCGCGCAGTTCCACTTCTTTTTTATCCAGACCCAGGTTCTTCGGCCCGAAGCAAACATCGGCAAATACCGTAGTCTCAAACAACTGATGCTCCGGATACTGGAACACAAGCCCCATGGAAGCACGGAGTTTTTGTCTGTCGTAATCCTTCTCAAAAATATCCTCTCCATCCAGATACACAGTGCCGCTCTTGGGTTCCAACAGGGCATCCAGATGCTGGATTAAGGTCGTTTTTCCGGAACCGGTATGACCAATCAAACCTACAAACTGCCCGTCCGGAATCACCAGATTAATATCATCCAATGCCATGGTATTCAGTTTTGTGTCCGCCCCGTATTCATGGGACAAATGATGCACTATAATCGGCATAAGGCCTCTACCAATCCTTCCTTGGATAAAATACCGTCTTCCAAACGAACACCTGCCTTCTTTAATTCATAGGCGAGCAGGGTCGCCTGTGGTACGTCAAGACGCAATTCTTTTAACTGTTCCACTTGGGAAAATACCTGTTTCGGTGTTCCCTGCATCACAATGCGTCCCTTGTCCATCACAAAAATTTTATCGGAGTAAATTGCTTCCTCCATATAATGCGTAATCAAAATGACCGTTACTTTTTCTACGTCGTTTAAAGCACGTACGGCACGAATCACCTCTTTACGCCCCTTCGGATCCAACATCGCTGTCGGTTCATCCAGAATAATGCACTTCGGATGCATAGCAATCACGCCCGCAATGGATACTCTCTGCTTCTGTCCGCCGGATAATTTATTCGGCGAATGCTTGCGGTACTCGTACATTCCAACCGCTTTCAAACTCTCTTCCACACGTTCCCAGATTTCCTTGGTGGGAACGCCCATATTCTCCGGTCCGAAACCAACATCCTCTTCCACCACCTGACCGATAATCTGATTGTCCGGGTTCTGGAATACCATTCCTGCCGTCTGGCGGATATCCCAAAGAGATTCATCCTCATTGGTATCCTTACCATCCACCCAAACAGTTCCTTCCGTAGGATAAAGAATAGCATTCATATGCTTGGCAAGCGTGGACTTACCGGAACCGTTATGCCCCAGAATCGTGATAAAATCACCCTGCTTAATATCAAGGCTCACATGATCTACTGCCGTGGTAATACCTTCCACATTCCCTTCGTCATCACGACGTATATATTCAAATGTCAGATTTTTGGTTTTAATTAATGACATATAATCTCCTTCATATGACACAGCCTACATTCTAACTGATTCCGATAATAAAAACAAGTCAACGTCTGCAAGTTATAATTTCTTCTTGTCTCCCTCTTCACATTATGCCGTTTATTTCCTGTATGACTAAAAAAGTTTCCAATTCATAACTCCAAAGCACAACGCAAGTACAGCCAACACCAACAAATGTACCGGATAAAAAAGATAAAAAAACCACTTGGCATTCCACCCTTTTTTCCCCTGATAAAAGAACATCAGCGGGAGGGCAAGAAATGCCCATACTTCCGTAAAACTAAAGATGCACAAAACAGCACTGCCTGCCGTAAAAACAATTGGTGCCCAAAATTTAATCTTCTGCTCCGTGAAGCGGCGCACCACGTACATAACAATCATGGTTAAAACACCAAAACTGTTATAATCTGCAAACAACAATTCTGCCAACAAGGCAAAACCGAAACCGGTGCAAAATGCCGTCAGTATTCTACCCCACTTTTTTATACCCTGCATATGAAGTAAGACATCCATAGCCCAAATTGCCAACAAACCGATTAACAATGTAAAAAACACATTCTGATGCCACAAATAAAATGCCTTGCCGTAAATCGCCAAGTCAAACGGTATCTCTGAGAGAAGGGCGCACGCCGCCAATCTTCTGGCGTATTTTTTACGGTTTCTTGTTTTATAAAATCCTTCTACAATAAAAAAACAGTAAATGGGAAAACTGATACGGCCGATATTACGCATCCACTGATACAAATTATCAATCCACATCTGCTGTGAAAAACCACTCATCATCTGGTTCATTTCTGTTGCATCTGTCCCAGTGGTCCATTTTGCTAACTGCTGCATGATGGGATGATTGGGCAGATACATAAGGCGCATCACTACGCTTGCCGCAAAATGATCAATAAACATACAAATCAATGCTATGGTTTTGATACAACTTGCTGAAAGACCTTTGTATTTTTTATTTTTTCCTTTTAATTCTGTTTTGTTTGTTATCTCCATAAAATCTTCCCTTAAAATGTTATTACAGTCTGCTTCATTTTACACTTGAATAATATTTATCGTCAAGGATTAAGCGCATACCGCTCTTCTTTATGGAATAATCTCTCAATAATTCTTTATTTATAAATTGTAAAGGCTGTGTAAATCTTTACGCAGCCTCAAATAACTCATAAAAAAGGCACTGCAACTGCAGTGCCTTTGAACACAAATCTTAGTATAACATTTTTTCCAATTCGGAAGGTACGGTGGATACACGCATCGCATCTTCTTTGGTAATCTGCATTTCACGAACCAAACGAACCAAATCGTGATTCATAGTATGCATACCTTCACGCATACCGGACTGGATGGAACTTGTAATCTGTACGGATTTGTTTTCACGAATCAGGTTGGAAATCGCGTAGTTTGCACTCAATACTTCAGTTGCTACCACACGACCGGTTCCGTCTGCCTTCGGAAGCAACTGCTGGGTAAGAATACCTCTGATTACGTTAGCAAACTGTGCACGAACCTGCTCACGACCATCAATCGGACATGCATCTACAATACGCTCTACGGTCTGTGCAGCACTTGTGGTATGTAAGGTAGAGAATACCAAGTGACCGGTTTCCGCTGCAGTAATAGCAGCCTGAATTGTCTCAAAGTCACGCATTTCACCTACAAGGATGATATCGGGATCTTCACGAAGCGCGGAACGAAGTGCAGTTGCAAATGTATCAACATCTCTACCAACCTCACGCTGATGAATCATTGCTCGGTTATGAGGATAGATATATTCAATCGGATCCTCAATGGTCATAATATGCTTTGACGTAGTCTTATTGATATGATCAATCATAGACGCAAGTGTTGTTGTCTTACCACTACCGGTAGGTCCTGTTACCAAAACGAGACCATTGGGAAGTTCTGCAAAGTTCTTTACGATAGGAGGCAATCCCAACTGTTCAAAACCGGGAATTGTATCATCCAACAAACGGATACTTGCTGCCAGATTGTTTCTCTGATGGTATACGTTTGCACGGATTCTGGTGCCATCACGAAGCATACAACCAACGTCAAGGTCTTCACCTGCAGATGCTCTGTGTACCTGTTCCTGATCCAAAATAGAGAAAATCATATCTCTGGATTCTTCCGCAGAAGGAGCGGGTTCCAAAATCTGTAACTGGCCGAAACGGCGAATTGCCAATGCGGTACCTACTGTGATATGAATATCGGAACACTTATTTTCTTTGGCATAACGAATCAATTCTTCTAAAGTCATTTTAAAATATCCTCCTCAATTTCCCTTTTTGCCATACATAAGGTCATTTTTTGACACAAATTGTCAAACTGCGACAATGTCCTACTTTATGAGTATAACTTATTTTTACGATAATAAAAAGCATTTTATTTATATATCGCTAAAATATGGTGAAAGTGCTAAAAAATAAAAAAGATGAGTTGGTTAAAATCACCAACTCACCTTTGTAATTACATAACTTTAAATTAAACGAGTTCAATTACAACCATCATAGCTGCATCACCCTTACGGGGACCAACCTTGATAATTCTTGTGTAACCACCATTACGCTCTGTATACTTAGGAGCGATTTCATCGAACAACTTAGCAACCATATCTACGTTCTTTGTGTTACGCTTCTTGCCTGCTGCTGCTTCGGGAACTTCTACAACCGGTGTTAAAACTTTTAACATCTGGCGTCTTGCATGAAGTCTTGAAGGTAAATCTTTCTTGATCTCCTTTTCTACTTCGTCATATACGGTAACTTTCTTACCATCTACAACTTCTTTTACTCTCTTGCCATCTTTATCTTTACGAGCAACCTTAGCGGTAACCTTTACCATTTCAAAGTTGTCTTTTTCTTTTACAGCAAGTGCGATCATGCCTTCTGCAATCTTACGGATTTCCTTAGCCTTAGCTTCGGTTGTCACGATTTTACCATGGTATAACAATGTTGTTACCTGGTTTCTAAGTAATGCCTTTCTCTGGCTTGAAGTTCTTCCTAATTTTCTGTATGCTGCCATTTTAATAAATCTCCCTTCATTTTTCGTGGAACGCAACATGACGCTCTTTGGTCTTACTCATCTGCGTTTAGCATATCCATTATTGGGTTCTTGTGCGTGCCATTCGGACTTACCGCAAGCCTTCTTTTAGTCCTCGCTGGGATTTAACTGAAGACCTAATTCTTTTAACTTTGCCAAAACTTCATCTAATGACTTACGTCCTAAGTTACGAACCTTCATCATGTCTTCCGGAGTCTTGTTTGTTAATTCTTCAACAGTGTTGATACCTGCTCTCTTCAAGCAGTTGTAAGAACGAACGGAAAGTTCTAATTCATCAATGCTCATTTCAAGCACTTTTTCTTTCTGGTCGTCTTCTTTTTCGATCATAACTTCAGCATTCTTAGCGTTCTCAGAGAGGTTAATGAAGAGTTTTAAGTGTTCACTTAAAACCTTAGCCGCAAGGCTGACTGCCTCATCCGGAGCCAATGTGCCGTTGGTATATACATCTAATGTAAGCTTATCATAGTCTGTCATCTGACCAACACGCGTATTCTCAACAGTAAGATTTACACGTTCTACCGGTGTGTAGATAGAATCGATAGCGATGTTTCCAATGGGAAGTTCATCGTTCTTATTCTTATCTGAACTGATATAGCCTCTACCTCTTGTGATAATGAAATCAATGTGAAGTTTTGTGCTCTTTCCACCGCTTAAAGTTGCAATTACCTGGTCACGATTCACGATTTCAACATCGGAATCTACATGAATATCTGCTGCTGTTACAACACCTTCGCCTTCAAAGTCAATATAAGCTTTCTTCGGAGCATCCGAATCACTATTGTCTCTGATTGCCAAGTTCTTGATATTCATAATGATTTCAGTCACATCCTCTTTTACGCCGGGGATTGAACTGAACTCGTGCAAAACACCTTCAATCTTAACCTGACTCACTGCTGCGCCGGGTAAGGAAGCTAACATGATACGTCTTAATGAATTTCCTAATGTAATACCGTAGCCTCTTTCCAAAGGTTCTACTACGAATCTGCCGTATTTTTTGTCCTCTGAAATCTCTGCCACTTCGATATTAGGGCTATCAAAATCAAATGCTAACATTGTAGGTCCCTCCTTATAAATGATAATGTTTTGCTAATTTTTATTTAGAATACAATTCGACGATAAGCATTTCGTTAACAGGAACATCAATTGCTTCTCTGGTAGGAAGTTCTTTTACAACTGCCTTGAAAGCATCTCTGTCAACATCAATCCAATCAGGAGTAAGTCTGCCTGCTGTTACTTCAAATACATCCTTTGTTCTCTGATTGCTGCGTGATTTTTCTCTGATTTCGATTACATCACCGGCTTTTACAAGGTAAGAAGGGATGTTGATGATCTTGCCGTTTACTGTAATAGTCTTGTGGTCAACGATCTGTCTTGCTTCTCTTCTTGTACGTGCAAAACCTGCTCTGAACACTACGTTGTCAAGACGGCTTTCAAGAAGGATCATAAGGTTTTCACCGGTCATACCCTTCATACGGTCAGCCTTCTTATAGTAGTTACGGAAAGGTTTTTCTAATACGCCGTAGATAAATTTAGCTTTCTGCTTTTCTCTAAGCTGAAGACCGTATTCACTCATCTTCTTGCCTTCTCTAGCAGATTTTCTGTTGGATTTCTTGTCATATCCTAAAACCATCGGTTCAAGACCGAGAGTTCTACATCTCTTAAGAACGGGCACTCTATTTACTGCCATTTCTATTTACCTCCTAAAATTTTCACAGGATAATTCCTGCATCCATAATCTCAACTACTAATTCGACTACACTCTTCTGCGCTTAGGCGGACGACATCCGTTATGGGGTACGGGAGTAACATCGTTGATGCTTGTTACTTCAAGACCACATGCCTGTAATGCACGAATAGCTGCTTCACGTCCTGAACCGGGTCCCTTTACCATTACATCTACCGTCTTCAAACCGTGAATAAGAGCTGCCTTAGTAGCGGTTTCAGCTGCCATCTGAGCTGCATACGGAGTAGATTTCTTTGAACCTCTAAATCCAAGACCACCGGCACTTGCCCAACTTAAAGCATTACCTTCGCTATCTGTTAAAGTAACGATAGTATTGTTGAAAGATGACTGAATGTGTGCCTGTCCATGTTCAACGTTTTTCTTGACACGCTTTTTAGCGACTTTTTTACTTGTGTTTGCTTTTGCCATAAAAACTAACCTACTTTCTCAAATATAGATACGCGCACTTCTTTTTTTAATGAAATAAAAGTCAAAAGTGCATAATTTGTTACATTGTTACTTACTTCTTCTTTCCAGCAACAGTTCTCTTCGGACCCTTACGTGTTCTAGCATTGGTCTTAGTCTTCTGACCACGTACAGGAAGTCCTTTACGATGACGAATACCACGATAGCATCCGATTTCCTGAAGTCTCTTGATGTTAAGAGCGATTTCTCTCTTAAGATCACCTTCTAC
>X409_Impala__coassemble_495_pt1 | contig 16620 bp, 12 predicted proteins | sample X409_Impala__metabat2_low_PE_002 | metagenome-assembled genome bin X409_Impala
CTTCAATGTATTTGCTACATTTTTCTGACGAACTCTGTGCTTATTGTCATACTTTTTCCGGCGAACTTTCATAAAAAACCCCGATTCTATATCTTTTTTAAAATGTAACCCCAAGCGTGGACACTTTTGTCATAATTTGTCGACGTCTTACGTCTTTTGTCACACGTATTTTCTTGATATAATAAAGCCGGCAGCTTACTTGCTACCGGCAATCGTGTTACAGGGTAGTTGGCCTCCTATCTACATATGATAAGGGGGTGATGCATATGAAACGTTTCGATTTTAAGGATCTTATGTCCTTTGGAATGTTCCTCTTAGCATTATTAACTTTCATATTTTTAATATGTCAGTAAAATAAAAAACTTTCCCTGTACTTTGGACAGATAGGGAAAGTTTTTTCTCAATCAATGGCCAACCACTCTGTGGCGATTGCCTTTTATGATTGTATTATAACAAATCTTTCAAATATTACAAGATAATTCTATTTAAAAATGTTCTATCTCCAAAATCCATCCGCTTCGCGTCTGTCGTGCTACGCACTTCTGATTTTGTCGATATCGCACCGAAAAAAGAAAATACTCACTTCGTTCGTGCCATCTTTCTTATGCGCGGGACAAATCCACGCTTCTCACCGCTTCTCTCACCTTCAAAACAAAGGTAGGAGATACGGAAAGTTCATCAATTCCCATACGAAGGAATCTCTCTGTCAGGCTGGTATCCGCAGCCAATTCACCACAAATACCAATCCAGGCACCGTGTTTATGGGCACTCTGCGCCGAGAATTCAATCAAACGGAGAATCGCTTCATGATGGGTATCGCAGAATTCCTCAATTTCAGGATTCTGGCGGTCTACCGCCAGTGTATACTGGGTTAAGTCGTTGGTTCCCACACTGAAGAAGTCTACCATAGGTGCCAGCAAATCGCTGATTACGGCAGCTGCGGGAGTTTCAATCATAATACCCAATTCCACGTTATCTGAAATTTCGATGTTTTCTTTCACCAGTTCGGCTCTTACTTCCGCGCAGATTGCAAGAATCTTCTCAAGTTCGCTAACGCTTGTAATCATCGGGAACATAATACCAAGATTACCGTATGCTGATGCACGGTATAACGCACGAAGTTGCGTCTTAAAAATTTCCGGTCTGGTCAGGCAAATGCGGATTGCACGATAACCGAGGGCAGGATTTTCTTCCTTCGCAAGGTTAAAATAATCCACCTGCTTATCAGCACCGATATCCAGAGTACGGATAATGACTTTCTTGCCTGCCATGCTCTCAAGCACCTTTTTATAAGCTGCAAACTGCTGCTCTTCCGTAGGATAGTCGCTACTTTCCAGATACAAAAACTCACTTCGGAATAAGCCGATTCCACCGGCATCGTTTAAAAGCACCGCACCAATATTGTCTACGCTTCCGATGTTAGCATAGATGTTAATCTTTTTACCGTCCAGAGTAACGTTTTCTTTGCCTTTTAACTCCTGAAGAAGCTTCTTCTTCTCTTCATCTTCCTTCTGCTTCTTCTCAAGGCGATTGGCGGTTTCTTCATCAGGACTGATAAAGATTTCTCCCGTAAAACCGTCTACAATCGCACTGTCGCCATCTTTTATTTCAGATAAAAATGCGTCGCCCAAGCCGATAATTGCAGGAATATTCATATTTCTGGCTAAAATCGCGGTATGTGAATTGGAAGAACCATGTGCGGTTACGAAAGCAAGCACTTTTTCTTTGTCCAGAAGCACTGTCTCGCTGGGGGCCAAATCGTCGGCGCAAATAATCACCTTATCATCGCCCAAAGCATTATCGCTTCCGCCGGCCTGAAGATTACGAATCAAGCGGTTGGAAATATCTTTGATGTCAGCGGCGCGTTCCTTCATGTATGCATCATCCATAGCGCTAAACATTTCCGCAAAGTTATCAGAAGTAACCGCTACGGCGTATTCCGCATTTACGGACTGGGTTTCAATGATATTACAGATAGAGTCATTGTAATCCAAATCCTCCAGCATCATCATATGAATTTCAAAAATCTGGGCGTTGGCTTCTCCTACTTCTTTTAAAGCCTTATCATAAATCTCCTGTAACTGCGCCGTTGCCTGTGCTTTTGCATCTTCCACACGCTGCTTTTGAGCATTGATGTCTTCAATTCTCTCTCTTTTTACAGAAACTTCCTGACGCTTAAAAATCGATATTTTACCAATGGCTACTGCCCCATAAACACCTTTACCGGTATATTTCTTCATAATCTACTCTCCAAATCCGCTTTCAAACATGCCTGCAATTTCATCAAGCACTGCCTGCTCATCTGCACCGTCACATACGATTTCTACCGTGCTGCCGCATTTAATGCATGCAGACATAATCTGCATAACAGCCTTCGCATTTACGCTTTTATCATTCACTTTTAATGTTACGTTACATTCTTTATGAACTGCTGCCGCCTTAGCAAGAAGACCTGCGGGACGCATGTGCATTCCCTGCGCGTTGATTACGTTTACTGTTTTTGCTACCATAATTTCCCTCCGTTTTAAAGCGATTTCACGCCAGATTCTTTTATATTAATATTATCCGTTTTTATTTGTATTATTTCAACTATTCAGAACCATATTCACATGGCTCTGAATAGTTTTATAACTTATTTCTGAACTTTCTTCTTTAATAATCCGAGTAAAAGCATACCTACCAAAGAACCAACTGCTAAAGAGAGAAGGTAGAAAGGCCAGTTACCAACTACAGCGAATACGAAGATACCGCCGTGAGGAGCCATAAGTGTACAGTTGAATGCCATTGATAAAGCACCTGCCACTCCTGCACCAATCATGCAAGAAGGAATAACTCTTAAAGGATCTGCTGCAGCGTAAGGGATTGCACCTTCTGTGATGAAGGAAAGACCCATAATGTAGTTAACAGGACCGCTCTTTCTTTCTTCTTCAGTGAACTTATTCTTGAAGAAGGTAGTTGCAAGTGCAATTGCGATAGGAGGAACCATACCACCAACCATAACTGCTGCCATTACATCATAGTTTCCGGAAGCGATTGCTGCTGTACCGAATACATAAGCTGCCTTGTTGAAGGGGCCACCCATATCGATTGACATCATAGCGCCTAATACACAACCAAGGAGAATCTTACTGCTACCGCCCATGTTGGTTAAGAAATCAGCAAGTGCTGTGTTTAACATACCCATGAAAGGATTTACTGCACACATAATTACTGCGATTAATCCAAGTCCTACGAGCGGATAAATAAGTACAGGCTTGATACCATTTAATGCATCCGGCATCTTATCGCAAAGTTTTTCAAGGCCAAGCATTAAGTAACCGCCTACGAAACCTGCGAACAATGCGCCGAGGAAACCGGAAGGAATATCGCCGCCGATATTCGCGAAAGTACATCCCAAAGTTGCCATATAACCGCCTACAAGACCAACTAAGAAACCGGGTCTGTCAGCAATACTCTTAGCGATAAAAGCTGCAAGTACGGGAACCATAAAGTTAAAAGCGAATCCGCCCACATTCTTGAAGAATGCAGCCGCTGCTGTATAAGTACCGAAGTTACCGTCCTGAGGCGCACCTGCGATGGTATCAATCAGGAATGCAAGTGCGATAAAAATACCGCCTGCTACGGTGAAGGGTAACATATTGGATACACCGTTCATTAAGTGCTTGTAGATCTTTCTTCCGAAACCTTCTGTTTCTTTGGAAGCTGCATCTGCCTTAGCGCCCTGATGTTTATAAACGGGTGCATCGCCGGAAACAATTTTATTGATTAATTCTTCAGGCTTCTTAATACCGTCAGAAACTTTGGTTGCTATTAATTTCTTGCCATCGAAACGTGACATTTCAACGCTTTTATCTGCTGCTACAATGATGCCGTCACATTCTTCGATTTCTTTTGCTGTAAGTACGTTCTTAGCACCGCCGGAACCGTTGGTTTCAGCCTTAACGGTAATGCCCATCTTCTTGCCCGCTTTTTCAAGTGCTTCTGCTGCCATATAAGTGTGTGCAATACCTGTAGGACATGCAGTTACCGCAAGTACCCTAAATGCTGCTTCAGACTTTGTTTCTGCCACTGCTGTCGCCTCCTCGGGATATTTTTCTTTCTCAGTTGCATCAATGATATCCAGGAATTCCTTTGCATCCTTTGCTGCAAGTAATTTGCCGCGGAATTCTTCGTCCATAAGGATGGTCATTAATCTGGATAAAACTTCCAAGTGTACATCACCGTCATTGGGTGCTGCAATCATGAATAAAAGGTTGGAAGGCTGCTCATCAAGCGCTTCGTAATCTACACCTGCAGGAACTGTCATTGCTGCAAGAGAGGGAGCTTTCACTGCTTCGCTCTTTGCATGGGGAATTGCAATTCCTTCTCCAACTGCGGTAGAACCCATTTCTTCACGTGCAAGGATGCCTTTTTTGTAAGCATCTGCATCTGCAATGTTACCGCCCTTTACCTGCAAATCTACCAACATATCGATGGCTTCTGTCTTTGTTGCAGGGCTTGCGTTCAACGCAATACTATCTGTTTTCAATAAGTCAACAATACGCATTTTTTATACCTCCTAAAAATCTATGACTGCAGCTGTGCCAACAGTCGGTCAATATCTTCTCTCTTAGCAAGGCCGTCCGAAAACGCCGTTGCTCCCCCTGTTGCCGTACCTAACTTCAAGGCATATTCATAATCTCCGTCCTTTGATCCTGCCAAAAATCCGGCCACCATGGAATCACCGGCTCCTACAGAATTGCGTACGGTTCCCTTACACACGCCGCATATATGCTCTTCGCCGTTCTCGTCGATAAGCAATGCACCATCCCCGGCCATTGAGATGAGTACGTTTCTTGCGCCCATTTCCTGAAGCTTTCTTGCATAATGTGCAATCTCTTCATTGGACTGTAAGGTTACATTGAATAACTCGCCAAGCTCGTAATTGTTCGGCTTAACAAGGAAGGGTTTGAATTTCATAACGCGGAGTAAAAGTTCTCCGGTGGCATCCACAACTGCCTTGATGTTTTTACCGCTTAAATGCTGTAAAATCTGTTCGTAGATATCTGCCGGCAGTGTGTTTGGAATGCTTCCTGCCAAAACAATGGTATCGCCGTCTTCTAAGCAATCCAGTTTCGCAAAAAGTTCTTTTATGGCTTCTTCCGTAATGTGAGGTCCCTGTCCGTTTAATTCGGTTTCTTTGGCGGACTTGATTTTTACATTGATTCTGGAAAATCCTTTATCAAGATGTACGAAGTCTGTTTTAATCCCTGCTTCCTGCACGCCCTGCTCAATGGCAATTCCGGTAAAACCTGCCACAAAGCCTAAGGCGATGGAAGGCATATCCAATTCTTTTAATACCATGGATACATTGATGCCCTTACCGCCGAAGTAGATTTCTTCGCTGTTGCTGCGGTTGGTTGCACCGATTTCCATTTCACCGGTTCTTACCATATAATCAATGGCGGGATTAAATGTGACTGTATATATCATGTTATAAAACCTCCTTCACGGATGCCTCCGTATGATACTTAGTATTCTCCAATTTATCGGTAATAATTTTACCTTCTGTTAAAGGTGCAAAGGTAATCGCTGTAATTCTGTCAAATTTTGAGTGGTCTGCAAGGAAGAATACTTCAAGGCTGTTCTTAACTGCCGCCTTCTTTACTTCCGCCTCTCTTTTATCGGGAGTCGTAATTCCGGCGCTAAAAGAAATTCCGTTAGCCCCCAGAAAACTCTTCGTAAAATTATATTCGCTTAAGGAAAGGACACAGGCTGCACCAACCAGGGCTTCCGTAGTTCCTTTTACCTCGCCTGCGGGTACATAAACCTTAAAACCTCTTGATGCTAACTTCTTTGCATGGGCAAAACCGTTGGTTACGAAGGTTGCATTTACATTGGGTATGTAAGGAATCATTTTCTCTGTGGTTGTTCCGGCGTCCAAATAAATGAAATCACCGTCTTCGATTAAGGCTGCTGCATATTTCGCGATGGCTTCCTTCTCTGTAGCGAAAAGCTTCTCCTTCTCGTCTACGTTTCGTTCCGTCATGGCAAATGTGCTGTCCGTATTGGAACGGGCACCGCCCCGGACCTTGACTAACGCGCCCTTCTCATCTAAGTAGATTAAGTCACGTCTTATTGTGGATTCGGAAGTGTCTAACATGGTACATAACTCTGTTAAAGTTGCACTTCCCTGTCGATTGACAATTTCTAAAATACTTGAATAACGATCTTCTGTAAGCATGGCCGGCCTCCATTTTCTTGCTTCGTCACATTCACGTCTGAATGATTTTGGAAGATTTTGATTGTTTATGATTGTATAATGCCATAGATTGGCAGATTTGTCAACAGCAAATCTTTCATTTTCTTTCATTATCTGTCATTTTCTTTCATTTTTGTGAGGTTTTTACAAGAATTAATGAATGATTTTGGAAGATTTGATAAAGTAATTTTATGTTCGCCACTTATCAATGTCGGAAATTCCAATTTAAACGGATATATGTACATCTTTATTCTTATAAAAATTACCTTCTAATACACATTGACATATGCTTTACGTAATGTTATTATTAGTTTCGTACTAATACTTTATAGTTGGGTTTATGCCTCTTTTTACTATTAAAAATACTTTTTACTTATATAACACTTTTGTGAAAGGATAGCTTTATGAACAAAGATAATAATGAAAATATAACAACTACTGAAAGTGAAGAAACCGGTTTTTTCTTTGGTGGCGGCATTTGGGCTTTCCTGAATGTGGCGGCAGATTTATTTTTCATTATATTCTTAGGCACGTTTCACCGCCTGATGGATTTTTCAGTAAAAGACCGTTCTGTTATCAACCTGTTACACGAATATCTCTTCAGTGATTTTGCTAAGAAACAACGCCTATGTATTGCGAATGCGACTCTTTGGATTTTTGTTGCAGCTCTGGTTGCAATGATTGTTTCTCTTATATTCAAGAGTATTAATGAGCAGAAGCTTGCCCATCTGTTTCGGACTCTTTCCACCGGTCTTAATGTAGTAGCGGGAGTTTATTATCTGCTTGCTATTTTGCTTTGGACTAACAGCACATATACCGGAACCATCGGCTGGCTGATTTTTTACTGCATTTTACTTGCCATCGGTGTTGCCGGCCTTATTTGGGGACTTTTCTTTCATAAAAGCAAAGATACTCCCTATATAAAAAAATGGATTCCCATCACGTTGGCCGGTGTTCTTGTAATTGCAACTTGCGTATGCATTGCATACCCCTTTGTAACGCTTCATACAGAGCGTGCAGAAGTAAATGCCCTGCGCCAAACCATTGCAACCCAACAGACAGGATATGACGAAGAAATCGGCTACCAAATCGGTAATTATGCCAACGGTAACGCACTTTATCTCAACGGTAAACTGTATCTGACCAAGCATAATCCCGAACTTGATGTCGATGAGATTCTCTCCATCGACCAAACCGGCAATGCAGAAGTGTTCTGGACAGCATCGGAGGGAATGAAAGACATTCACACCTGTTTATTCCACTACGACGGATACATTTATGCTGTGGAATATATCGTTGATTCCTATCGGCTTCTTCGCATATCAACCGCAGATAAAACCGCAGAAACCGTTTTAGAAGATGACTATATTTCGTGGTTTGGTATCCGTAATAATCTGCTTCTTGTTAAAATGTGGGATAAAGAAACAAATATATATTATATAAACGCCTATGACTTATCAAAGCCGGTTACTTCAGAAAGTGGCTATGTATATGATTATAATATATGGAGTACTGTTCTTGACTGGCCATACTTTGTAAACTTCTATCTGTATGGAAACACTTCCTACGAGTATTATGGTTCCAATGAGTACCCGGGTATGTGTGTAGGAGATACCTTCTATCATAATTTCGTACGTTTCGGTGATTCCGGCACATTATACTATGAAACACCGGAAACAGGATCAGATGCCGGCACTACAATTGACGATATGGTTCTTCAGGTTAATATCTTCGACGATATCATTTACTATATCAGATATTCTGAAGACTATGAGAATTATGAAGTATACTCCTGCAATCTTTCCGGCGAAGAGAAAACACTTATCGGCACCTTACCGGAAGAGTCTTTATGGGACTTATATAATTTGAGTGTGGCGGAAGATTTCGTAGTGATCTGCGGAAGTGACAGCGAAAGAGAAAAAAGTATCGCATATATCATGTGGCTGGATGACGGAAGTTATGAGCAGTTGTGGTAGTGAAATTCAAAGAGGGCTTTTATCATTATAGTAATAACCGTTTTAAAATGTGAGCAACGAGGAGGAACAAAAAATGTTGAAAGACAACCTTAAAATCAAAAAAAGCGAAAGGAGACCACATATGAAAACATTAAAAAAGAATTTAGCATTGATTTTATGTCTGACACTTATTGCTGCGTTAAGCGGATGCGGTTCCCAGGCGAAAAGTGGACCAACCGAAGCAATCAAGGAGTACTTTGATGCTTATAATGCAATGGATATGGAGGCAATACACAATGCATCCATTCCTGAAGGCAAAGAAGGATATGACACCTTAGGTTTGTTGTATACGGATGATTACAGTTTCTATGAGACCTGGAGATCCACTATGGGCTTTTACAGAAGCAAACCGGATGCCGCTGATTTTATAAAATTTAATCCTGAGTTTATAATTTTTGAGGATTACTCTTATGTAACAACTGGGCCAAATGGTGAATTATTAAATTATGATCGTGAAAAAATAACATTGGAAGAAGCGTTACCCGACTTTTCAATTGATTATAAAATTGAAGAAATAGAACAGTTTGATGATTGTACTGCATATTTAAAAAGTGGTTTAAGTTCGTTTGAAATAGAGGATATGGATAAAGTCGTTGCTTTAAGCGACGGAAGTTTTCTCGATGTTGAAGATATGTATGTTGCTAAACTTAAAGTTGAATGGTCCTATGGAAACAACCTGTATGGATATAATAAAAGTTGGTGGAACGATGAAGAGTTTTGCAGTTTTGTGCCTGCTTCTTATGAAGATACCATCAAAGAACAGGCGGATTTAGAATATATTCTTTTTGTTTACAAATACAATGATGAGTGGTATGTATGCCGTGAGAATTTAAAAGCATCTTCATTTATGTATGCTGCTGAATTTTAAGTGATATGCATCATCTAAGTAATAGGCGCATGATACGAATTGGGTGAGATTCTGAATCACTTGTTGAATAACTGAAAAAGCAGTTAATTTCATCCGATATATGATGAATTTAACTGCTTTTGTTATATTATAAACCCTCTACGACACCCCATTCGGCTCATACTCCTGAAGCGGTGCCAGAAATCCGCTCTCTTTTAAGGCTTTCTCTATCAAATCCAAGGTCTCCTCGCTGTCCGCAAGAATGGTATGGTAATGATAGCCGGAAGTCACATTCTTTAAGAAACTGGACTTGCCGGATGCGATATCATCCAGAAACTGCTGCACATTGCGGCGGGACTTGATGTCCATCTCGCCACGGACCAGACCGTAGACTTTATGATAGATAAAAACATCTTCCACAACGCCGCCTAAATCCACAATAAGATTTAATTCTTTCTCTGCTTCCTCATCGGTATGCTGTATCTTAAACACTCTTTTACAGACATCCTGCTGCTCAATGACATAACCTCTCGCAAGGGAAGCCACTGGCACACCGGTCGCGCGGATAATGGCAATATCCTGCACAATCACCTGTCTGCTCACGTCAAACTGTTCGGCAAGGCGCGAGGCCGATACCGGACTGACAGAGCCTTTTAAGCACTTTACGATTTCCTTTCTTCTTGTTTCAGCGTTCATTGTTCCTCATTTCCGAGCGACTTGTTGCGAGGTGGCGACGCAAATCTTACATTTGCATCTGCCATAGTTGCAATTTGTTTTCGCTCGGAAACAAATTGCAGTTTGAACAATCAGCACATCAGTGTAATTGTTCAAACTATCTCCAATTTACACATAAAAAATATCTTACACCGCATGCAGATTCTTCAAAGACAAGTCAAGAATCGGTGATGAATGGGTCAAAGCACCGCTTGATACGTAATCTACACCCAGGCCTTTTAATCTTGCGATGTTTTCAGCGGTAACATTACCGGACACCTCCACCTCTGCTCTGTGGTCGATGTAGTCGATGGCTTCTTTTAACTGCTCTGTACTCATATTATCAAGCATGATAATGTGGGCACCTGCCTCAACCGCTTCTTTTACCTGGTCAAAAGTCTCAACCTCTACCTCAATCTTACGAACGAAGGGCGCATATGCCTTAGCCATTGCTACGGCTTCTTTGACACCACCTGCTGCCCCGATGTGGTTATCTTTCAAAAGCACACCGTCGGATAAATTGTATCTGTGGTTATTACCGCCTCCCACGCGTACGGAATATTTCTCAAAAATACGGTTGTTAGGGGTTGTTTTACGGGTATCAAGAAGTTTGATGCCTGTGCCTTCCAACATTTTAACCATTTTAGATGTATAAGTTGCTACACCGCTCATTCTCTGCAAGTAGTTAAGTGCGGTTCTCTCACCTGATAAAAGAACTCGAATATCGCCGCGGATTTTACCGATTAACTGGCCCTTGGTGATTGCTTCGCCGTCTTCTACGTACATTTCCACTTCTGTTTTCTCATCTAAAAGTGTGAACACGCGGGAAAATACCTGCACGCCGCAAAGGATACCGTCTTCCTTACAGATTAAGTCTACTTCGCCCATTGTGGCGGTCTGCATAACGCTGTTGGTGGATACGTCTTCGCTTGTGATATCCTCCTCCAAAGCGCTCATAATTAAGGGATCTACTTTCAATTTCATGGTTGCCTGATCAAACATTTTTAATTCCTCCTGTTAATTTCATCTAAAACGAGTTGGTGATTCTCTTCATTCCACTTCTCGATATCTTCGTATTTGCTGTAATCCGGGATTAAGTATGTAAACTCTCTGGTCACCACTACCTGACCTTCCTTGTTGGTTTTGGTTTTTACCTTGGTTTCCATACTGTCTTCAAAGTCCTCATCCATATCCAAAGGCTCGTATTTTATAAGGTCTTGCGCTGCCACCTTACCGAATACCAGGCTTTCTAAAAGAGAGTTGCTGGCAAGACGGTTCTTACCGTGTACGCCGTTGCAGGCGGTTTCTCCGATTGCATAGAGCCTGTCCATGGAAGTCTGGCTGTTCTTGTCTACCTTCACACCACCCATAAAATAGTGCTGGGCGGGAACTACGGGAATGCATTCCTTGGTAGCATCGAATCCGTGCTCCTTACAATACTCTAAAATGTTGGGGAAATGTGAAACCAACTCATCCATAGGAATGGTGCGCATATCTTCCCACACATGCTCCGTACCGTCCTTTGCCATTTGCTCACGGATTGCCGCAGTTAACTTATCTCTGGGAATCAGTTCGTTTACGAAGCGCTCCATATTTTTATTATATAATTTGGCACCCTCACCTCTGACAGATTCGGAAATTAAGAAACTTCTGTCTTCAATATTTTCACTGTAAAAAGTGGTCGGATGAATCTGTACATAATCCACATCTCTGGTGGCAATACCATGGCGCAGTGCCAATGCCACACCATCTCCGGTCAGATGACGGTAATTGGTGGAATAACGATACAAGCCGCCGACACCTCCGGTTGCAAGTACGGTAACATCTGCGTAAATGGCATCCAAACTGCCGTCTTCCTTGCGAATCACAACACCGAAGCATTCGCCGGTTTTATGACGTAAGAATTCTTTTGCTGCCGCCTTGGCTGCCAAAGTTCCTTCCGGAAATCTCTTGGCACGCTCGTCCACACCGGCTTCACCGTCAAGGGCAATCAAATCCACCATGGTGGTGTGCTCCATAATTTCCACATTATCCAGTTCTTTTACTCTGGCATACAGGGTACTGGTGATTTCCTCGCCGGTAATATCCTTGTGATGCAGGATTCGATGCTTCCCGTGACCGCCCTCGCGGGTGTATTTTAACTCACCGCTTTTGGTTCTGCAGAATCGAACACCATAATCCAGCAAATCATTGATGGTATCCCTGGAGTGTGAAATCATGATTTCCACGCTCTCACGGGTATTCTCATAATGACCCGCCTTCAATGTGTCTTCCATAAAAGGCTCAAAATCGTTCTCATCATGCTGCACGCAGATACCGCCCTGGGCAAGGTAAGAATCGCACTCTTCCACTTTTGCCTTGGTAAGCATAATAATTTTCTTGTCTCTGGGAAGGTTTAAGGCACAATACAGGCCCGCGCATCCGGTTCCCACGATTAAAACATCACACTTTCTCATATGTGTGTCCTCCACCTGATTTCATTAAAGTATGTATCAAGTTACTCTGAGGTGCCGCAATTCTGATGGCTCGGTCTCCATACATCTCCAATGCCTTTAACCTGACATCTTCCACTGCTCCTCGACGCTATCATAACACGTGTCTTGACACCTGTCAACATATGTCTTGACACATCTGTATACACACTTTATAATTACCTTATGTTAAATTACGGTTTTTGCATAATTTGTTAAAATAACCAACCGTGTTGCATTTTGCACAAATTTATATACTCTCACTATACTATATGCTCACTTCTCTGGGCAGAATGGAGATTATTATGTATAATACGAAAGATTTGCAGGAAGCAATTATTCAGTTAAAAAAGGAAAAGGACGTGTGCATTTTAGCCCACGCTTATCAGAGTCAGGACATCCTGGAAGTGGCTGATTTTATCGGGGACTCCTTTGGTTTAAGCCAGCAGGCGCAGACCGTGCCCCAGAAGAATCTCTTAATGTGCGGTGTTCGTTTTATGGCTGAGACGGCTAAAATTTTATCTCCCGATAAAAAAGTCATCCTTTCCAACCCCGCCGCAGGTTGCCCGATGGCAGAACAACTTACGGTAGAAGAGTTAAAAGAAATCAAGGCGCAGTATCCGGACGCCGCAGTGGTAGCCTATATCAACACCACCTCCGAGTTAAAAACCGAGTGCGATGTATGCGTAACCTCTGCTTCCGCTTTGAATATTGTCAAAAACCTTCCGAACGAAGAAATCCTTTTTATCCCGGACTGCAATTTGGGTTCCTGGATTGAAAAACAGGTTCCTGAGAAGAAGTTCCATTTTATCAAAGGCGGATGCCCCGTACATATGCGTATTACTCCGGACGATGTGCTAAAAGCGAGAGCGGCACATCCGAACGCACCGCTTTTGGTTCATCCCGAGTGTAAAAAGGAAGTTACAGCCCTTGCCGATTATGCCGGAAGCACCACAGGTATTATGAAATATGCCGCAAACAGCGATGCCGGGGAATTTATCATCGGCACCGATAACAGCATCGTACAACATCTGCAGTTTGAACATCCGGACAAGAAATTTTATGCCCTGTCTAAGGATTGTGTCTGTCACGACATGCGTCTGACCACGCTGGTGGACGTATACAATTGCATCCTCGGAAATGCCGGCGAAGAGATTGTTTTAAGTGATGAAACACGCATCAAGGCAAAGAAGTGTATTGATGCGATGTTGGAAATGTCATAATATAAATAAACACAAAGCAGGATTCACAACACAAGTGAACCCTGCTTTTTTTCTTCTTATTCTAAATTTAAATGCTTTGGCACTTTCTTTTATTTTACCTGCTTAGAGTACCGGATATTTTCTTATTTACTCCGAAACCTCGCAACTCACCCACATCGCCGGTCTGATTCCGCCCGTTGCTACCGTGGAATGCTTTCCTTCGTAATCAATGTCACCCTCCTGATTTACGATGGCGGTTTTCTTGCTGTCCGCACCCATGGTACGAAGCCACCACCAGGTATTATTATCACGCTCGGCATGATTGTAACCGTCATTAATATCCACATTCGCACCATCTCTGGCCGCCGCCTGGGTAGCCTGCACATAGCGGTCTTCTGCGTTGGGGAAGTACTGTTCCACTTCCTCTGCGGATAAAAGGAATACGTAATCCTGAACCGTACGTCCACCTACCGTTCCATACACTTCATTATCCGAAGTAAAAACATCTGTCTCAATCAACAATTCTTTCTCGTAATTATTGATATATTCTTCATAAAAAACGCCGTTTAACATCTCACGAAGGCTGCATGCCGCCCAACTGTTGTCTTCATAAACATTGTGAAATTCGCCCGGAGCAAGAGCAGCAACACTGGTCAAAAGCACCTTATCGCCCTGACGATCTGCCACATACCACAGAATCCGCTCATCACCGCTTTTGATATAATCGGTATTCATGGTGCCAAGCGGGACAATATCACCCACTTCGGCAGTGGCAAGAATCTCTACCTCTTCTTTGTAATATACCTTGGGCTGTATCAGCATAACGTACAACTCACTGATAATAAATCCGCACAGAATCGCCAGAACAATACTTCCAATGACTGCCAGCTGTTTTTTCTGTTTCTTCTTTTTCTTTAACTCCAACTTCTGATCCAAAGATAATTCAGATTCCACAACCTTGATTTTCTCTCCGGCCAAAAGACGAATCAGCAAATTATGCAACAAATGCAGGGGTATTGCCACTCCTATGGACAAAAGAATTACCCATATAAAAAGTGCCACACTGTCGCGCTCGTACTCGTAAGTTAAGAATACCTTGAATAAATCATGAATAATGTAAACTTCAAGACTGATTTTACCAAGAAGGATAAGCAGGATATTTTTTACCCGCACCTTCATACTGATTAGAAGGAGCATAAGAAGCCACATTGCACAGGTGATAACCTGAACCAACAGGGTAATTGCCTTCGCTCCGTAACCGGGATGACCTTCCCATTCCTGATAATATCCGAAGACATTGCGCACAAATCCTTCCAATCCAAACGTTACGAGAAACGCAACAATGGATACGGGCAACAGCCATTTGTAATGCTTCTTTAAGAATGTCAGCACTTTGTCGTAGTATTTGGCCATAAAAAGTCCCGCCAGGAAGAAAATCGTGGTATTGTACCACCACTCACCCATAAACCAGAGACCGCCGTCCTTACTGGGATCATGGCAAAGCAACAGACTTACCGTAATCATCAGAACAACGATGATGCTCATGGCGCCTAATGCTTTACCGGATTTCTTAATAAATCTATGTGTAAAATAAAACGCCAGATAGAGAATCATAATCTCTACCAGAAACCAGGTATTCGTGTTCACAAGACGGAAACCGAAGAAACATGCCAACGATTCCAGAACGCTGTTTACACTACCGAAATACATTCCCACCATAACAAGGTAAATCGCATTTGACAGTATAAAAGGAATTAATACCGCAGGCATCCTTTTACGCATAAACGTCTTCAAATAGTCCGGTTTACTCTGCAAACTGCGCATCAGTCCGAAACCGGAACAGAAGAAGAAAATCGTCGTAAAAAGAATTCCCATAGAACTAAAAATGGTAATCGGACCCTTCCACTCGTTTCCGTAATTGGTTATGTATTGGGACAGATGATGAAAAATAATTCCCACTGCCGCGAGACCCTGCAGAATTTTACTCTGCTGTAAAGAAAGGAAATCCTCGTGAATACTTCCTTTGGGCGCAATTTTAATTTGTACCAGCATAATAATAAACACAATCGCCGGGAAAACACATAATAATAAATATTCTATATTCATATTCTATCCCTTTCGTTTTTCTTTAGATTTATGCAATTATCATACTATGTGTCTGGTTCAAACACTACCTGTTTTTTACGTTTTTTTATAACAATCTTCCTTATGCCTGATGGCAAAATTTTTTTATTTAAAAATGAAAGTCAAGCTCTATATCATTTGAAATCGGATTTCCGTCAGCATCATATTCGATTCTTCCAATCAATTCACCTGTTGCAGCAAATTCATAAACTATAGATGTTCCGTCGACATTCATCACTGTTATTTCGCTGATATTTAAATTCTCATCATACATATACTGCGTTCTGCAGACTTGCGTACCATCCGCAGAGTACTCAATCTTTACAATTAAAAGATTATTTTCATATTCTCTGGTAATATAGCCTCCATTATCTAACTCTTCTGTCTCTATACGGTTCTGCGCAGATACTTCATCAGTCACCTCGTTCCCCCCCAAAGCACCATAAACAGGACCCCGTATTCTTATTTTATATTCTCGGTCTTCGCTGTATCCATATTCCAGATAATGTATAGCTGCCGCAACGTAATTATCTTCGCCAAAAGCAAACTGTAAATCCTCATTAAGTTCTAAATAGAGCATCGGATCGAAATCAGTTCCGCTATCCCTACCTTCCCAAATGCCATACTGAAAATAATGCTGAACATATTTGTCCCAGTCATCATCAAAAGCAAGCTGTAAATCAATATTATTCTCTTTATAATATGCAAGATCTAAAACCGGACTTCCCAAACGACCTTCATCCAAACCATATTCTCTGTAATGTGATTTCAACCAATGCGTATGAAAAGACTCTGTTTCCTGTCCGATATCCACACCTAATGCCAATCTTAAATCCTCATAATAGTCAAGATAAAAATCGTCCAACAAAATTTCATCTGCTTCATTATAATTTTCGATCTCCAAGCCATATCTCGGCGCGTTCTCGGGCGTCAACCATTTAATCTTCATATCAGGCGCCGATATCGTCATGGTACTAAATAACCACACGTTCAGCAGTGTTAACAC